>Ga0307507_10008301_pt1 | contig 14459 bp, 10 predicted proteins | sample 7_EM_MG_FD_207223 | JGI IMG/M metagenome (GOLD analysis project Ga0307507, IMG submission 207223) | Populus trichocarpa ectomycorrhiza microbial communities from riparian zone in the Pacific Northwest, United States - 7_EM | ecosystem: Host-associated > Plants > Roots > Unclassified | place... | reverse complement strand
CACACACACTATCACAATCTCGGTACAAGAGTTCGGGGCCTTTGATATTGAAAAATATCACTTGTGTTCTCAAAAGTCTCAATAGTATTGTTTAAAATACGAGTTTTAATGTATTTAATTGCAAATCATAGTCCTAAGACTTTGAAAACAATTTAACACGAAGGGTGTGGTATAGGATAATTAGGTAGAACAAAGTTCTGACTTTTCTGGGGCTCTTGACTTTCAAATTCTAAGTCTGTTCCAAACTCTTAATTTAAAATGTCTTCAAGCAAGTTGACTCCCAAGTGTGCTGGCTTCATTCACACTGTACTATCTGACCACAAAGTAATCTCCTTATTGTATACAATTGCCCACCTCCTAAGTCTCTACTTGGAGTGCAGCTAACTGGTCAACGTGGGACAATTCCTTGCGTATTTGACCCAGCCGTGCACTCCTTAAATACAAAAATCCTTATCTATGTGTTTTACATGTGTTTCTTTGAGGTACAAATGTGAAAGCCAAATAACCAAGTCATTTTACTAGGGTATCATAATATTTTATAGTCTCTTTCAAGGGACACTACAAGTTTTGTAGTGTATTCACAGAACACATCAGTATTGATGCGCACATGGTAATAGCCAGTGTAGCTATTTTTATCTCTCTTTGATCTCTCGTGTTTGTCTTCTCTATAGTTCAGTTACTATTTTAATATATTGTGTCTGATTTTTGATAGGTATACTGATGCACTGATCCGCGTTGCCATCAACCTCAGGCTCATGATTCTCTCAATAGATTTTCAATAAAAATTCCTTACCTCTTCATCAGAGTATGATAGATCTCTCTGAAGTATTGTATCATATGTTTCTTGTATGGAACGAAGATATTCCATTGTGTGAGATGCAACTGGAACGGGTTTCTTTCTATATTTGAGTTTTCTTGTGGTTGTGGCTGACAACACATCAATTTTGATGTGCATGCAGGAATTGCCATACATGACTTCTCCATGGCTGTAAACTGTGCACTTAGTGATTTCTTTTCACGTAGTGCATTGTAGGACATGACACAATGTATCTATCATGTTTCTCCTTTATAGAACTAATATTTCATTACAAGTTTTAATTTTAAAACTCCAGTTGTCATCATTAAAATCCTGTATTCCTTCATAAGCCCATGATAGTTAATGCAATTTTATATTCCCTGTGTTGGGGTGTCTACTCTGGAGCACTTTTCTATACTCTATTTCATGGTGGTGAATCCTAGATAGACTCCAAGCAATGTCACGACGCATAGTACTGCTGCCAGCTCCAAGGTCTTGGCTCTATTTTAGATTCTACACATTTGCACTTTTAGTCTACTGAACAGGGTGTGTTCAAAGACCCTTAAAATCATTGCAACTGTAAATAGTGTATACAGAGGTGTATGATACTAAAATCGCAAAAATCGAATTTTATATGGTTAAATTGATTTAACCCATATCACCATAGCATGTCCTTGCCCCAGTCCACCAGTAAAAATGTTTCATGTAATTCACCCATGAAATCAGGGAATGTCAGAGCATGTAGATGCACCCGATTGTTCCTGACATATACGCTGATTCATGAGTTCTGAAGGCCGCCGGTAACCTTAGAGACCTTCTTGTCATCCATGATCAGATCCTTCATGCCACGAAAGAAATCATTGCATGCATTCTCCCAGTCGAGTAGGGCACTTGGTGTTGTGATTCCATCAGATAAGACAGGTGCCACTTTGTGTGCCAGATGAATTGTAACAGTCGCAATACCCATTGTAGACATAGTGAATCAATGTAGAAGCAGGTAGGCAATAAAATCATCAAGGGAGCTGCAAGAAGAATCCAAGCATGGAACAGGAGTTGAAGGTCTAGAAATTCCAAGTGGTTCGCTGGCAAGGATGGGTACAGAGCAGTTGGATGAAGGAGAACAGGACAGTGAGCGAGATCGTGGAGGTGAGGTTGATAAAGGCCAAGAGGGGATTGATGAATCAGGTAGGGAATATGCTGTAATCTCCTGACAAGAGCAAGTGAGATTTTGGAGTGGTGGTTCAAGAGTTAGGCCTTGTTGCAATACAGTCTTTCTTGTTGCCCACCAGTTGTCCAGCATGGATGGAAGGCATTGGAACAGGAATATATGTGATCAGAATTGAGTATATCCATGTGTTACAGGCAATATCAATAAGGCAGGACAGGAACTGGAGCTGGAGATGAGTATATGTGCTTGAAGAAAGACACCTGGACTAGAAATGCCTGGACTTGAAGATGAGTATATGTGCTTAAAAAATGCCTATACAGGATAACAACCAGAGATGAAAATTTCGCAGGAAAGGAAGGAACTGGCAGTGTTGTTGACAGTGAAGACAAGAGAGAGGCACACACAGTTTGGATGGTGTTCAAAAAAAAGTGTAAACAGGTACTGAATCACACAAGGAGAGAACAGTTCCAAAGTGTGTATATATGAGTGAGAGTAATGGAAAAAAGGAAGCAAGGAAATGAAAACTAGAGTAGATCTACTTATAGCTTGGTGTGTGTGTAAATAAGAGCAAATATGTGTCCATGTGCACCCTTACACACACATGTGCCTTTCTGCTTGCAGTATTTTTATAACGTAGAAGGGTCGACGAATGGCCGCACAGTGACCCAGACTCTTTACAGTATGCTTCACCCAAGCTTTGGCCCAACTTTGAGCTCGAGGGTGAGGTAGTGAAAAAAAAATCAAACAATTCAAAGTTGAGCATCCCAAGCCAGTTCATCCACCAGAATCTAAATGGTGCATATTCCTCTTTTGGATCATGGGGACAGGCTTTGCTTCCAAACTCTCAGGAAGGATATCCAAACTTCAGAAAGGCAGATATTTGTGGTGAAAGGAATGGATTCAATGAAGGTCCATAATAATAAAATCCCAATCTATAATTATAGGTCCTAAGTCTAGGAGGTCATTGGAGTGTCAAGGCTCAACACTCCAGAGCTGGAGAGTCATTGTTTGGTTATGTTTGTAGCTTACACAAGTGAGCTCAACTAGTCGAGCTCATCACACACTTGTCACAGTAGCATTCCATAGTCATCACTACCACTTCATCTGTGTCTACGCACATTCGGCATCAGCTCAGCCCTCTCCATCGTCTCACAACACCAACCTCTACTAAGCAACTGGGCCCAAGTTGCATGCTACATCTTTGAAAGAAGCAACTGAGTATGCAAGACAAGCAGGCTTTGATGAAACCTCCTGAAAAACTAAGTAGTCACTGGTTCTACATCCATAAGGTGCTACAATTCTTTGAAAATAATCAAACCATCAGAGGTATCTGCCTTAGTATCTGCGAAAAATAGACCTCTTTGAGGTTTTGTTTATGATCTCAAGTATCTGAGGAGGATGATGATGAAAAATTGCACATTTACCTGATGTCAACAAAAAAAAAATTACAAACTGGGCACCCTGATTATGTGTTACATTGAGGAAATAGGCAACACAAGTTATGCATTGACAATGTGTGTTCAATTGTCAATGCACGTCTTGAATTAATTAAAAATTCATCTGGTGTCGAGGAACTTGTTTGGGTGAAATCAAATACAGGGCAATGGGTGGGGATGACTGTGGAGAATGATAACCCTTTCAACCAGAAAGGCAGATGCTTGTTGCATGAACTAAGTATTGTGTGGGACCCTTTGTCAACTCAGGTGGCTCATGACTCACAAGCAGAGCAAGGGGGTACCGGGAATGCATGCTGTGACCCAAGGTAGGGGGGGGTGGGTGGGTCCATGAGGCCTTAAAAAAAATTATTTTAGAGGTCATCCTTCATGCATTTTGGTACAACTTCAGTAAATTGAAAGACTGCTGGCATTTTGCCACTATTTAAACATACTTCTGGGGCTAATCCTGCTTCCTATTTGAGTTTACCAGTCAATTCACAGCTGAAATTGGCTGAAATGGTTAAGAGTTTGGACTGGAAACTCATGATTTATAGCCTGCTCAGATGTTTAATTGTAGTAACATGTTGTGTATCTAAATATTTTAGATTCATTTTAAAGCCAGAAAGGGTTCAAGGCCCACCAGGAGCACAGCTAGAAATTTCTTCAAAAGAAGGGTGAAAAACCATACCCTTTTTGGATGAAAACATACCTTATTTGGAAGGTGGGAGGGAGGTGGGGGGTTCTGAGAGCCTTAACCAAAAAAATCTACCCTGTGTTGTTTTTGCATTCCCAGGGCCCCCTTGGAGCAAAGCAGTGATTATCATTTAGTTCTTCTGATAATGGAATGCACTGGGATGTGGTATACTTATACTGTATGTGAGATCATTGAAGGTCAATTGATCTGTGAACAATTTAAATTCTATTGAGATGTGGCTTTCCATCATGAAGCTTGCAACTACAACAATGAGCATGTACATATATATAGCTGATTGCAAAACGATAGACCAATTCAGCCCCACCATTCCATGCCAACTTTCCTTGTTTGTATAATCTGCAGAAGCTCCAAACTTGAAAACAATCTAAAATGGAAACCTTTCAGCCCATGCCATACAGTACATCCAGAATGTCAAACTGCCTGCTGACCTGGCTACAAGCCTCAGGGCTCTAAGCCTTGAGGCTCCCTCAGAAAACACCACAGAGGCCCTCATGTGCGACCACAGCTAAGATGGTGGGTCTGTTGCATCCATCGCATCTCCATTTACCTCCTGTAAGTATCATGCTGCTTGGAAACATTCAGTTCCACATATGTACAATTTATTAAGAGTCCTTACATGCATTAAACACAAAATTTTGTTGCCACATCATTCTTAAGTTGGGTGCTGTATTCGTCACTTACTGGTCAATTACTGGTTATGTGCTAATTGGTTGGTGCTTAGCTTTTTGTAAGTTCTTCTTTACAACTTTGACTACCCATTTGTATTAGAACCATGTAAATTTATTCCTCATGAAGTCCGCTACTGTCGTACAGCACAGCAACTGTAAGTAAGTACTTATATGGCTTATACAGTGCTAACACTCTATTTGGTAACTGTTTGACAGTGTTGATTCCATCACTCCACATCCACATCCACATTTTCAGAAAAAATGGATATCTTTCACAAAAGTTGTCTGAAATTCAAAAGTATCCCTTGTTTTTGTAATTATAGAAAATTATTTTGAGGCATAGGTAGTTACAGTGAAAAATCTATGTAAGTTGTGTGAGCAGTGATGAGCTTCCGGGCTTTGCCAAATAACATCAACATGGCCCATCAGTGAATGCTGACTGCGCAAACAAGTACAACAAGCCTTGGGGCTATTATCCCCTCCATCAATATAGCATCCATGATCGACATCTCATCGCCCATGCTCTAAAAACTCAGCTGAAGTATTGTTGTAGGTTCAATCAACCCCAGGGCCCTAGTGTTGCTGAAGTTTGGTTCAGTCCGGTTCAGACCCCCTTTTGTCTGAACCTGAACCTGAACCTCCTACAAAATTTCTGAACCTGAACCGAACCTGAACCATGTGTTTGGTTCAGGTTTGAACCTTCTGAACCTTATAATTTTTTAAAATCTTATTTTTCAATTTTTTTTCGTGTCCAAATGCTTCGAAACACTTGTCCAATCTCTAGAAATCAGTATTTACGCAAAGCAGTGGCATAAACCATGTTTGATAAGCCAAATAGGTATTATACAACAAACCCCAACAAGCACACATGCAGGAAAGCCACCCAAAATATGGCTATCAGTCATCACCAGGGTGAACAATTGATACTTTACATTAAAATATTGAAGTAGTTATGGATCACAATAGGTTTAAACTAAAAAATTGCCAAAAAAATGTCCAAAATAGAGGGAAAGTAGGCTCCCCAGTGGCTAAACAGGGCGTACCAACAACAACACCCAACACACTCAGGCACATGACGATGTGTCGCTGATCTCCCATCTAAGTGGCTACATTTGACACTCCGAAGTATCTGCCAAATAAGTGCCGTTAGGGTTGGGGTATATCTCTTTTCGCGCACAGTAGCGCGCTCTTAGGTCTCCCCGCGCGGTAGCGCGTTCTCGGTAAGGTTAGGAGGTTAGGGTTAATGGTTAGGGTTAGGGATATGTATTCTCCCCGCGCGGTAGCGCGTTCTTGGTTAGGTTGGCGGTTAGGGGGATTAAAACTCCGGCTGCCGGGAGTCAGCCGAGGTACGATGCCTTAATTCCCCATTCGGGGAGTGTGTTGCTGTTGGTATATCCTCGTGGCTAAAGGTTCGGAGGTTCGGTTCAGTCCAAACCTGTTCACCAGAAATCTTCTGGAGCCCGAACCTGAACCTGAACTCGAACCGAACTTTGCGTTCGGTCGGGTTCGAACCGAGGTTCAGGACCGAACTTCGGCAACGCTCTTTGAACCCCCTGGTCATCGTAGTCATAATTCATAGCGTAACCACAGAAATCCCTTACGCAGCCTATCGAGTAGTTTTTACTGCTTAGTCTTCATGTCGTAGATAGGTGGGCAATTGTAACAAGTACAACAAGCCTTGGGGCTATTAGCCCCAAGGCTTGTAGCCGACTCTTCGGGGGGTCAGACGATCCCAGTACATCGACCTGGTCAGGGTCCGCCCCCTTTGACGTGACCAGAATCCATCTCTTTTTTTCACCTACCATTGCTCTAAAAGAACTCATATCTGCACCCAAGATACGAACCAGCCGCCCAAAATAAGGTTCATTGGCTCCGCAACTTGACAAAACAATGGCCTGAAGAGCAACGGCGGATAAATTGGTCTATCGTTTTGCAATTGGCTGTAAGCCTCCGGCGCGGCATTCGCAATCTACTCACTATGTATGTTTGTTAAGTTTATTGACCGGGCGTCCTAAAAATTGATTATTGCTTCAAGTCCTCGTATGTATGGCTGGATGCCTGTATTGGTGGCGCATTTGCATGCTCCACCCGCTATGGTAGTGCAACGTTCAACCCTTCACTCAGAATTCGAATTCTGGGGAGAGGGTGGCGGATATGTTGTAACTTGAATTTTTTTAAAGAGGAAAGGTGAATGCCGGTGTTGACTCACCGTGTCCCCTTCGAAATTGCCGAGTGAATTTCCATATTTATGTTGACGCCAGCGTTTGAGATGATAAGTTCGTAGACCAGACCCCGGCCTGTCATGCTCGGTACCCCGGCAACCTTTACGCTATGTGACTGAGGATTCCATTCATGAAACGGTTATTTCGCCTGGTGTCACATACTTACTTCGGGTTGTAAAGTTTATTAGCCGGACGGGCGCCCTTTCCTTGTAAGTAGAACGGAGACAGTGGTAGTGGCGCTTGCTCCACCCGTGCTTCAAAATCAACCCCGAGGAGCTCGAGAGGGCCCTGTTGGAAAGGAAACAAGCAAATTGAGGAAGGAAGGGGAAAGTTGAATGTCGAGCGTCGTTGACTCACACTGCACGTCCATCCGCTCTTAGGCCAGTCAACCAGGTGACCTTCTGGTCATGGCCCATGGGCATAGGGTTTGCTACCAGACTGAGCTCTCGGCGTAGGCTCAAGAAAGGCAAGCGACGTCTTGAATGATAGAACGGATAGTCTGGTTGGACGCGCCTTTGATTAGATTAGATTAGATGACTGTCTCCCCGACAAAAAAAAGCTCAAACTGCGAGAGAAGCGTTTCATCCATGGTTGGCTGTGAAAAGCTTGATTGCGCAGAGGGGGCGTGTACAACGCGTGCAAGGGGTTTGCCGGCGGTGTGGTGTGGGGAAGTTTAGGGTTGGTGACATGGATTAGGTAAACTTCTCAATTGCTTTTCGACCGCAACCACCTTCATCGTCTTTAAACGACTCTCAGAAAACGCCGCGCAGTCTTGCTAACATTCATATCTCTGACTTACTAACGAGTAAGCCACCTTGGCTATCCTTCTTTTTCGTAACTAACCCAAAGCCACCTAGCCAAAAATGACACACCGCCCACCCCTCTCCGCACACATCTGGGCCAACCTGCCACTCGAACTCATCCGCGAAATTCTGCTGCACATCGCCTCTTCCCTTCCCCGTCAAGCCCACTCCCTCCGCCTCATCTCCTCCGACGTCAACATCCTCCTCCTCCGCTTCCTTTTCCGCCACCTCTCCTTCACACTCCCAGAACACATCTTCCGCTTCACAACCATCGTCCTCCCAAAACGCCGCCACTACATCCCAGCTCTAAAATCAAAACTACACACATCCCCACGACCCCTCTCATCATACAACGTCGATTCCCTCGTCCTCGTCGTAGACGACCGCCGCCCATCCATAGAAACCGCGCTTGCGAGCGTCGGCCCCGTGTTCGCGGGGATAACAAAGTTGGCGATAACGGGGCAAAGTTTATCCGCAAACGCGTATTGGCTACGCCAGCACCCCATTCACCCACGTTATCTGATGATATTACACCATGGCTCACCGCACCTTGTCAATTTTCATGAATCCGTTCTCAAGGGGGTGACGCACCTGTACACGTCTATCACGCATGGACATCGGTATTCGAGTGTTGCGGACGTTCCGGGGCTTACGCACCTTGCCGTCCATGCGCGTGTGGGGTTGTCGGCTGATACGGCGGCCAAGGTTGCGTATTCACTCCAGACGATCTTGGGCACCTGTCCGAGGCTTGAATGTCTCGTCCTCAGTTTGAATGCAGACTCTCTGAGTGACCCACACCTAGAGATGTGGGAATATGTCTTGGAACGGTGTCTCGCTGACGCGCGATTCATCCTCCTGCCGTATTACCGGCTCCCGCGCATCGAATGGTCCGATGTCGTGTCGGGTCAGAGTACCATATGGACGAGGGCGAAGGAGTGGTTGAAGAGTGATAGGGAGGACAAGGAGTTGACCATGTATGTGGTTGAGCAGGAGAGAAGTATGTTTCCGCCTTTGAAGCTCCCAAAAGAGGGGGAGTGGGAGATTGATTTGGTGCAGAGGGATGATTATTGGCCCAGGGATGAGAATCCGGATGCGTCGGGGGAGATGGAGTGGTTGGCTAGGGCAAGGTGAGGCGGGCGATGTGTTGTTGTACATCATCAGTGGAGGGGAGAAGGCTGACTGATGAGCTCAAGTGTTGTGTGCAGTGTTGTTTTTTCTTCGTGTTAGTCCCCCCATCCCCATCAAGAAATTAAATTAACCAAACTGATTCGTGTTTAGATCATTCATTGAGTCACCCATGCTTCATATGGCCGAATGTTGGAGCCGGATTCTTCGTCTGCACTATGCACCCCTCTGTTAATAGGATACGCTGTCTTCCTTGTGTTTGGAGTCCAACTTCTTACACCGTCCTGGTCATTCTTTGAAAAGTGTTTTACTTTCTGGCAACGTCCAATCTCTTCCGATCTATGCGACAATATAAATGATACCCGAGTCTGGTAGAGCTCAAGTGTTGTGTGCAGTGTTGTTTCTTCTTCATGTTTGTCCTTCTTTTTCTCATCGGGAAATAAAACTGATTCGTGTTTAGATCGTTCATTGATCATATGGCGAATGGAATGTGAATGTCAGAGCCGCAATGCGACTTCTTCGTCTGCACTCCCCCTCTGTTTTCGGATACGCTATCTTCCTTGTGTTGGGTGTCTTCGTCCAGTCCGATTTGTTACACCTTCCTGGTTATTCTTTGAAAAACGTCTTACTTTCTGGCAACGTTCAATCTCTTCCGATCTATACGACAATATAAATGAAGTCGAGCCTGGTATCCGGTCTTCAGTGGAATCTAGATCCCTGACCCACCCACCAAAAACTCTAATCGACTCTCCACCCCTTCAACCCCCTTCCAACTTCTTTGCACACAGATCGTCTGAACCACGCGTCGCGTTACAATTGCTCGACGCTTCCCTTCAACTCAACTCGAACGGGGGGGGTCAAGTGATGCGATCGTGTTCATTCTCTTTGCGACAACCAACAATCGTTGGGTTATGCCATTATCTAGGGTTGATCTTGATATCGAGGCTACATTGGAACCCGCCTTTCAGAATCTCTTCTCTTCTCCTTCCAATACTCCCCAGGTCGTCATGGAGCAGCAGCCGTCGTTGTTCATCCGCACTTCATTTCGTACCCTCAAATCCGAGTGTCAGGATTAGAAACGATTGTTTTACTGTTCTTCTGCACTATACTGTATACACCCCCCCTTCCCCACCTCGGATCATGCAAGTGGGGAGTTGTCGATGGTCCGCCTCCATTTTGTACCCTCGAATTCGCTTGTCAGAACTACGATTGGTGGGTGAGGGCCAGCTGATGAATGGGCGAGGGCATTTGGTTCGTGTTTGCTTGAAATCTGACCTCTGAATCTGACTCCTTTCCTGGATCGATTCGCGAAGCAGTCATGGATCGAGTTTCGGACCCACTCTTCTAGGCTAATCCCGATATCGGGGGGGCAGGGCTACACTGACACTAGCTAGATCTTGCGAGTCCACATTAGATTCGATGGGCGATATCATCAGCAGTTTGTGCCTTCCTTTCATGAAGCAAGCACCCAGCCACCGTCGCTTCGCCATCCCACTGTTCCAATCTTACGATCCTCCGGCTTACTCTTCAGCCTAAAAGATATAGATCGCTGGATCGTACCCCAGCATGACGGGGACCCATTGACCTCCATTTCGCATCTCATATCTTGGTTTAGGAATCATGTTTTGGGTACAACCCGCGAAGCAGTCATTCGGACCACTCTAGGCTGATCCCGATATCGGGGGCAAGTCTACAATGACACTAGCTAGATCTTGCGAGTCCACATTAGATTCGATGGGCGATATCATCAGCAGCAGTGTGTGCCTTCCTTTCATGAAGCAAGCACCCAGCCGCTGTCGCTCCGCCATCTCACTATTCCAATCTTATGATCCTCACTTACTTTTCAGCCCAAAGCATATAGATCGCTGGATCATACCCCAGCATGACGGGGACCCATTGACCTCCATTTCGCATCTCACATCCTGGTTTAGGAATGGGTCCCTCCGCCCGTATACACGGTTAATCTTGATGATGTCACCGAAGGCCTGCAAGGAAGATCTTGTCTCCCATCCACCTGCCCCTGACTACTTTCCTTGCGACCTTCCTTCCGACTTACACATAAGCTCTGCAGGGATGGCCACCGTAGGACTTGTCCAATTGTTGAATGCCATCGAGCTGTTTATGTTCTTTTTGCATTATACATCCCGATCATGCATGTCCCCAGGTGGGAGTTGCGATTGTCGTTGTCGATAGTCCGCCTCCATTTTGTACCCTCGAATTCGCAAGTGGGTGAGGGCCAGATGATGAATGGGCGAAGTCTAGGTGATGGAATGAGTGTAGGTTAATCTGCATTTGGTTCGTGGTTTGTTACCTTGAAATCTGACCTCTGAATCTGACTCCTTTCAATAGATCGATTCAAGGGAGGGTACACAACCCGCGAAACAGTCGTGGATCGAGTTTCAGACCACTCTTTCTTCTTCTAGGCTGATTCCGATATCGGGGGCGAGTCTACAGTGACACTAGATCTTGCGTGTCCACATTAGATATCATCAGCAGTTTGTGCCTTTCATGAAGCAAGCACCCACCTGCCGTATCAGCCACCGTCGCTTCGCCATCCACTATCCTAATCTTACGATCCTCGGGCTTATCCTTAAGCCCAAAGCATATAGATCGCCGGATCATACCCCAGCATGACGAGGGACCACTGACTTATTTCGCATCTCATATCCTGGTTTAGGAATGAAGTTTTGGGTCCCTCCGCCCGTATACGGGTTGATGTTTGAAGTCAAGGGCTGCAAGGAAGATCTAGTCTCCCATCCACCTACCCTGTCCACTCTCCTTGCGATCTTCCTTCCGACTTACACTTCAGCTTACATAAGCTCTGCAGGGATGGAGGAGTTACCCAATTGTTGAAAAGGCCGTCGACCTCCATTTCGTACCCTCGAATGACGGAATCAGAAACGGACTATATCCCTTCTTCTGCATTATGCGCCCTCTCTGACGGGTGCGCTGAGCGAGCTTCCTTTGTGTGTTTTCCATTGAACACTGGTACCGGATCTTCCGTTTACTTTCTTTCAATTCTGGTCACGCGGACATTTATCTATAGGTCCATTCTTTGCGTATTGTTAGGAGTTCCGGAGATGTATCAACCCGGTCTTACGACCACAATTATCGAAGTAGTCGTATTTAGGGAAATCGCTACTGGCCAATGTAAGGTCGCCGTGATCGCGTGGCTTCAATACTCGACATCAGATGGCCACTGACATGGACCCCGTTTCCTATATGCGTTCAGGTGATCATGATCATGCCCAACTCAATCGTCATCTCAAGTCTATATCCATCTTCCCGCGAAGCAATGGTGTTCTGTTGGTTGAGTTCCGCGTCTAGCGTTTTGTCGTGGCACGGAGTCCGACACGGACAAAAAGGTTTCAAGCCCAAAATTACCGGCGTTGCTTGTGAGTTAGTATCTCAGTTATCCCCTCTGACGTGTTGAGACGCTTCTTCCCAAGCTTACTTTTGTCAAACGTCCTCCTGCTTAGCGGCATATTGAGACCCTTTTTCTCAGGGTTAGGCTATTTTGACTTTTGGGGGCGCTTGGGCGTGCCGCAATTAAAGTCGTGTGGGCGTTGAGATGGAGCGTCCTTTCGGACGTCTGGCGTGGTTCGCTCGTTCATGTAAGAGCCCACCCGCTCGAACTGAATAGACATCTTGCGCTACAATCTCCTTAGGTACACAAAGTCCAGCTTCTGTCGATGTCAGCTCGAACAAGTTGAGACTGCGGTTCATGGGACATACGAAGATCATCTCATTGAGTTCCCCACTCAGGAGCTCTGTAGGTGCATCGGATCCCGTCCTCCCACTTACTAAATTCAGAGAACGTGTCCGATGTCTGGCTACTCAACCGTTTGGAAGAATACGGACATCTCTTCAACTCTTCCACGCATTTTCCAGGGTGCAATGTGCAATCTGGACATGAAGTTTTCTACCAGGTGTATTGGAGATGTTCCGCATGCCGCCCTTGACAACTCATCCTGGGGGCTTTGATATTCGGTCGGAGACAAACGTCACTCATACACCTACCCCTCAAACGACCATGTAGCCGCAGACCTGGCACTGAATCACCCCTCTTTCTTCATCCAAACAGGTTGATCTCGACGTCGGCTTACATTAGATCCAGCCAGGTTCATCGTCGCTCTTTACCCGTGTGGCTAGGAGTCGAGTGTTGGGCCAGGCTTTCTTCATTCAGACAGCAGGTCGATCCTGATATCGAGGCATGCAAGATCGTGCGAGATCTAGCCAGGTTCGTCGGGATCATTGACCGCTTACAAGAAGAGCACACATTGGCATTGGCCCCTGCGAGTCCCAATCTTCCTGTTCTGCTTGAAGATCGTCTCCCAGACATGTGCATGAGTTGTTGTGGATGCCTAGTCTCAAAGGCTCCATTTCGTGCCCTCGATTCAAATGTCAACGGACACCAGAAAAGAGGATACGCCCTGCCTTCCGGGTGCGCTCTGTGTTTGCTTGCGAACTGCATTCTTTTCGTGCTCTGGCTTGTTCGACATACCGGACCTTGTGCTTACCTTCTGCCAGTTGACGGGCGTTGAAGCGAGTTGTTAGCTCAGTTACTTTTTCCATTCCCCCTGTTGAGATGTCTTCTTTCTTTCTCAGGGCTTTATTACTTAGATGCTTATTCTGGCTTTTGGGCGCCCTCTCATCGTCGTCATCTTCCTGTGGGTGCCGAACTGCGACATTGAGGCTAGCGTCTGTGGGTCCTCCAATTTACTACAAACGCTGTACGTGAGTTCTTAGCTCAGTTCTGTGTGTCCCACCATCGTGCTCAGACCCTTCTTCAACATCTCAGATTCAGGTTACTTTTACTTTGTCTTAGCCTTGGGGCGAGCGTTCCTGAATCGTCTTCTTATATGTGGGTGTTGAGATGGGGATGAGCTTCTTTCTATGTGCATTCCTTCCTCAGAGTCCCGGACTCATGGCGTCTTCATCAGAAGTCTGGCGTTGTTCGTTCTATGAATCCTGTGTGGGTCCTCCCTTGTTGTTGTGTGGAGCGTAATTGGTGCCTTGCAATTCGAACTCCTGCCTTGAATGCATCGAGATCACCTCATCTTGGAGCCCCATGTCTGCCCATTCGTGTCCCATCAAGCATTTTTTCAGCTCTAGCTTTTTCTTTCTCTTATGAAGCAGAACCAGTTGCAAGCGATGAATGGATATCGATTGGCATGCGCGGTACTTTCAAAGTACGCCCACATTTCAAAACGCCCATCCGTCGCACACACAAAACTGGGAATGTTCTCCGCACGCGCTTCTATTAGCGTTGGTAGTGGAGGACTGCTGTCCTTAGTGCGCCCACAACTCGTTACTCACACTAAAAGGCGTGTTGACTTCTTTCCATCGCAACGATGACAACGTTTCTTATCCGGATCGTCCTTATCACTGACGGTCCTGAACGTTCTGCCAATACACCCTAATACACCCCTTATGTAACTCGACTTGAAATGTACACGTATTGATAGCTTTTTGATAGCTCTTACTACTACATAGTACTCACCCTCTTCTCCCTTCACCCAACGC
>Ga0307507_10008300_pt1 | contig 14460 bp, 6 predicted proteins | sample 7_EM_MG_FD_207223 | JGI IMG/M metagenome (GOLD analysis project Ga0307507, IMG submission 207223) | Populus trichocarpa ectomycorrhiza microbial communities from riparian zone in the Pacific Northwest, United States - 7_EM | ecosystem: Host-associated > Plants > Roots > Unclassified | place... | reverse complement strand
GGTGCTGTTATAAGCTGGTATGTACTGGCACTCAGTAAAGAGGTCGTACTGGGTATTGATTTGCGTGCTGTAGAATATATAAATACATTCTAAGCTAGCTGGGTAGTTGGATGCTGCCGGAGCTGCTAGGTGCTGGTTTTGCTGCTAGGTACTAGATTGCTGCTTTCGATCGAACGAAGCTGCTGGGGCGGCAGTGAACCTTGTTGCTCTATAGCCAACCGGTGAGGTTAACCATTGATCAATATCGGTAACACCTAAGTGCACTTGATTGGCCTATTAACTAATGGATTTGTCTGGTGTTCAATAGGTAGAGAAAGCAGAGGATCGTAAGGATCGCGGTGCCTAAGTAGGGGGCTGATGAGTCATCATAAGGATGACTAATTAGAGACACGAATGACCACATAACCTCTGTCCATATATTCCGACAGTTAGGGTTAAAGTAAGTAAGAATTAGAGTAGTTATAAAGTAATATTTTAAATTATTAAAAGCTTGTTTATATCTAGCGGTCTATTTAAATTTTATGTTCTTCCTTATTAGGTTTACTAATAGCTGGGTAATTTCTAAGAAGTAGTTAATAAATTAATAATAGAAATTTGCGAATCCTAAAAATCCTTAAATATCTTATACGTTGCTAGGGCTTTCCTAGTTTATAATTGTAGCGACTTTCTTAGAATCTATTTAATTCTATTATAGGATATAATTAAGCCTAAGTATATAACCTTAGACGCGTAGAACTTGCATTTTTTTAATATCGCATTATAAGCCCGCGTTTTATAAGCGTTTAAGGACTATTCTAATATGTTTTTAATATTTAGAAAGCAAGGATAAGTAAATTAAGATATTATTAATATACGCGGTAATAAATATATTAAAGAATTTATAAAGCGTATTGTTAACATATTGCTAAAATATACTAGGACCGTTCTTTATGCTAAATGGTATTACTAGGTATTTAAAGAGTCCCCATTATATATAAAAAGCTATATACTTCTTATCTCCTTTATGTATATAGATTTTATTAAAGGTGGTAACTATATTAAGCTTTATAAAGTACCGTACCTTTACTAAACAGTTAAGCATTTCTTAAATTAAAGAAATTGGATATTAGTTTCAAATTATAATTATATTTAAAGCTTAATAATTAATATAAAATCTTAAGCCTCCTCCTAGCTTTTTAATAAATAGTACAGGTAAGGTAAATAGAGATTAGCTAGGGTAAATAAATTCTTTTTCTAGATGCTTATTAAGGTATTATTACATTATAAGCAGTTCTTCTTATAATATACTATATAGTGGACCAAACTTTAGTGTTATGCTAGGCTTAAGTTCTATCTTAAAATTATATTTCTCTTAGTACGGGGCTAGTTATTTTATAAATTATTTTTTAAACTTATTAATTAGGTTGTAGTACTCTTTAGGCATAAGAGGTTAAAAATTAAAATATTATTTTAGTTCTAGTGCTTTCTTAATATCTTCTATAGTTATAGCAAAGATTTTATAATCTCGTCTTTTTACTAATAAGATAAAAGGCGCGGCCTATATTATACGAATTTTAAGAGGTTTTAATGTAACATCTTTACATTCTTTACCATAATTAGCAGTTATAGATTTATTATATTGGCTTAAGGTTCATAGTAAGGGTAATTTATATTATATTAAATTCAAATAGTCGTGTGTATATTTATAGGGTAAATAGTTTTTTAAGTAATAACTTTAGCAGTAGGTTATATAGAACTTTAGTATTTCTTTAACCTAGCTAATTAAAGGGTTGTGTTATTTTAGCTATCTATATTTAAGTATTATCTTATAGTGCTTTAAGGGTGTTATAAATAGGGAAATATATTTAAGGTGTTTAACTATCTGTAATTTTATAAAAGCGTAGTGCGTTAGTTTGCTATATATTAAGGGTTTGCCGTTAAAGCCTTATAGGCCTTAGGGCTTATTAAGTTTCTTTAAATTTAGGTATTAAGTTTTTGTATAGTTTATGTTAATAAAGCCATGCTAGTAGCTCTGCTGTGTATTAGGATTTGTACTTTCTTTCATTTTCTAAGTGTTTAAATTTCGCTGAGTATATTAAGGAAGTTATGTTGTGTATTAGCGCTAGAAGAGCCTAGACACTTATACTCTTCCACCTTTTATCTTAAGGCGCGACTTAGCCTTAGGATGATTTGTTTTCTAAGTTAACTAAAGGTAAGGTGCTTTATGGCGTCTAAGTATAATTTATAGAGCGGGTACAACTTAAGGATTGGGAGGAGCTACGGCGGACTTTTTTAAAAGGGTGAGTTTGGTAATGCTTTTAAATGTATCCTTTTTTACCGCATCTAAAGCATTCTCCATTTATGGCTTAAGTTCTTTATTTATTAGTTCCTAAGGATGTATAGGATTAAGCGGCATTGAGGTCCATAGGGTTGTATATAGGACTTTTAGGTTTTAGAAATGGATTGCGCTTTAGGGTATATACTGGTTTTATAAAGTTTTAAATATAAGGCATAGTTAGCTTTAGAGAATAAGTCTATTTGTTATATTAAAGGTCCTTATTAATTTGTTAATATATTATAGCAAATTTAAATAGGTTCTTTGGCAGTTCTCTGCCTACTAACTAGGCTCTAATCTTATCTAAAATAGCTTATTAAAGAGTAGTAACTCTAGCGGCTTTATTCTAATTTAGCTTGCTAATAAGACCTAAAAATTCTAAAAAGAAGCTGGTAAAGTCTTAATTCCGTTATTATAGGTTTTTAAGTTTAGTAATAGCTGTATATTCGCGGCTAGTGTTATTATATATTTATTTTAGTAGAGAGACGAAAGTTTTAAAATTAATAAAAGTGCTGTTGCAGAAGAATGGATCTATAGTTTATGCAGCGTCCTTACTTAAATAAGATATTCTATAGCTAACCTTACTAGCCTTAGTAGGGTATTGATTATAGTTTATTAAGAGTTTAAGACGGAGCTTGGTTATAAAGGGATGTAGGTTATTTTAGTTTCTATTAAATATTAGAGGATTAGGGAGCTTTTTGGATTTTATAATAGGTACTAGGTTTGCTATAGGTGTAGGTTAAGCTACTATTACTAGTTTAGTATTCGCATTTAACGTATTAGGTTTAGGTACCGTTATTTTAATCTTATTTATAGGTGTTGCTATTAGGGTTTATAATATAAATGCCTTAACGTTACGGAGTTCTTTGTGGAGTGCTTCCATTAATTGCTAGTACTGGGCTTCTAGTGCAGCCCACTGCTGAGCTAAGGCGTCTATAAAGGCCTATTGTATTATGGTTAACTATTCCCTAACTAGGGTTATAATACTTGTGGTTATCAAAAGGGATTTGGGTTCGTTTGCCATTTTAATAGTAGTTATTTTAACGTAACGTAATATAAGGGCGCGAAGAGGCTTTAGGGAAGATTTAAAGAAATAAATATAAATTCTATCTAATTTAAGGGTATATAGCTTTTGTAGAGTATAAGATATTATATAAAGAAGAGAAAGAAATATAGGAAACTTGTAACTAAATATTTGGGGTCTTAGCAGCAGACGCGTTGGCATAAGCCTACGCGGATTTCAACAAGTTTCAACCAAATTCCATTACATTAGTGGAATTTAGTGGAATTTAATTGAGTCGGCGGAACTTAGTAGAAAATGGTAGATTACGGCGGACAATTATAGATAGTTATAGACAGTTGCAGACAGTTATAAATAGTTACGAACAGTTTTATACAGTTATCTATTAAGTGTTTCACCGAGACATTCCTACTGTAACTGGGCTAGTCCCGTTACAAGGGAAGATTTAAAGAAATAATATAAATTCTATTTAAATCTAAGGGTATATAGCTCTTATAGAGTATAAGACATTATATAAAGAAGAGAAAGGAATATAGGAAATATATAACTAAATATTTAGGGTCTTAGCAGCAGACGCGTAGGTATAAGCCCATACGGATTTTAATAGGTTTTAACCAAATTCCATTATATTAGTAGAATTTAGTGGAATTTAATTAAGTTAGCAGAATTTAGTAGAATTTAATTAATTTTGGCAGAACTTAGTAGAATTTATCTATTAAGTGTTTTACTAAGATATTCCTATTATAACTAGGCTAGTCCTATTATATACAGCAATGTTTAAAAGTAATACTATAGAAAATAGGTATTACTAGGTCTAGTGTTTTTCTATTATTAGATAATTATATAAGGGATATTATTGCGGACACCTTGGGTTGCCCTTAGGACAACCTCTAAACGCCCCTTAGATAGTCGCTAGTTATATACCGGAGGTATATGCCTGTAGTATATAGTCTCTATAATCTCTAAGGCCTTACCTCTTTAAGGATTTGTCTCTCTTACCAATCTATTCTATTCTATAATTATGCCTTATAGCCCCCTATTTACAAAGTCCCCTTATATTTAAATCCTTTCTACTTTATTTAGAAGGGCAGCTGGCTCTAAGGACTAGATTGTTTATTTATATCTTTTGTTTATATCCACTATTTTCCCTTAAAATCTCGCGACAACCTAAATGGAAACTCTATGAATACCTTATAGAAAGCCGTCGCGCTAAGGCAGAAAGGTCCCTCTAATAGTAAGAGATTGCGATAATATAAACCTCTAGGTAAGATGGTTAAATAAGCCCTAATACTAAGATGCACTAAGAGCTTAAAGACTTTTGCATACCTATAGTTACTAGCAACGCTAAGGAAAACGTAGACACCCTTTATAATGGTTTTAATACTACTAAAAAGTAACCAAAACCCCTCTGGCCCTATTTAGGCTAATTAGAAGATTAAGCGCTAGAGGTAATACTAAGATCTTCCCCTAAATTAGAAATGCTAGAGGAATATACTAATATACCTAATTAGGGATCTAACTGGAACCCTCCCGGAAGACTACTGGCCTATAATTAGTATAATAGCAATGTATAGATTGCTTATAAGCTAAGCGGGCCTACCCCTTTAGGTAGTTTAACCTAACCACTAACTTAAGACTTAAGCCTTGTAGGGAAATCCGTATTAGCTACTAGTACTAATACTACCTCTATAGCCGGAGCTTCCCTAGATCTAAGGTTAGAAAGTTAAGAGCCCTATACTAATTTTCTCTAAGAAGGATATTGGGAAGCTACTGTAAGGCTTTTAGAAGCCATGTGGGAAGGAGCTACTAATAAATATATTAGAAACCTCTAGGGGTAGATCTAGATCTAACAGAGCTTAATCTAGGCTAGATAAAATCTTTTATAACCTAGCTAAAGCTAAGGGCCTCCTAGGGGCTACCTAGTACCTACCTAAGGAGGTATGGAAGACTTAAAGAGGTATTTATGTAGTAAATAGAAAAAGGATATAGACTAACTAGCTAAGGCCTTTAGTAGTCTAGAACTCTACTATAGACCTAATACCTAATAGTTAGACAATTGGGTTCGTAAAATAGATAACTTCTTTAAAATACTAATAATATAAGATAATACCAAAGAGCGTACTTAATGGATTATTAGTAAGATTAAAGACCAATCCCTAAACTAGATTGTACTTAATTAGCTTAATAAAGAGTAAATTACTATATAGCCGTAGCTGCAAACCTTTCTAAAGAAATGGACTTAAGATCTGTATGTTATATAATATAATAATATAGAGCTATTCTAGAATGGGATATAGCTTAACTGCTATAATTTCCGCTAGTTTATAAACTTTATAGAAACTCGTACTTAATTAATGGATTTAGAGCCCTTTAAAAACAAAGATAGTAGCATCTATAAGAAGAAGAAGATTGGATTTATCTGGGCTAGAATTAAGCTAGCAATTTGTAACGAAATAAAGCGCGTGGGAGCCCTATCGCGGATTACCATATATACGGATTTTGAATGAGCGGTTCTAAACACTAAGGATGTAGTAAGGAACCAGACCTCTTCTAATAAGAAGCTAGGGGGTAACTAGAAGCATAGGCACTTTAGTAGTAACATAAAGCAGACCTAAGCTTTAAAGAAGCTATTCTTAAAAAGAAATCTAGAATGGTTAAAGTTAGGGACCTTAAATAATGGGAAAGACTTCTAGGGCTAACCTAATACCCATCTGGCACCCTTATAGGAACACTCTAAAAAGTTAAAGGAAAACTTCTCTGGAGGAAAACCAAATTAGAAAAATAAGTAAGGCGATAACTGTACTAATAATCAAAAAAAAGAAAAGCCTTAGTTACGGACCTTTTTTAGCTGTAACTAGGGCAAGATATGGAAGGAGAGACTCTCTATATTGCTGTTAAGCTGGAAATAGTACTCCCTATAGGCGAGGTATGTTAGTTCTAAGCACTGTATAACAGCGGTGCTGAAATTAATCTTATATAATATAATTTAGTAAAAGAGTATAAGCTTATCCCATTGCTAATGTAGCGGAAACTAACTGTAGGGTTTCTAGATAAGTATTAGATTAAACTATATAGTGCCTATAAGCTTATAGTGTTAGTAGCTAATATACACAACCGCATTAAGGTAGTTGGCCCGCAACCCTTTTAGGCGGCTAACTTTATAGGCTATAACCTTATTTTTAGATACCCTTAGCTTATAGAAGTAGATTTTAAGATATGCTTTAAGATAAGAGCCTTTAAATAGTGGAATGATAAAGAATTAGAAGGGCGTATTTTATTAATAAGCTTAAAAGATATTCTAGAAGATATAGCTCTAGGAGAAATAGTATACGCTCTATACCTAAAGGAGTATTGGATCTAACCCCTATTCTATAGTAAGATGGGTATAAAGCCTAGTATAGGCGATAACCCTTCTGTAATGGATACCCTATGGGGAACTACTGGATAGGTCGCGGAGATACTATAGGGAGGCGGCGATCTTAAAGATCTTATAAGATATTTTTACCGCCATGGGTTACTCTGGTTTAAGTAATACGTAAAGAGTATGCTACGACACCTTAAACGCTGTATTAAAGAGTTCCCTACCCTTTACTAGCTACTGCATAAAACTGTTTAATGTATAGTGGCAACTATATATAAATAACTACTATAGCGCGTGATATTGTCTGTAAGCGTTTTAAGGGACTTTTGGGACCTACCTAACGATAATGCGGAGAACGAACGCGACTTTGATTTGTTGAATATCTTAGTAGGCCTAAGGGACTTATTAAGGGTATTTTTAGGTAGGTGAGTAAAAGTCCTTTAGCGGAACTTAGAATATAATTATATAATTAATCTAGAAGAAGGTAAACAACTACTAAACCTTCCTATCTATAACCTCTTTTGTAAAGAACTTAAGATCCTATAGGAGTACCTTAATAGCTTACTGGAAAAGGGATAGATATGGCCTAGTAAGTTGCTAGTAGGCGCGCTAATCCTCTTTATCCTAAAACTAGATAGAACTATAAGGCTATATATAGACTATCGTGGTCTTAATAAGATTATAATTAGAAACCGTTACCTACTACCACTAGTTAGTGAAATGCTAGATTAACTATCTAGGGTGAAGATCTTTATAAAGCTAGATTTATAAGACGCCTATTATAGGCTCTGTATTAAAGAAGGGGATAAATAGAAGACTGCTTTTAAAACCTAATATGGCCACTTTAAGTATCTGGTGATGCCCTTTGGGCTAGCCAATATACCTATAATATTCTAATTGTATATTTATAGAGCCTTAGGGGGACTAGTTAACCGCATATATATTGTCTATTTAGATAATATTCTAATCTACTTAGAAGATAAGAATTAGTATAAGTAATATGTCCGCGAAGTACTAAAACGTTTAGATAATTAGGGCCTCTACGCTAAGGCGTTAAAGTGTGTCTTTAATACTAAGTAGGTTGAGTTCCTAGGGTATATTATAATGCCTATAGGTATAGTTATGGACCTAGTATAGGTGTAGATAATCTAAAAGTGGCCGGAGCTAGAGAGCTACTAGGATATTTAAGTATTTTTAGGCTTTGCTAATTTCTATAGACGCTTTATTTATAATTACTTAGATGTCGCCTAATACCTATTTAACTACATTGCTAAAGCTTTTTAAGACCCGGCCTAAGGAGTAAAAAGCTTAAAGGTGGGAAGGAAGAAAACTAAAAAGGGACTAATTAAATAGTATAAACTATAAATATGGCCTGGAAAGGTATAGGAAGCCTTTTAGAAACTATACGTAAAGTTTATGGAAGCTCTATTATTATGGTATTTTGACCTAGATTAGCCACTAATAATAGTTACTAATATATTGAATTTTGCCCTTGCTGATATCCTATTATAACCTAATAGGTATCTAGATGCTACCTAGCTCTACTAGAGACCGGTAGCATTCTATAGCAGAAAATTCTAGGGACCTAAAGTTAGGTATTATACTCATAATAAGGAACTGCTAGCTATAGTTAACTGCTTTAAATAGTGGCGGCACTACCTTAAGTACGTAAGCTATACTACTTGTATACTCTTAGATTATTATAATTTATGCTACTTTATAACTATAAAGGAGCTTATACTTTAATAAGCTAAATAGGCAGAGGAGCTTACGCGATTTAACTTTAAGATTGAATATAAGCTAGGGGAAAATAACCCTGCTAATAGACTGTTATAATAGCTAGACTATGCTAAAGGCTTTAAAATGGGAGAAGGAAAATAGATAATAGATATCTTACTCCTTATATTATAGAACAAGCTCTGGGTATAGGATGCTTGAGCACTTATAGCTTTATGTATTAAGTCTTAGGTAGTATAAACCCTATTGGCTTCTACTACTGTTTTGGCTAGTATATTATGGACAGCTTAAGTACGATGTTATAACTACTTAAAGAGGAGTTAGAAGAAGCTAGTTGGTTAATATAGGTATAGTCTAGGATAGAGCCAGTGGAACCATATAATAAGGAATAGTAAGCGAGTTATATAATGTTATACGTGGTATACGTAGTATACGCAGTGTATATTTACGTATAACACGTATAACACGTACCTTACGTAGCAAAGGGATTTCTTAGGCATATGGTTGTGTATTTAAAGGACCATAGTCCCTACCTAGATAGTTCTCTCTTTATAGTAAATCTCAGAATACAATTAGAGTTAATCTATTGGGCAACCACTCTACTAGTTGTTATTATATTGTTGACTTATTGTTTATACCTATATACCCAGCCCATTAATAAGCCTACTGTAGTTCTTACTATAAGGTTCTGTTACACATTTACTACTAAGGTTATAGTATTAAAACAGAAAGGAGTTAAGCAATATGCCATCTAAAGCGTAGGTTACGCCGTTAAAGGCACCAGTTATAACCCAGTCCACAACAGCTACGACCTTAGGTTTAGGAGGAGACACTAGTATAGAAGATACTAATTCGCAGCTAGTTACAGTAGGTTAGTTACAGGAAATAGTTAATTAAATAATAAATAACAGTTAAATACTTAAAGAACAACTTAATGGAATTAGAGCAGCAAAGGTTAAGTTACTATTAATTAAACGATTCTTAGGGGAAAGGTTAAAACTTAAGGGGTTTTTTACGCAAATGCACTTTAAGGTCGTATAGAAAGGAGTAAAGTTGGCAACACCTATAGACTAAGTGGCGTACGCGGGGTTATTCTTGACAGGAAAGGCACTTAAGTGGTTTAAACCTTACCTTACTAAGATATAAGTAAACGGAATAATAACTACTAATTAAGACATACGGTATATGTTTACTAGTTAGAACAGATTCGCGGAAAGGCTAATATAGGTATTTGGCGATCTAGAGGCGTTAACTATAGTAGAAAGGAAACTTTAGAACCTAGTATAACGTACTTTAGTAATTAAGTATATATTACAGTTTTAGACACTTGCAACGCAAATTAAGTGGAATAATAAGGCGCTTATAGCATAGTATAAATAGGGACTTAAGGTTAAAGTCTAGGACGCAATTATTCTAATAAAAGATACGGATACTCTAAAAGAGTTAATAGATTAATTAGTAAAGATTAACAATAGGATCTACCAAAGGGAATAAGCTAAGAAAGGGTAAGACAGAGTTCTATAGTTATATAAGGCGCAGAGTACGTAACAACAGATATAGAGTTAAAAACTATGGAATAGCGCAGAGCTAATAGACTTAAGTGGTACCAAAGAATCTAAGAGATAGATAAAGAAACTATAGAAACTTAGAGGTTAAGGATTAAGTAATTATAGGACTAAGGAGCAGAGGCTAAACCAGGGATTTTAGCAGCAGAAGACATTTAGGCGGACTCTATAATAAAAACAGTGGTTTAAATTAGGAGCTTATATAAATTGCAAAAAACAGGGTTATTTTGCTAGAGACTATAGAGGTAGTCAGAGCAACCACGCGGTAAAGGGCACTAGGTTATTAGAGTATAATAATATAGATATAGGGATATTACGCGGGACTAAGAAGTGTTTAATTAAACACTTTATATTTTATTATAACAACGCATACTAAATTTATAAGGACGCTAAGTACGGCGTAAGCTATTGGCCGTAAGAGCTAGAGTTAAGAAGACTTAAAGGAACCAGAGAGTTAGATAAAGAATAAAATTAACTCTATAAGCTGGATTAAGATATTACAGTAATATGCGGATAAAGATTAGTAATAATAACAATAGAGTTAGAGTACTTATTAATTAATAGTAATAAGGAAGAAAAGGAGGCTAACTAGGAGCACTTAAACCTTAATAACACAATAGAAGCAGAGACTAAAACCACTATAGAACGCGGATTAGTAACGGGCATTATAACACCATTAGATATAACATCCATTGCTTTATAAGATAGAAGGAGTAATATCTAAAAATAATTAAGTAAGTAGATAACTGCTAGTACTAGCTTACCACTTATAAAAGGCAAAAGGCCATAGGCTTAAGATTCTTATAAGGAGACAAGAGACGCTTAAGACTTATAAGACGTAATAAGACACACCCAAGATTTATAAGGTATAATAAGGAAGGCTTAGGCACCCATAATAGATAAAAACTAATGGGAAAGAGTAATGGCTTAGTTTAAAGATAAACAAATAAGTATAGGATATAAGTTTAAGAACTATAAGTTCGGAGAATAAATAAGAATATTAGTTCTAGGTAAACGCAGTATTCGGCCTAAAGATTAAAAAGTTAATACTAAGATTAAGAAGTAAGATAACTTTAAGGATCTAGCTGCAAGACGCAGAAAGTAAGAAACTATAGATAAGTTTAAAGCAAGAATTATTATATAGTAAGAACAAAAACTAGACTAGAGATCTAGCGTATAAGGTTATATAAGGGATAGTGCACCTATATAAAGAGTTACTAATAGGCCTAAGGCAAGGACGCCTAGAGCAAAATAGTTAAATAAACTAGAATAAGAAGAGGATCTAGGGATTCTAACTAGGTTTAAAGAAAGACATACTAAAGGATGTTATAATGTAGCGATAACAAGGTACTTTCTAATAGATAGACCATATATACTAAACCAGTTGTACGGAAAGTGGTATAGGCAACGACATAATAATAAATAGGCAGACTTTTATATATAGATAGATAAAAAAGTTATTTAAGACTAACCCATTATTATTATTATTATTATTCATTGCTTAACGTCCGATTCGGATCCCTGTTGGGCCCACGCGGACTACTCCTTATATACATATGGGGAGAAAACTCTATTTGAGAAAACCCCGTAATCCGTCTCCCCGCCTTTTGGGGCTCGCTTGCGAGTCGCCTACGAGTCACCAGTGGTGCTCTACTACCTTACTTTTTGACCTCCTTGGGAACCACTGCTGCCGTAACAAACCTACGGACGCGCTAGTATTACATACTGTACTCTACTCCTATAGAGTTATTAGGGGGCGCCTGTTACTCGCCCCTTTGCCTTCTATTGCTATTTCCTTTGCAACCCGGAACTGGTCTAGCACATTTTGGCCAATGAGCCACCGGGTAGCCGCCTTAAGGCCTTTCTGTGTTAAGAGCAGTGTATTATAGTTTTCTGTGCCAGCTGCTAAGAGCATTGCTTCTCGGCCGGTGCGTAAGGGACTAACCCATTATAAAGAAACGCATAAGTCACATTAAAGGAGTATTAATTATGATGTTAAGGAACCTAGAAGAAGGATCTAGGGACTAGAGAAGTAAGTAACAAATCTTAATACCCGCAGAAGAAATACTAGCAGTTAGGTTAATATAGTATAGGTTTAAACTTAAAAGTAAAGATAAGCTAAGAGTTAACCTAAAGCACCTAGCGTATTATACACTATTGTAGATAGCCTGTGTGGATGATATATATAACATATATAGGGCACCTAAGGATAAGAACCAAAAATACCTAAAAAGAATATATTGGGTACCTAAAGAAAGGCGGTTTAGAGATACTAAGTATATATATAGATAGCACCTAGTAGAAGTATAGAGTTAAGGGGACCTAATGCTTTAACCAGAAAGATTCCTTATAGAAGAATGCCTAGATAAAAGATAGTGGTGGAATTATCTAAAGAATACTTATCTGTGGTATATAGAGGAAAAGAAATAAACTAAATATTGGCTTAGGGAGGACTAAGTATAAATAGGATCTAGTAGCTATTGTGGTTTGCAAAAGTGTTGCGAAAATCAAATTAAGCGAGCCACGCACACACAACATCGACTTTTGGTGAGTTTACCATACAAATCATATGCCTACCACGCCTACACGTATTAGTTTTACTTCCAAAATAGTAAGGTTTTATATTTATATTATATTATCTATCTAGGTCAATTTTTAAGTGTTATAGGCGCTATAGTAGCCTATAAGAGCCTCCAGAAATAAGCCGCTAGTTAATTTATGTAAGGTTCTTAACCAATTAAGCGGAATACTATTACTTAACCTGTTTATATGGGCCTACGTATAGTTCTAGCGCGCTACCCACCTCCGCAGCCCAAGGACGTTGAGGAAGAAGAAGAGGAGGAGGAGGAGGAGGTAGTAGAGAAAGAGGTAGAGTCAGAGTCGCAGGAGTCGGATAAAGACTTAAATAAGGAAGATAATAAGAATAAAAATGCAGAGCTAGTTAATCTAACTATTAAGCGGGAGCCTTGTAAGCCTCTAAAGAAAGAGGAAGGCTTTTAAATAGCTAGTAGGTGTATAGTTTGTCTAACTAGAGGAGCTATAGAAGCTCTTATAGCTGCTAGAGTCGCCCAATCTACTAAGGCCACTAAAGTCTCTAAGTTGAATCAACGTACTCAGAAGCCTACTAGGCGTTTGAGCTAGAACAGTTTAAATCTAAAGTTGACATCTAGGAAGAAGCCCAAAGCTATTAAGCCTTTAAGGCCTCCGCTAAGACGTAAAAATACACCCGATTAAGTTATTAGCGTAGATTTAAGCTTACCAACTCCCTTAGAGCCCAACATAGTATAGATATACTATATAGCAATTTAGAAAGCTCGTGTAGCAGAGGTAGATCTTGCTTTAACTTCCACACAGTGTATTATAGGTGGAGAGCTTTTTATTAAAATTAATTGCTAGGTTAATGAAGTTAAAGCTAATTATCTAAGCAGATCCTTTAAGGATAAGTACTCTATTAGGGCAGCCACTTCCTATAATTATATAATGGCTCGCAATATTGTCCCATAAGATATCTACACTAAAGTATATATCTACAAGCTTGATGATATTATGAGGACCTGGCATATAAATAAGAAGAAAGGACTATATATGGAAGTAGTAATTATATTAACTAAGACGCCTCCACCTACTCCAGAATATACCTCTCTTTATACCTCTAGTATTACCTTACCGGCCAGTACGTAGATAAGCATATATTTGTTAAATATTCTTAACCTAGGTGCATCCAATATACCTAAGAAGAAGAAGGGTAATATAAGTACAACTATTGCCCAACGTCTTGCCTTACCTAAAAGTATCTTAGTAGAGGTCCTTTTAGGTAATCTAGCTCCTTTAGTAGCCTTTTAATGGCCTTACACCATAAAAATATGCACTAATAGTGGGGGGACCTGCTAGGTAAATGGGAACCTAGAGCTTCCTTATTTTTACCACCCGGTTAATTACCTTGCAATAAGGGCGTGGGGTAATTAAATTAAGGATAGTAAAGCTACCGAGGAAGAACCTCCTGCTGCTATTACCGTCCGTCTTTTAGTCAAGAATGGAGCTACAGGGGGGGTAGGGAGAGGGGGGTGGTGGTGGGCGTATGGCCTAGGAGGATATTTTTAATTAGGAGTTGATTATGGCTATTATCCTACCTAAGGCTAATATGCCCCCCCCCCCCTATAGGACCCCCCCCTAACTACTATACTAATACCGGAGGACAATAGAACTTATTTTAAATACCTTAGCAACTATTTTAACCACCTCCAGTAGCTCTGGCTTTAGTAGGTACCCTACTACCACTAGTGCTACTAACTAGTCCTATTACTAGTAACTCCGATTCTAAGGAAAGGCTTCGCAAATTCTTTAACTGGGTAAGAAAATGGCCTAGCTAGATAACACTAAAGCTTTAAACTAAACTAGAATCTATTCTTGATATACTTATTAAGAACTTCTATAACTTAGAGGCCTTGCGTATAGGGATAAG
>Ga0307507_10008299_pt1 | contig 14461 bp, 12 predicted proteins | sample 7_EM_MG_FD_207223 | JGI IMG/M metagenome (GOLD analysis project Ga0307507, IMG submission 207223) | Populus trichocarpa ectomycorrhiza microbial communities from riparian zone in the Pacific Northwest, United States - 7_EM | ecosystem: Host-associated > Plants > Roots > Unclassified | place... | reverse complement strand
ATAGTTTTCATGGTCGAGCTCGACCTGGAAGATATCGTCGTAGCGCGTCACCGACCAATAGGGGCCGAAAGGCGACGCCTCGCAGTAATGCACCGGATCGTCCCGCCGCAGTTGCGCGAACAGCGGCCGCCAATTGTCGTCCTGATAGAGCTTGGGATCGCTGACGTCGATCGATGCGCGCGTGCGCAGGGCCTCTGATTGAGCCATCGGTCTGCTCCCTCGGCGTCGCCGCTTGTCGGGCGATCGCGGAGCACCAACGATAGGGGCAGACCCCATGGGCCGTCAAAGGGATTGGAATGGCAGCCGCCATGCCGGGGTTGGACAGGCGACGTTGGTGTTGTGATGGCGAGCTATGCTAGGAAGTCCAGGACCCGTCGATCCCTTTCCCTGTGAGTATCATGCAATCCCCGGCCCCCTTCCGCATCTGGATGCGCTTCCTTGTCATCATCGTCGGAGCCTTGCTTCCGGCGAATGCCAGCCGCGCCGCCGACGCCGTCGTCAGGGATGGCAACACGATCCAGCTTGGCGACGTCACCTTCCGGCTCGACGGTATCGATGCGCCCGAATTCGACCAGATCTGCATCGACGATCACGCCGATCCCTGGACCTGCGGCATCGAGGCACGCGACCAGCTGAGCAAGCTGATCGCGGGCCATCCGGTGCGCTGCGACGATCTTGGTCCAGACAAGACCTCAAAAAAGAGGCATCTCGGCGTTTGCAGCGTCGAGGGACAAACAGTGAGCCTGAACCAGCAACTGCTTCGTCAGGGCCTTGCCTTGAGCGGCGCGAGCGCGCGGTTCGCCGCCGACGCGTTGAGCGCCCGGGACGCCAAGACCGGCCTCTGGAAAGGCTGCTTCGTCGCGCCGCGGGAATTCCGTATCGGGAAAAAAGACGGCGCACTGATCGGTGCCGCCTGCCGATCCGACCGGGACAGGGAGATTCGCGCGGCGCTGTTCCCCGAGGATTTCGCCGCACCCGCGGGCTGCAACATCAAGGGCAAGTTCGCGGTGCGCGCCCGCGTCACCTTCAACCTCGGCATCTATCATCTGCGCGGCTGCCCCAGCTACCCCGCAATCACCGAACCGGACCGCTGGTTCTGCTCCGAAGACGACGCCCAGGCGGCCGGATTCCGCAAGGCCTTCAATTGCAGGGCACCGCGCAACAAATGAGCGCGGCCGCGCGCATCGCGACATCGGCATGAGCCGATGCATTGGCAGCATGTTGTGGTGCGCGACAACCGCCTTCTCTCCGGTCGATGGCATGCTATCGTGAGCCAACGACGAGGGACGAAACGCAATGATCGGGCCTGAGGATGATGCCGGCCTGGCCGGCAAGGTCGCGCTGATCTCGGGCGGCGGCGCGGCCGGCGATGGCATCGGCAACGGCCGTGCGGCGGCGATCCTGCTGGCGCGTGCAGGGACCAGGGTGCTGGTCGCCGATCGCGATCTCAGGCTTGCCAAGCGGACAGTCGAGATGATCGCCGCTGAAGGCGGCACGGCAGTGGCATCTGCCGGCGACGTCACCGACGAAGCCGATTGCAAGCAGTTGGTCGACGCCGCGCTCGGTCGCTGGGGCCGGCTCGACTTCCTCGACAACAATGTCGGAATCGGCAGCCGTGGCAGCGTCGTCGAGGAGACGCCGGCGCAATACCGGCGGGTGATGCAAATTAACGTCGAAAGCATGTTCCTGCTCTCGAAATATGCGATCCCAGCCATGATCAAGACCGCGGGCGGCGGCGCGATCGTCAACATTTCCTCGATCTCCGCGCTGCGTCCGCGCGGACTGACCACCTACACCACCTCGAAAGCGGCGGTCATCGGATTGACGCGCGCCATGGCAGTCGATCACGGTCGCGACAACATCAGGGTGAACTGCATCTGCCCGGGTCCGATGTATACGCCGATGGTCTCGGCCCGCGGCATGAGCGAGGCCGCACGCGCCCAGCGCACCAGGGCTTCGGTTCTGAAACGCGAGGGCACAGGCTGGGACGTCGGCCACGCGGTGAAATTCCTGCTCAGCAACCACGCCCGCTACATCACCGGCCAGGTGCTGGTGGTCGACGGCGGCGTCACATTGCAGGCGCCGGAACGCGAATCCCAGGACCGCTAACCAAGAAGGAAGAGCAGCATGGCCCGCCTGCCCTATCTCGAGGCCGACCAGGTCGCACCCGAATATCGCGACATGCTCAAGCGCAACACCAATCTGCACAAGCTGCTGGTCAATTCACCCGACATGGCGCGCGCCTTCAACGGCGTCGGCGGCTTCATCCGCTTCAAGAGCAAGCTCGACCCGCGTCTGCGCGAACTCGCGATCCTGCAGGTCGGGTGGCTGGAGAAATCGGAATATGAATTCACCCACCATGTGAAGATCGGCAAGGAATTCGGCGTCACCGACGATGATATCGCAGGCCTGATGGCGGAGACCGTGGGCAAGCCATCCGTGCTCGAGCCGCTGGCGAAAGCGATCCTGAAGGGCGCGCGCGAGATGACGCGCGAGCTTGCGATGTCGGAAGCAACCTTCGCCGAGATCAAACAACAGATCTCGGACGAGCAGATGGTCGATCTGGTGCTGACGATCGCATTCTACTGCGCCGTGGTGCGCGTGCTCGCCACCATGCAGATCGACAACGAGCCCCACTACAAAGAGGTCCTGCAACAGTACCCGATGTAACGGAGTGAACTGACATGCGCCTGAAAGACCGCATCGCCATCGTCGTCGGCGCCGGGCAAAGCCCCGGTGAAGGCATGGGCAATGGCCGCGCCACGGCGCTGACCTTCGCCCGCGAAGGCGCGAAAGTGCTGTGCGTCGATCACAACCTTGCTTCCGCACAGGAGACGGTCGACATGATCGCAGGCGCAGGAGGGACCGCCATTGCGTTCAAGGCCGATGTGACGATGTCAGCCGACATCAAGGCCATGGTGGCGGACGCGCATGGACGCTGGGGCCGCATCGATGTCCTGCACAACAATGTCGGCGTCAGCCTCTCGGGCGGAGATGCCGAGTTGCTCGTCCTCACCGAGGAAGCGTTCGACCGCTGCGTGGCGATCAATCTCAAGAGCTGCGTTTTCGCCGCCAGGCAGGTGATTCCGATCATGCGGCAGCAGAGCAGCGGCGCCATCATCAACATCTCCTCGATGGCCGCGATCACGACCTACCCTTACGTCGCCTACAAAGCGACGAAGGCGGCGATGATCGCCTTCACCGAACAGCTCGCCTACCAGAACGCCGAATACGGCATCCGCGCCAATGTGATCCTGCCGGGGCTGATGAACACGCCAATGGCAGTCGACACCCGCGCCCGCGAGTTCAAGAAGACTCGCGCCGAGGTCGAGGCCGAGCGCGACAGCAAGGTGCCGCTGCGAAGGAAAATGGGCACGGCCTGGGACGTGGCCAACGCCGCGCTGTTCCTGGCGTCGGACGAAGCCGGTTTCATCACCGGCGTCACCTTGCCGGTGGATGGCGGGGCGAGCGTGCGGCGGGGCTAGTCGGTAGCTTCAGCCAAATTGATCGGGGTGGCTTGCTCGATGTCGGCAATGCGCCGGTGGCGGCTGAATTTGGCATTGCAGCAAAATCTCCCACAACGAACAAACAGTGAACGGAAGCGGAGACTATTGCGTTGCATCAGGATGAACCATCTGGCTAATCTTACAATCAGCAGTTGAGATCGTATATCAGCGGGATTGCTCAGGCGGAAAGCGGGACGCATGGCTGAAGTGCAGCAAAAGGAGTCTATTCGGGGAAGCGCATCCGCATTTGCGGAACACGAAGCCAACCCATCCCTCGATCCCAATTCCGGCGCCAAGGGCTTGCAAAGTGATCTCGAGGGCCGACTGAGGCCAGACGTCAGCGAGCCGGCAAGCAGCCCGTCGTCTGATCAGGAGATCCCGTCGCGGCCATCATCGCGAACCGTTCGCCGGATTCTCAAGATCACCGCCGGCCTCGCCATCGTTGCTGTGTTCGGATGGCTACCGCTTAAGGCATTATGGCAAATGTCCAGTGTCGAGGCGGTGATCAACGCCAGGATCGTGACGCTGAGGTCGCCAATCGACGGCGGAGTGACATCGAAGTCCGGACATTCGACTGCGTCAAGTGTCGTCAACGAAGGTGAGGTCATTCTTCGCATCGTGAATGCGCGAGGCGATCGTATCCGACTGGACGATCTAAGGCGACAACTCTCGCGCCTAAACAACGAGCGGCCCAGCCTGGCCGCCAAGCTCGTCGCAGCACAGGCGGCGCAGCAAGATCTCGAGCGACAGGCCTCCCAGTTCAGGGAAGGCCGTATTCTTCAGCTGGAGGCGCGCATCGCCGAGATACAGTCCGCAATCGAAGCCGCAACGTATCGACGTGAAGAGGCGGCGGCAGCGGTGGAGCGAGCATCGTCCCTGATCAAGTCGGGTAGCGTCTCCACGGTTGAACTGGCGCGGTTAGCCCGCGAACAATCGATCGCTCAGCAAACCGAGATCGGCGCCCGTCGAAGACTTGATGCCGCAAAGGTCGAAGTTACCGCCGCAAAAAGCGGCACCTATCTGGGCGACAGCTACAATGACCGGCCCAGTTCGGTCCAGCGCGAAGAAGAGATGCGTCAACGCGCGCAGGATCTTACGGCCGATCTGATGCATGCAGATGCCGAGATTGATTGGCTCTCCCACGAAATCGAGTCCGAGCAATTGCACTACATCAGTCGATCGGAAGCAGATATCATTGCGCCCGTGAGTGGCCGGATCTGGGAAATGATGACATCCCCCGGCGAGGACGTCAGGGCCGGACAGGCGCTGCTGAAGCTGCTGGATTGCAGCGGCGCGGTTGTGACCGCGAACGTTACTGAAACTGTTTACAACCGGCTCCGCCTGGGTGAGCAGGCAACTTTTGAGCCGAATGACGGCAGCACGGCAATCCAGGGATCAATTGTGAATCTTACCGGCGCGTCCGGTGCACCCGCGAACCTGGCGATCAACCCCGACGTTCTCAACAAGGAGCCATACCGCGTGACGGTCTCGATGCCCGGTACCGATGCGACCGGTAAGGATTGCGCAGTCGGCCGTACGGGACGGGTGGTGTTCAACAAGGATATGCCGAACCAATGATCTCAGCGCTTGCGCCGGGCCTCGTCGCCCTCGGCGCCTGTCTTGCTATCCTGCCGCTGCTCCGGCGCGAGAGCACGCTTGCCCGATCGCTGATGACAGGGATGTCATTTGCCCTTCTGGCCCGGTACTTCGTGTGGCGCATCACACAGACGCTTCCGCCGCTCGGCCTTTCCGCCGATTTTCTCGTCGGATATCCGTTCATGCTGTCGGAAGCCGCCTCGCTGCTCGCCATCTGCTCGTCTTTGCTGTTCCTCAGCCGAACCGTGGATCGCTCCGTTGACGTTGACACCATCATCAAGCGAACAGGCATGACGACGCGAGTTCCGCTCATCGATGTCTTCATCTGCACGTACAATGAGGAAAAGGCGATCCTGGAGCGCACGATCATTGGCGCCACCGGACTTAACTACGGCAATTATCGCGTCTGGGTTCTGGATGACGGACGACGCCTCTGGCTCAAGCGCCTGACCCTGCAACTCGGGTGCCGTTATCTGACCCGCCCGGACAATCGACACGCGAAAGCAGGTAATTTGAACCATGCCTTGCACCACGTGGCGGGACTGCCCGATGATCAACCACGGTTCATCGCTGTCCTGGATGCCGACTTTGTCCCCATGCCTGAGTTCCTGACCAGAGCGACCAGCTTGATGGAAGACAAAACCATCGGCCTGGTTCAGACGCCGCAGCATTTCATCAATTCGGATCCGATCCAATCGAATCTCGGGGCCGCGGCCGTCTGGCCTGACGAACAGCGTTTCTTCTTTGATATTCTGATGCCGGCCAAGGACGCTTGGGGCGTTGCCTTCAGTTGCGGCACGTCCTCGGTGTTCCGCTTTTCAACGCTCATGGAGATTGGCGGATTCCCAACGGATTCCGTGACGGAGGACTATCTCGTCACGCTACGTCTGAAGGAGCATCGCTCGCGTACGGTATATCTGAACGAGCGGTTGACGATTGGCCTGGCGCCCGAGGGGCTCAAGGAATACATCACGCAACGCAGCCGCTGGTGCCTCGGTTTCATGCAGATCATGAGAGGCCGTAGCGGGCCGTTTTCAATGCGATCAACGCTCACATTCATCGATCGTCTCTCGTTGATCGACGCTTTCCTGAGTTGGGCCGCTGTTTACGGGATCAAGGTGCTCGGCCTTGTCGTACCGTTGCTCTTTCTGCTGTTCGGGATCAAGGCGGTCCACGCCGACCTTCTCGAGATGTTGAAATACTTCCTTCCTTTCTACGTATGGCACGCATTCACCATGGCCTGGCTTTCCCGCGGCCGGTCGATGGCGATCATGACGGATGTGTCGCAATACGTTGCGGCACCGGCGGTCCTCAGGGCGGTGGCGACCGGCCTGGTCAAGCCGCAGGGCCACAAGTTCCAGGTGACCGCCAAGGGCGGAGATCGCAACCAGAGGTTCGTCGAGTGGCCGCTGCTGCGGCTTTACGGATCCGTACTGCTGCTAACCCTGATGGCGATCGCTTATGCTTTCATCCTTAATCCGCGGGCGGAGAATGTCGCCTATGGAGGGTTGGCGCTGGCGTGGAGCTTGTACAATAGCGTGGTACTCTCGATCGTGTGTCTTGTCTGTATCGAGCAGCCACGGCGTCGCAAGTCCGAGCGCTTTGAGCGTGACCAACCGGTCCTGATCCACGAGGGCAGCACGTCGCGGTTGGTTCGGATGGCGGATATCTCGATAAGCGGCGCGCGGTTCATTGATCCAGCACCTCCAGCGGTCGGAACCTCTCTCAAGTGCAACGTGTACGGCCAGAACGTATCCGCAATAGTCGTGCGTCGGACGAATGACGGCTTTGGCGTTCGATTCGAAGAGACCTTGAATACGCGAGTTCGCGTCGTACGCGCGTTCTACGCAGGTGAGTATGTGCGTGCCTTTCGCGACATCCGAGCAGCTCCTGTCGGCAAAGCTCTGCTGATGCGTCTGTTCGGCTGAAAGAAGGACGTCAGTTTCCGCGCCGCAACTGTACGGTTTGTCTGCTTCGGCAAGCCGGACTTCGTTTATGCCCTCGCGGACGATGTTTTATCCACCAATGATGCTGCGTCTGCAGCGCAACCGCGATAGCGGTTTATGCCTTGCGAGCCGCCGCGTAACGATCCGCCTAGCGCAGCGACGTCGTGGCCAAGGCGTGCTGGACGCAGTTGTTCACGTGCCTGGTCAAAATCGCCTTCGCAGTTTCAGCGTCGCGCTTGAGAGCGGCCTCCAGCAGCGCCTTGTGCTGCTGCGCCGGCTCGGCGCCGCGATAGGTGAAGGCGACCATCTGGTATCTGAAGTACTTGTCGAAGATCAACGCATGCGTTTCCATCAGCAGGCGCGAACCGCAATTCGAGATCAGCGCCTGATGGAATTCGCCGTCGTATCGCTTCCAATGCTCCAGCTCCCCGATCCCCGACTCCATCAGGCGCTCGGTCGCGGCAAGCTTGTGATGGGCGGAGACGACGCGTCCCTCCCACTCGACGTCGGCATTCTCGAACGAGACCTGCATCGCATGCAATTCAAGCAGCAGCCGCAGTTCCGCGAGCTCTTTCAGGTTGCCGGCCGAGACCGGAGCGACTTCAAAACCGCGATTGCCTTCGGCGACGACGAGCCCCTCCGCGGCGAGACGATTGAGAATTTCGCGCAGCGTGCTGACGCTGACGCCGTAGGTGTCCTTCAGTCCCTCGAGCCTGAGCTTGTGTCCCGGGCGGAGGCGACCGAACACAACGTCTGAACGGATCCGGCGATAGCCGTCGTCCCCGACGGCCTCCGCCGCTTCAGCCCGATCCACCAAAGTCATCAGCCTATCCAAACTTGCCAAGCGAGACGCACATCATCCCGCGCGAACGGCGGGCCGCCAAGGCGCACGACCTATCGCATTGAAAGCCGGGCCCCTTATGCACGGCTTGCCGCACGTATGATCCCTTTTTTGTGCCATACATACCACAGATCATATGATTTTTGTTAAATCATATGTTGATTTTGTTTTTGACATAGGAGAACGTGAGGCTAACGGCCCGGAAAGGGCAATCTGGAGGAGGAGACAAAATGATCCGGTTGTCGCGACGTTCGTTCGTGGCCGGAGCCGCATCCGGCTTCGCGGCCCTGGCTGTGGGGCGCGCGCAGGCCCAGAGCAAAACCAAACTCCGGTTCAGCTGCGCATTCACGGAAGCCGATCCGCGCGCGGAGGCCTACAAGGCGTTCGCCAACGCCATCAAGGACGACTTCGATTTCGAGCCGTACTGGGGCAACACCCTGTTCAAGCAGGGCACCGAACTCGTCGCCTTGCAGCGCGACAACCTCGACCTCTGCAACCTCGCGCCCGCCGACATTTCAAAGCAGATTCCGGCGTGGTCGCTGCTGACCTCCGCCTACCTGTTTCGTGACGCCGACCACCTGAAGAAGACGTTCAAGAGCGATGTCGGCAAGGAATTCATCAGAATCGCGCGGGATCAGCTGGGGATCCAGATCATCACGCCGGTCTATTTCGGGTCCCGCAACGTCAACCTGAAACCGGACAAGGTGATCAAGACGCCCGCGGACCTGCAGGGCATCAAGCTGCGCATGCCGCCCGGCGAGTTCTGGCAGTTTCTCGGAGAGTCGCTCGGCGCCAGCCCAACACCCGTCGCCTACGCCGAACTCTACACGGCATTGCAGACCGGCACGGTCGACGGACAGGACAACCCGCTGGTCAACAGCAAGCTGATGAAGTTCGACGAAGTCACGTCGCAATTCGTGCTGACACGCCATGTCATCGGCTACGACGTGATGGCGATCCGCGCCAAGATCTGGGATGCCATGAGCGCCGCGCAGCAGGCGAAATTCCAGAGCGCCGCCGATCAGGCGATGGACGACAACACCGCGAAGTTCGCCGCCCAGGAAATCGAAGTGATCGAGTACTTCAAGAAGGAAGGCAAGAAGGTCTATGAGCCCGACCAGAACGCCTTCCGCGCCTATGCGCAGAAGAAATACGTCGAACAATACGGCAAGGATTGGCCGAAAGACGCGCTGGAGCGCATCAACGTGATCAAGTAGCAACCCGACGCCAACCGCCCCGCAAAGCGCGAGACCGGTCGGCTGTGACCGGCCGGCCTGTTCGAAACGGTCGCCTCATGTCCGATACCCCGCTGACATCACGCCCGGCAACCATCGGCCGCTGGCTGCGGCGCCGCGCCGAGAACGTCATGGTGGCGCTGCTGTCGGTGATGTTCGCAACGTTCATCATCCAGATCTTCGCGCGCTATGTGCTGAACCATCCGGTGGGCTGGTCCGAGGAAGTCATCATCACGGCATGGCTCTGGACGGTGCTGTGGGGTGCCGCCTTCGTCGTCTCCGAAGCCGAGGAAATCCGGTTCGACATCATCTACTCCACTCTCTCTGAACGCGTCAGGCGGATCCTGACGATCATCACCGGGATCGTGCTGGTCGCGCTCTACGGCATCTCGCTCCCCGCGTCGTACAGTTATGTGAGCTTCATGAAGGTGGAACGTTCGGCCTATCTGCACGTGCCGATCAACCTGATGTACTCGATCTACATCATTTTTCTCGTCGCCTGCATCGGCCGCTATTGCTGGCTGATCGTCACCGCCATCGGCGGCGGCAGCGCGCCGAAGACCGATGCCGCAAGGCTCGGCGACTAGCATGCCGCTGTCGCCCTTCGCGCTCTGCATCATCACGATTGTCGCTCTCGGCGCGCTCGGGCTGCCGATCGGCCATTCCATGATCGTGGCCTCGATCCTCTATCTCCTGCTGTCGGGTCTCGATCTCGGCACGGCCGCCGAGCAGATCCTCAATGGCCTGTTCAACAGCTACGTGCTGCTGGCGATTCCGCTGTTCATTCTCGCGGCCGATCTGATGAACATCGGCAGCCTGACCGATCGGCTGCTGCAGTTCTGCCTCGTGCTGGTCGGACGCTTCCGCGGCGGCCTCGGCCACGTCAACGTCGTCGCCAACATGATCTTCGCGGGCATGTCCGGCTCGGCGATCGCGGACGCGGTCGGGATCGGGCGCATCATCATCGGGATGATGACGAAAGATGGCCGCTATCCCGTGGCCTACGCGGCGGCGATCACCGCCTCGGCAGCGATCATCGGCCCGATCATTCCGCCGTCGATCCCGATGGTGCTTTATGCGCTGATATCCGACACCTCGATCGGCTACCTCTTCCTTGGCGGCTTTGTGCCGGGCGTCATGCTCGGGATCGCCTTCATGACGATGAACTCGATCCTGGCGCGACGCCGCAACTACCCGGTCGAGGCTCCGATTCCGGCGCGCGAGATCCCGAAGATCACCCTTCGCGCGTTTCCCGCCCTGATGCTTCCCGTCATCCTGCTGTTCGGCATCTATGGCGGGGTGATGACCCCGACCGAGGGCGCGGCCGCCGCGGCCTTTTACGCGCTGCTGGCCTCGACGCTGCTCTACCGCGCCGTGACCTGGAGGCAGCTATACGAGGCGATCCTGACCAGCGGGCGCGCGACGACCTCGATCGGGATGCTGATCGCCGGCGCGCTGGTGTTCAACTACGTCGTCACCATCGAGAATGTCCCGGCTTCGCTGGCGAGGCTGCTGGCCGGATATCAGCTGTCGGCGGGCGGCTTCCTGCTCGTCACCAACATCCTTCTCCTGATCCTTGGCTGCCTTCTCGAAGGCAGCACGATCCTGCTCGTCATCGTCCCCATCTTCATTCCGACCGCCAAGGCGCTCGGGATCGATCTCGTGCATTTCGGCGTCGTCGTGGTCGTCAACATCATGATCGGGCTGCTGACGCCGCCTTACGGCCTGCTGCTCTTCGTGCTCGCCAACATGACCAGGCAACCGCTGGGTGCGATCGTGCGCGAGGCCGCGCCATTCATCGCGGCCGCCCTGCTGGTACTGGTAACCATCAGCCTGTTTCCGGACACCATTCTCTGGCTGCCGCGGCTGATGGGATACAAGGGATGAGCTCGCGAGCCCAATCGACCAGCCTCACCGCCAACCACGAGGACCATCATGCGCATCATGATCATCAACGGCCCCAACCTGAATCTCCTGGGTATTCGCGAGCCTCACATCTACGGCTCGACGACGCTCGACGCGATCAAGGCGAGCTGCGAGGAGTTTGCGAATTTCGCCGGCGCGCAGCTGTCGTTCCACCAGTCCAACCACGAAGGCGTGTTGGTCGACCTCATTCAGGCGGCCCGCACCGATGCTGACGCCCTGATCATCAATCCCGCGGCCTATTCCTTCACCTCGATCGCGATGTACGATGCCTTGAAGATCTTCGAGGGACCGATCTTCGAGGTTCATATCTCCAACATCCACGCCCGGGACGAGCTGCACCGGCACTCGAAACTCTCGGCCGCGGTGAAGGCGGTAATTGCCGGCCTCGGGCCGTACGGCTACATCGTTGCCATGCAGGCCGCGCTGCAGGGCGCCGGACGGCTGCCGGCGACCTTGCCTGCGGCGATGCGCATTGGCCCCAGGTAGCAAAGGCGACAACCAGCGAGGACGATTCCAAGGCCGCCCTGACTCGACATTGGCGGGGCTTGGGGCGTATGAGCAAGCCGTTCGACGACGACTTGCCTTGCAACAGCAATGTTCCCGTAGCGGTAGAGGCCGTTCAAAATCGGGCGAATGCGCGCGGCCGCTCGTCGGGAAAGCGATATGGAGTATCCCCGATCGTGGGCACCAGCGGCTTGTTGTCGATCGACCTCGGACTTCGTGGCGCTGTCGTTGGATTGTCCTTGCTGCTCGCAGGCGTGGCGCTGCGCGATCGCCGTGACAGCACGGTTGCGTGTCTGGGTGCGGCGCTCCTGGTCGGCGCCGCCGCGTCCGCGATCGGCTCGGCACCGACGTTCCCGCGGCCTTTTGAGTGGTGGGAGCCGTTCGTTCTGGCGTTGGCCGGCGGGAATTCGGTGGTCTTCTGGCTATGGGCGCGGGCGGCTTTCGACGACGACTTTGTCGTCAGGCCCTGGCACGGCGGCTTGTGGGCCGTCATGACGGGCTTGCAGTTCTATATCGCCGGCTGGAGCCTGTGGCCGACGTTTGACCGGGCGCTCGACCGGTCGCTGTCGTTGACCACGCTTGGCCTCGCTCTGCTGGCCGCGGCGCAGACGCTGGCGACATGGCGGACGGACCTGGTGGCCGGACGGCGCCGGCTGCGCCTGGTCGTCCTCGTTGGAGCGTCGGCCGATACCGTCATCGTGGCTGCCGCGAACTTTTCCGGGACGCCTTCGATGTCCTTTTCGGCGATGGCGAGTGTCGCCAACGCTTCCGCCTTGCTCGGTTTGGTCGGCCTCAGCGCATGGAATCTCGTCCAGTCGGCCGACATGCAAGGCTCTATCCTTCCCCCGGCGACAGGCGATGCGTCCGGCTCCGCGCGCGGCATGGCAAGAGATCAAGAGGGCAAGCCTCCCGAAATCGAGCAGGCCCTGTTGCGCCGGCTGGAGCAGCTGATGGTCGTCGAACGCGCCTATCGGCGCGAGGGCCTGACCATCGGATCGCTGTCCGCCGAGCTCGGCGTGCCGGAATATCGGCTACGACAGCTCATCAACGAGGGGTTGGGGCATCGCAACTTCAATGCGTTCCTCAATCGCTATCGGATCGAGGACGCCAAGGCGGCCCTGGCCGACCCCGAACAAAGGGAGGTGCCGGTGTTGACGATCGCCATGGACGCCGGATTCCAGTCGCTGGCGCCATTCAACCGGGCGTTTCGCGCCGCCACCGATCTGACGCCAACCGAATTCCGGCGACTCGCAGCGGCGAAGGCTGGCGCTGCGGCATCGACCGACCATAGCCGAGCAGGAATCGATCAGCCAGGCTGAGAAATCAACCGATCGAATTCCAAAGATGACGAGCGCAAACCGAAAATAGCGGGCAGGCTGTAACGATGATGCGAGTCCTGCGCGAGTGGGGTCTCGCCGCCTCAACAGTCACAGCTGGACGTTGCACCGATGCAAAACCCGACCTCTGCCTTCTCGAGAGCTGCGCTGGGCGCCTTCATTTTCCTGGCTCCAATCTGCTGCAGTGCCGCATCTGCCCAAGACGCAGCGCAGTCCCCCGGGCCGACCAGGCAATGGCAAACGTCCACACCCGAACAGCAGGGCATGCTGTCCGCGGCGCTTGCCGACGATCTGCAGACCGTCGGCGATCCGGACAGTCTCGGCTTTTCGACGCGGCGGCTGGAGCGCGTGACCTCATGGTTTGAGGCGCAGAGCGCAAAGGGCGATCCCTCCGGTTTTGTCGTGGCGATCGCCCGAGGTGGAAAGCTCGCCTATTTGCAGCCCACCGGCTTTGCGGACCACGACAAGAAAATTCCGATGCGGTCGGATTCGATTTTTCGCATCGGATCGATGTCCAAGCAGATCACCAGCGTCGCCACCATGATGCTGGTCGATGAAGGCAAGCTCGACCTTGACGCTCCCGTGGCGCAATATTTGCCGGAGCTCAGGGATATGCAGGTCGTCAAGACCGATCCAGTGACAGGAGACGCCATCCTCCTGGAACTTGAACCCCCGAAGCGGGCGATGACCATTCGCGACCTTCTGCGCAATACGTCAGGCCTCGTCTATGCGGGGCCGGATTATGCAGATCCTGGATTTGGCAATGCGGCGATACACGCGCTTTACGGCGCCAAGGCGCCGTTCCGGCGCGACAAGACCCTCGCCCCCTTCGTCGCGAGCCTTGGTACGCTTCCGCTTTTGCACCAGCCGGGCGAAGTCTGGGAATATTCCGTGGGTTTCGATGTTCTCGGGCGCATCATCGAAGTCGTATCAGGCCAGCCTTTTGACCAATTTCTGCAAAGCCGCCTCTTTGCGCCGCTACACATGGTCGATACCGGCTTCCATGTGCCGGAGGACAAACTTGCCCGTCTGGTTGCAGTGCCGGCCGCGCGGAACCCTTCTCTTTGGGACGTCACGAAGAAACCAACGTTCTTTTCAGGTGGTGGTGGGATCGTTTCGACCGCTCTCGACTTTCTGCGCTTCTGCCAGATGCTGCTGAACGGCGGCGAGCTTGACGGCGTGCGCATTTTGAAACCTGAAACGGTCCGGCTGATGACGACAAATTCGCTGACGCCCGACATGCACATCGCGGGACACGAAGCCGGCCCAGCTTTTGGGACGGGTTGGGGGCTCGGCTTCGCCATTCGCACCAACCCGGATTTCAGTTTGATCCCGGGCGCGGTCGGCAGCTTCAACTGGCAAGGGCTCTGGGGCACATTTTTCTCGGTCGATCCGTCGCAGAAGCTGATCCTGGTGATGATGATGCACCGGTCGGAGGGGGGCGATAACGGTTTCTATTTCAACGCCATCCGTCGTCTGCCCTATGCGGCGTTGAAGGTTCCTGAAGCCCCCCTGCCCGTCGCCTCGGGTCAATCGCATGCCGGCCCTCTTACCGAATACGTGGGACGTT
>Ga0307507_10008298_pt1 | contig 14463 bp, 11 predicted proteins | sample 7_EM_MG_FD_207223 | JGI IMG/M metagenome (GOLD analysis project Ga0307507, IMG submission 207223) | Populus trichocarpa ectomycorrhiza microbial communities from riparian zone in the Pacific Northwest, United States - 7_EM | ecosystem: Host-associated > Plants > Roots > Unclassified | place... | reverse complement strand
TCTTATAGTAAGCATTCGGTTGTGTGATTGAGATTGATTGTTGATACGGTATAGTATATGGTTCAACCTTGGGTTTTTCATGATGGGTTTTTACTTAAGGATGCATTTGGTCATTTGAGCTTTTTATAGATGATGGGTTCAACCCAATTCTTTTGGTGAGTATTTTGGCCAGATCAGGATAGGCTATGTATAAGATGTTTTTCGATAGCAAATAAAGTTTATTTGAAGTGTATTTTGGGTCTGATTTGGTCCCTATCAATGAATATGAGTTTGGGTCACATAGGATCCAAAGTTGACTTGGGTTAATTAAGATGTTGAGATCATATCAGATTTGTTTGGAGTTGATTTCCTAATTCTACAATGACTTAAATCATCAAAATATTCTCCTAAAATTTAAGAAAATTATGTTCATTAATTTCCCTATTATTTAGGAGAATATTTATCAATAAAGAAGGAAGTTTTCTAGTTAACAAAGGATGCTAGAGAGAGTTGCCACATCTGATTTTCTAAGCTATGAAGGATTAATTAATGATTCTCCTAGTTTAGAAAGGAAACTAAATTAGCAGGTATAAAAGAGGGATATTTTCTTCGTTAATTGTCCATGTAAAACAAGGAAACTAAGCACAACAAAGGCAAGAAGACTTCAAAATTAATTCCACATTCGATTCAAATTTCCTAGTCTATTTGGGGCTTTTTAAAGGTGACAAATATGATTTTAGCATATCTATGATATTAATTTTGGATTTTTATTATTTTTATTATTTTCTTCTTAGTCTTAATCAGGCAATACATAGGGATCCATTAGGATTATTTGAAAAATTATTTTAATGTTTTGTATGCTGAAAAGCAGGTAGTGATGGATTGATAAAATAAACTTGTGTTTTGCGTGATGCAACACGTTATCTTTGTTGGGATAAAGATCAAATCTGACTTATCAAGGTATAACTGATCTTGTGGCATCATTCGATTCAATTTCAATAGTGCTAGTGTTTTGAAACAGGTTTCTATTATGTCACACTTCTCAGACCTGAGTTTTGGTTTTCTTAGAAAAGTATCATTTTTATTGGGGGTTGCTTGACCACATGATCAAGAGGTTTACATCAAAATGGGTTCCGCTAACCTGCAAGGTCTTTCACAAAATTAAATTTCCTTCCTCCATCCTTCATGCCCATTAACATAAACCTCGAGGATATATTTACCTCTTTTATATAAATAAACATCTTGTCTTATACAATGATTCTCCTTATAATATTAGCAAATCAGACAGTCAATCAAATATCCCAGCAATTAGATGCACTGTCGCCACTAGCTCTACTCAGGGCAGCTAGTCAACCAAATAACCTAGTCATCAGTCTCACTGATACAACTAGCTCCTTTCAGATAGCTAGTCCATCAAACATCCCAATCATCAGTCTTATTGATGTCATTAGCTCCATTCAGGGCATCTAGTTAATCAAATATCCCAGTCATCAGTCTCACTGATACGACTATCTCCACTCAGGGTAGTTAGTCAACCAAACATCTTGGTCATTAGTCTTATTGATGCCACTAACTCCTTTCAAACAACTACTCAATCAAAGATCTCGATCATCAATCTCACTGATGCCTCTAGCTTCATTTAGGGCAACTAGTCAAATTAATCTTTCCATGACTTTTACATTTTGATAGTTATATATCCATTATATTAAATTCACTTTGTTAAATCAAAATGAACACATTATACATAAATGCATAAACTCATTTTCATAAATGCATAAACTATCAGATTTCACTCCAATAACTCATTAATAACCCGACAGTAAATCAAATTGACACCACTAGCTCCACTAAAGAAAGCTAGTAAAATCAACCTTTTATTAATATTAACATTCATATAAATACATGCACATTTAAAGAATTTACAGTTCTAAAAGCTTTAGAAATTAATATGAACCTCGTGATCACGTGGTCACGCAATCCACAATCAAGATTGAGATCTAATCTCGAAAAGCCGTAATAGGTCTGATAGAAGTGTGACACAATGAAAACCTGTCCCAAGATACCAACACTATTAGAATGAAGTAGAATGATGCTCCGAAGTCAGTTAATCTTCAATAAGTCAGATTCAGTTCGTTCAAGAACTAAAGAATGCAAGAATCACTCTCACACGTTAAAACTAAAAACTCAAAAGTAATATTCATCAATGGTTGTCGATATTTAAGTTACATGAGTTTAAATAGTTCTTGAAAAATTAACCCTAATAGATCTATCCTAGTGGACTCATTTGGTCCACTTACAAAACTGACCCAAAAACCTTAAACTAAAAAACCTATAACCTGATCCAAACAAGCCTTGGATCCTAGCTAAAAACAAAGTATTAATTAAACTCAAACAAGCCTTGGGTTGTAGCTAACAAAATAAAATAAAGCCTATAATATTAAATTCATATTCTGCCATGAGAAGAACATAAGGAAAGAAAATATTACAGAATTGATTCAAGGCTTATTTATAGCCTTCCATGCAACCCATTAATCCTAGAAACAAAAGGAAAAGGTAGCCACACATGTTGTTTCCAAGTTGTAGTAGGATTCTTTTGTTTCCTTGTTGTGTTTTCTCCTCACCTCATGACCCAAATAAGGTTGGATTGGGCCCCTCTTACATATGGATAAGATATATTAGGGCCTCCTCTTGATACTCCAATGAACCCTTCAAATATAACGTGGTTGAAACCTTCAAAACCAATGCATTCAATGCCTTTGCCTTGGACAAAGTCATTGGCCCATTTGGAACATGTAATGGGTCTTTGCTGGTGTTTCTAGGCTGGTCCACATCATGCCCTCTCTCCTCGAAAGGATTCGACCTCGAATCAAAACCTGTGTCAAACAAAGTAAGATCAACAACATTAAAGGTAACACTAACATCATACTCATCTGAAAGATTAATTTTGTATGCATTGTCATTGATCCTCTCTAAAACTTGAAATGGACCATCACCACGAGTTTGTAATTTTTATTTCCTTTGGTTAGAAAATTGTTCCTTATGCATGTGCACCCAAACCCAATCACCGGGTTGAAAAACAACTTGTTTACTTATTTGCTTTAGAAGTGTCCAGTCTATTCTTTTTCTTTATTTTTAGTCGAACTCCTTCATGGAGTTATGAACACCGAACAAAAAAAGTAAAGCCAGAAACGACTCCATCATCGTTGATGATTTCTGAATCGACAGCGACATAATTTTCGTTGATAATTTCTGAGTCAATAAAGGCTATGTGCACTAACGAATCCATGCATCAGCTGTGGAAGTAGTTTCGTTGACAATTTTTGAGTCGATCGCACCTCAGTTTTCATTGATGATTTCTTAGTCAATAGGGGTTGTGCTTGCTGAGGAATCCATGCATCAGCCATGGAAGCAATTTCGTTGATGATTTTTGAGTCGGCAACAACTTAGTTTTCGTTGATAATGTATGAGTCAATAGGGGTTATGCGCGCTAAGGAATCCATGCGTCAGCCGTGTAAGTAGTTTCATTGATGATTTCTGAATCGATAATGATTCAGTTTTTGTTAACGATTTCTGAGTCAACAGGGGCTGCGCGCGCTGACGAATCCATATGTCAGCCGTGGAAGCAGTTTTGTTGATGATTTCTGAGTTGGCAGCGACTTAGTTTTTTTATGATTTCTGAGTCAACAGGGGCTGTGCGCGCTGACAAATCCATGCGAATATAAAACCCGACAAAAATTAAAACTAGGTTGGCCTAAGCTAAGAGGGAGTTAGAGGAGTAGACCGACCTACTCTAAGGGGAAATATGAGGGAGCAGAACTGGCCTACTCTAAATGGAAACTATGAAGGATTTGACCAGCCTTAGGATACATTAAATAAGGATAAGAACATGGGCAACCAGCCTTCCAAACACCCCTTCACATTTAAGAGAGGTATAATTATAGCAAAAGAGAGAGAATGGCCTTTGTTCTTCCCTAAAACAGCCAGCCAACAGCCTTGGATGCAACAATCTTCTTTCCAAAGCAAAATCAATAAACCCAGCTACATGCACCACCCTTGAGCATGGGAGAAGAAGGGAGACTTAAGGAGAAATAGTGGTGGTCGAAGCCATAGAAGGAGAAGAAGCCTAAGTCTCTTCCCAAAACCGACAGCAGCCATTGCTGCAACACACACACCGTTCCTCATGGAGAAAACCGAACCCAACCAACCTGCATGCCACCTTCCTTGAGCGTTGAGTGAGAAGTGAGTTAGGAGAAAGAGAGAAAACCAGAAACATGGTAGAAAGAGGAGCCTAAAGGGTCGACTAGATAACATGAGAGGGAATAAAGAAATCGAATAGAAGAAGAAGAAGAACAAACCACCTAATCTTACACCAGAACTGCCCCAAAATTATGAGTAAGGGAAGAACATCACCTCCTTATTTATTCCTTGAAACTTCTGGAAAAAAATTGGGAAGAAAACTTCAAGTGAAATGGCCTAAGATTCTTACACCTATGATTAAGGGGAACTAGACTAGAGAATGCATGAAAATGGAGCTGAAGGGGGGACCTAACTCCAGAACATTTAACAAAGAAAATGTATAAATTTGAATGCACAAACTTAGGAGAAGGGTCGGCCTTAGTAAGGGCTGGATAAAATACAAATTTAATATGATGAAATGCATGAATTTTGACCTTGTTAAAGTATTAGATTATGTTGGAACCAAAATAGAAATTATGTTGGTGTGAATGACGTGATTTCTACATGTGTGTTAGAGAAATTGTGTGAAATTATGTTAGCAGGATGTAAAGCATAAAATTGTGACCCTATTGAATCCTTAAAAGGATGTTTGAGCTGAAATGGAATTCATGTTGAAGTTAATGCTTTGAATCTGTCATGTAATTAGTGAAATTGCATGGCTATGAACCAAGTGAATGAAGTTATAATTATAGCATGTTGTTGTGATTATACTTGTAATACATTGAACATGGTTGGCTATGGTCTATGTTCAATTTGGTTTGGGAGTGTTATAAGATAAGCGGAAAGCCTAGCATAAACTTTACACTTAAATGATGGAGAGATTAAGATAGAAATGACTTGATTGTCGCTGCCAATTTTTGAATCGGTAGCGACATGGATTGCGTCAATGATTTTTGTGTTGACAGTAAGACGTGTGCGCTGACGATTTTAGCATCAACCGTAGAACTGGGTTGCATTGATGAATTCTGTGTCGACAACGACTCAGTTTTTGGCAATGATTTTTAAGTCAGCAATGGCCTATGTATATTGACGATTTCGGCGTCAGCTTTAGAACTGGTTGCGTTGACAATTTCTAGGTCGACAGCGACTCGATTTTCATCAACAATTTCTGAGTTAACAATAGATTAAGTATGTTGACGATTTCATGCATCAACCGTAAGACGAGATTTGTGTTGACGATTTTTGTGTCACCAGCGAATCAGTTTTCGTTGCCGAATCCTGTGTCACTTAGCGAATCTGTTTTTGTTCCTAAATTCTGTGTCACCAGCGAATCCGTTTTTGCTGCCGAATCCTATGTCACCAACAAATCGATTTTCGCTGTCGAATCCTGTGTCACTAGTGAATCTATTTTTGCTGTCGAATTATGTGTCACCAGCGAATCTATTTTTCCCTGTCGAATCTTGTATCACCCAACAAATCAGTTTTCGTTGTCGAACCATGTGTCACCCAATGAATCAGTTTTTGTTGTTGAATCCTAAGTCAGCAGCGAATCAGTTTTTGCTGACGAATTCTGTGTCACCAGCGAATCAGTTTTCGCTGACGAATTCTAGGTCATCAAGCAAAGTAATTTTCACTGATGATTTTTGTGTCACAAGCGAACCAGTTTTTGCTGATGATTTCTATGTCACCAGCGATCCAGTTTTTACTAATGATTTTCTGTGGTAGCAGCAGCTTAATTCGCTGACGAACTACACATCAGAAATGATTTAATACTTGTAACGATTGCATGGTATAATTGTGTAATATGTGAAACACTTGAATATGAACATGTGTATTCTTGAAATATGATTGATGACGAGTTATATGATTACTAAGTGCAAATGGATCGATTTGTGATTATTGATGTGTTAGGTGGTGCGACCAGGATTGAACCTTCGACCAGGCTAGGGCACCCCACAATAGGAACAGGCAGGTGGTTTTCATCTTTTTTTTTGTATAATGTTAATGTTCTGAAATGATTTAGTTATGGATGATATGTTATTCAGTTGTCGATGAATGTTACACCAACTATGAAATGTTGATTGATTTGTTGATAAATGTTAAACCGACTATGAAATGTTGATTGGGTTGGTGATGAATGTCAAACCGACTATGAAATGTTGATTGATTTGCCGACGAATGTCAAACCGACTATGAAATGTTGATTGATTTGCCAACGAATGTCAAACCGACTATGAAATGTTGATCACCTATACTTGTCCCTCAAGTTCCTCTCCTCCAACCAAGCTTTTTAATTTTAACCTAAAAGTGTCTCTCCTCACAAACTTATTTGTAAGCTTCAATCTCATAATTTGAAAAGATTTCTCGAATGATTTTTGAAGAGATGCAAAACAGTAGCAGCAAGCATAATGACATTAGGTTTTATAGGTCCATTACTATTATATCTTAACTTATCCCCTCTAAATTTCAGTTTATTACACTGACCCGACATTGTGTCTTTATTTTTAGGACCTTTCCGAACTCTAATCGATCTCAAATTTTAACCAAAGGTAAAACATTATGTCTTACAATCCCATATAAAATGACAGCTCTATCCAACAATCGGATTGAAAAATACATTTAATATTGTAAAACTGGACAATTGGAAATTTCACGCCAAAAAACTGAATTTCGCATACCATATAATTTACTTAAATCACCTTGGGTCTTAGACTACTTCTGTGTAGATTCCTATTCATAATTATTATAAATTGTTTTCTGAGTTTCTTACCACTTTTAGTCCTAATAGCGCGATTATGCGTGGGGATTATATCGAAATTTAATATTTCTCGCGTAAAGGGTCATGCATTAATTTATTTGATGTTTCCTTTTATTTTACACATAATATCACCCAATTTACAAAATTTTCTCATTCAATTTATTATTTTTACCTGGTCAGGGATCTTTCACGATTTATCGTTAACTAATATTTCGCACTCTATTTTATTACTTTAGCTTCTCTAAATTTTAAATTAATCTTTCAGAAATGTTTGATTAGTACTTAAAAGTGTATTTTTATTAAGGTTTTATATCATTAAATTGCACTTAAAGTATCATTAAATTCCCTAACTTAAGCATGTTTTATAATAATAAGTCTGATAATATAAGATATCTTTAATTTATGGTAAATGCTCATTTTAAATGCAGGCATATCACAATTTAAAAGATTGATTGATGTGTTTAACTATTGAAAGTAAAAAGACAAAGAGAGGGCTAAGTTTAAAGAAGAGATGCTGGTTCAATTCAAACTGGAACATCATTCGGTTATTGGATCATAACTAGAGCTGTAAAACATGGATTTAGGTCTGGTTTATATGGATGGAAAGGTAAGACATAGAGCTAAAACTTTCATGAAGAGTCCAAGATTCAAAACGGTCGTTTTCAAGTTCAAATTGTAGCAACAAAAGAGAAGTCGGAATCTGTCATGCTGCCTAGATATTGTTCAATGTTCAGCCCATAGCTCAAGTTCTAGAAGTCCAAATGAGCTCATTCTTGTTTTGTTGGAAAGCTGAGACAAATGCCCAGAACTTTCATGAAGACTATCTATTTAAATTCTGATGTTAGCAATGACGTTTTGTTTAGACAAGAAGATAATGGTTGTCACCAAATCAAGAGGTGGTCATCCACTCAATAATTAGTCATCAAATCAATAGTTCTGAATTTTAGCCTATAAAAAGAGGTATTTTCCATACATTTAGACATGGTTTTCAGATCAAGATCTTGCTCTTACTATCTTTCTTTGTATTTTGTAATGTTCAAGTTTTATTTTATGTTATATTAATCTCTTGTTTATGTTTTTCATTTCCTTTACTATACTTAGTTAACTTGTATCATGTTTATGTTCTTATATTGTTTATTTATGTTTTTCTTCTTCATTATGTTTAGCTAAGTTAATTTTGTCAAGATGAAAATGGTACACTAATGGTGTAAGAATAAGTATAATATAAACTTAACATGGACTTCAATGTTTGATACTAACATATTTTGTATTTGTTATCTTACTCACTTTTAATACCCTGCTTGTTAAATGATTAATCTAGATTTATGTTATACAACCCTTGATACAACAAATACTTGGCACTTTCATATCCTACTGTATGGTATAACCGACATTTGTGCTATGAAAGGAACTTGATTTGTTGTTAACATAAGTTATCACCATGAATACCTGACTACATTTACAAGTATTGGCATTACTCAAATACGATAATTAATATAATCATGTTAATAAATTATAATCCGATTGGAACCTCCTTTGTGTATGGTTTCTAGTTAAGTAATAAAAAGAGTTTATACTATACTTATTTGAAATACCATTAGTGGATCCTCTAACCTTGACAATTATTTTATCCTTGTTTAATCCTTACATCAATATCACATCTCAAAAAATTCTTTTCAACTTCTTTTAATTTGTTGTTTATAATTTTATATAGTTCACCTCCTATGGTTCGACCCCGGTCTTGACGGGTTATTTATTACTTCGACACTCATGTACTTGGGATAAGATATCAATCTTTTGATCGTGTCAATGTTCATCCTAATTCATAAGATTTTCTCCTAAATTTATCATTTTCATTAATTTGCCTTATTTAACCTAGATTTATCTATTTTTGACTGGGGGTTTACAATAATGCTACCCAATAATCCTAGGAACAAAAAGAGAAGAACCTTGTATTTATCCTTCTTCCGAAAGGAAAAGGATGTTGCATTTAATGCTTCTCTTTGCCACCTCTTGATATCCTTCCAATATTAGAAAACACAAATAAGTTGTTAAATTACTCTCCTAACATAACAAGGAAACTTTGTAGCAACATGTGTTTCCTAAGTGAGTTTGGATTCCATTGTTTCATTTGCTGTGTTTTCTTCTCAGCTAACAAGAAAATAAAATAATAAATCCTAATATTTAAGGAAATAATTAATTTTTCCACACATAGAAGAAAATTAAAAACTAGTCAAGAATCCACAAAACACATGGAAACATCACAAAACAAGGCTAGCCAAAACTGATACAAAATTGGCAGCCTTATTGTCGAGATTTCATGGCCTAAATAAGGGTAGATTGGGCCTCTTTTGCACATGAATTAAATTTACTAAGACCTCATCTTGATGCTCCAAAGGATCCCCAAGTTCAGCCTTGGCAAAAACTTGCACAACCAACCCATTCAATGCTTATTCCAAAGAGACAATGCCTATGCTTTGGACCTTATGATTGACCAATTGAAACATGTAATTAGTCCTTGGTATTAATGGGTTGATCCACATCATCTCTTCTCTCCCCAAAAGGATTTAACCTCGAATCAAAACCTATGTTAAACAAAGTAAGATTAACAACATTAAAGGTAACACTAACAACATACTCACTTGGAAGATCAACTTTGTAGGCATAGTCATTGATCATTTCTTAAACTTGTAATGGACCATCACCACGAGGCTGTAGCTTTCATATCCTATGGTTAGGAAACTGTTTCTTAAGCATGTGCACCTAAATCCAAAGATCGGGTTGGAAAACAACTTGTCTACGCCTCTTATTTGCTTTAGAAGCGTACAACCTATTCATTTTCTCTATTTGTACTTGAACTCCCTCATGAAGTTGTCTCACCATCTTTGTCTTCTTTTCACCAACTAAACTTGCCCTTTCTTCCAAAGGTAAAGGAATTAAGTCCATAGAAGTTAGTGGATTATACCCATAAACAATTTCAAAAGAAGAAAAATCAGTAGTCGAATGCACAATTCTATTATAAGCAAACTCAACAAAAGGAAAATATTATTCCTAATTTTTCAGATTCTTTTGAATAATAACACACAAAAGTTGTGATAATTTTTTATTCACTACCTCAATTTATCCATCTGTTTAAGGATGTCAAGTTGTTGAAAATAAGAGTTTAGTACCCAACTTTCCCCACAAAGTCTTCCAAAAATAGTTAAGGAACTTAACATCACAATCTGAAACAATACTCGTAGGAATGTCATGCAAACATACAATCTCCCTAAAGAACAAGTCTGCAATATGAGATTCATCATCAGTCTTATGGCATGCAATAAAATACACCATCTTAAAAAACCTATCAACAACAACGAAAAAAGAGTCTACCTTTCTTTGACCTAGATAAACCTAAAACAAAATTCATAGAGATATCAACCCAAGGTTCAGTAGGAACAGTTAATAGTGTATACAATTCATGTGGTTGTACTCTAGATTTTGTCTTTCTACATGTAATGCATTGTGTCATTGATTCATTGCACATCCCTTTTTCATCTTTGCCAATAGAAATGTTCATGTTATACATACAAAGTTTTTACAACCCCAAAATGACTCATTAAACCACCCTCATGTGCTCCACAAACAAGCAATTCATGCAAAGAACTAGTAGGAACACACAATCGATTATATTTAAACAAGTAACCATCTATCAAATAAAACTTACCAAAAGCCGAATATCCACATGCATTATATATTTCAACTTTTGGTAAAGTTAGGTAAAGATAAAACAGATGCAAAACATAATTTTTCTAAAACTTACCAAAAAGTCGAATATCCACATGCATTATATATTCCAACTTTTGGTAAAGTTAGGTAAAGCTAAAATAGATGCAAAATATAATTTTTCTTTTAAAAGAACGAAAGCCAATTCTCCCCCCCTCGGGTTTAAACCTCATTGACTTTTTAACTTCATTCGAGGATGCAACTAATGTACTAAAATCTTTCACAAAGCACCTATAAAAACGAGCTAACCTATGAAAACTTCTTACCTCACTTACTGATTTGGGTGTAGGTCAATCCTAGATGGCCTTAACTTTTTCATCATCCATCTCCATGCAAAAAGTACACTTCTTAAGATTTGCACATAATTTCTCACTACACAACACACTAAGTACATTAAGCAAATGATCAATATGCTTATTTAAGTTCTTGTTATAGATCAGAATATCATCAAAATACACAACCACAAGCTTACCTATAAACACATGCTTACCTATAAACACATGCAGTCCCCCGGATTTAAACCTCATCGACTTTTTAACTTCATTCGAGGATGCAACTAATGTACTAAAATCTTTCACAAAACACCTATAAAAACTAGCTAACCTATGAAAACTTCTTACCTCACTTACTGATTTGGGTGTAGGTCAATCCTAGATAGCCTTAACTTTTTCGTCATCCATCTCCATGCAAAAAGTATACTTCTTAAGATTTGCACATAATTTCTCACTACACAACACACTAAGTACATTAAGCAAATGATTGATATGCTTGTTTAAGTTCTTATTATAGATCAGAATGTCATCAAAATACACAACCACAAGCTTACCTATAAACACATGTAGTACATGATACATTAAATGCATAAACATACTAGGTGCATTTGTAAGTCTAAACGGAATGACTAGCCATTCATACAAATCATGCTTAGTTTTAAATGCAGTTTTTCATCACCTTTTTTCATCCTAATTTGATGGTACCCACTTTTCAAATCAATTTTTGAGAAAAATGCATGATTCATAAAACTTATCTAGCATGTCATCAAGCCTAGGAATGAGATATCTATACTTTATTGCTATGTTGTTATTGACTCTGCAATCAACACACATCCTTCATGTTCCATCCTTCTTATGCACAAATAACATTGACACAACATACAAGCTCATACTCTCACGAATGTACCCCTTCTCTATTAGCTCATCAACTTTTTTTAAAGCTTTTTTATCTCATCAGGATTACTTCTATATAATAGTCAATTAGGAATCGTAGCCTCGAGTACAAGATCAATATGATGTTCTATCCCTTCATGGATGGTAATCCGTTAAAGATATCTTTAGGAAACACATCTGCAAGCCCCTATAACAAAGAAACAACAACACTAGGCACAACATGATCAAGATCGTTAGTATTAAAGCAAGCCTTCTTGTACACAAGTAAAATCATTGGCTTGTTAGTGAAAAATACAGATCTGGCCTCATCTTCCTAACATAGAAATTAGGTTGTTTATTTTGTTTTTCCACACAATTCTCATCATATTTACTGACTTTCTTCACTCTTCTTGTCTTACCTCCACTCTCAGCTAGATTTAGGTGTTTTGGGTAGTGGTCAAATGGTCTGATTTGTTTAGAATGTTGGTCAAATGTTTGTTTATGTTTGGATAGGTGGTTGAATGGGTTGCGGTGATGTTTTAGGTTCTGGCTGAATCTTATGGTCCTCTCTCCCCTTGTTCCTCACCTTGTTTTTCTCTTTCTAAAGTCTCATGCTCACCTTTTAGCTTTATTTGATTATCATACATTTGTTTGGGTATAAGAGCTATAAGAGTGATGGTTTTACCATTTCTTACAATGGTATACATATTCTTAACATTATCATGAATTGTCTTCCTATCATACTGTCATGGTCTCCCCAATTAGATGTGACTTGATTGCATTGGTACTACATCACACAGAACTTCATCAACATACTTTCCAATAAAAAATAGAACCACAACCTGTTTAGTCACTTTCACTTCACCACTATCATTTAGTCATTGCAATCTATAAGGTCTAGTATGCTTCATAATATCCAAATCTAGTTTACTAACAAGGGTGGTGCTAACCGTATTAGCACAAATTTCTGAAAGAGCTCTCTGCAATAAAAGTTATGTACAAATTGTTTTCTCTCTCAAAACAAGTTGATCCCACCATATTAGAACATAATTTGTAAACTCAATGACAACAAGTTTAACCTTTTTATGTTCTGTGTAGTGATGACAATCAAAGATCCAGTCAACTTTCTTTTCCTAATCTAGATTTGCTTCTAGATCATTCTTTCCTTGAAAAACATGTATTTTCAACTTAATGGTACCTAACTTTCCATCTGAATCATCACGATGCGCAAAATCTCGAGAATTCTCTCTTTGGCTGAAAACTCCATCATAGTCGAAGCTTACATTTCCTCTTGATCTATTCAGCCTGAACCTTTTTGTTTGGCCCATGGATGCAAACTCATAGTCATCATCACTCACATCTGTGTTATCATCTATAAACTCATCAAAATTAATTCTAGCATTTCGTTCAGCCCTTCGTACATTACTTCCTCGATGATCAGCCCCATTAATTTTTTGCTTCAGGATTCAATATCATCTTTTAGATCCTTGGTCACCCTAGCTAAAAGTTCAAGTTGTTGGCCAATAACTCGTATTTAGAAAGCATCATCAACGTTTGGTGTCATGAACTCGTGATTTTTAGACATATTTTGAATCTGAAAAAATTAATTAGTAGAAAAAAATATATCCTCACACCTCTCATGTTTCACACAAAGACAAGGTTTTTCACTCTAATAAATTCACTACATCTTTTACCTCACAGCTTGCGTTCTTTCGGTTCTTTCAAAACTGAAAATCCAACCAATCCAAGTTAAAGGCTTTCACAATACAATCCAAGTATGAATATACACTTAAGAATCAATAAATATACTAAAAAAAGCAAAAAGAAAAACTATGATTACGATTTCAAGAGTAGCAATGCAAATCCGTATGAATTATAGACGAAATAAAGACGTGAAATGAAATAGAAGAGAAAATTAATAAAGACACTTATTTGATTGCTAAATAACCTAAATATAATAAAAACAAATTGATTTAGTCAAAACAAACAATAGACAAACACATTTTAGAACTTGACTCAAATTTGATCTGTTACGTCATTTTAAAGCATTGGAATTCAAACTAAAACCTAACAATATTATAATAACCTAAAATTCAATATGTATTATCTTGATACCCAACAAACTATATATCTCATTTTATAGGTTGTTCTCTTATGCCTAGGTATCGAAACTTGTGTATCATTAGTTTGCAGCATAATTGAACCCCAAATTGAATCCTCAAGAAAACAATATTGAAATAAGCTCAAACTTAATATGTAATCTGATTTCATCCCTAGTAGGCAGTATATAATATTTTAATTAGTTTTAAGGTGGCTTGCTTAGGGTTCTCTATGAGTTATGTTTTTGTGGCAGAATTGCTAGCTTTGAATAATGTCTTTTTTTAAAAAAAATTTTACTTTTATGCCACTGATATGTTTAGGGACAAAAACAAAATGAAATATTTTTTTTATTTTTTTTTACAAGGAAGTTGTAGACACAAAATGAAATATTATTTTTGTATTTTTCTAATTGACGGAAACATTAAAAACTTAATGAACACTAGGAAAACAAAAATTTCATAAAGATATGACATGCTCTCAAAGCCTAGCTTTGATACCAACTGACACAAACTTCATGATCACGTGGTCATGTAACTCACA
>Ga0307507_10008297_pt1 | contig 14463 bp, 4 predicted proteins | sample 7_EM_MG_FD_207223 | JGI IMG/M metagenome (GOLD analysis project Ga0307507, IMG submission 207223) | Populus trichocarpa ectomycorrhiza microbial communities from riparian zone in the Pacific Northwest, United States - 7_EM | ecosystem: Host-associated > Plants > Roots > Unclassified | place... | reverse complement strand
AATTACATTTTTAGTTGTTTTTTTCTAAATCAATGAAATAACAATTTTTTTAATTATATTATAGTTATAAAATATAATGATTAGGCATTTTATGTAGCAATTTACATTAACTACAAGTTTTTTTTTCAATTTTATTCTTAATTTGTTTTTCAATTACAACCTTTTATAAGCAAATTAATGATCAATTTATTAAACCATTTTAGAGAAAGATAAAACTCAACAAAAAAAAAAACCAAAGTGTAAAATAAGAAGAATCTAAAACTCGAACAAAAAAGTTATGTTTAGTCCACCTACTTTCCTTTTTCTATCTCTACAATCCCTTTAGTTTTTGAATTTTAATTTTGGTTCAAAATTTTATTTTATTAATATTTCAATCATGTGTTTAAGAGAGGAAAAGGAAAGTTATTGGATAACGGCAAAGGAGAGAGAAAGTTATATGTTGGCCACTTTCTAGAAATAAAAAGACCAAAATTGTTGTCAAAGAGTTCCATTCGACAAAGGAGTCCTATTGAGTTTTTCAAAACCTTCATCTTCTTGGAGAATTTAGATAAGAGGTTGAAAGAGTTCTTATTTCTCCGGTTTGATTTTGTGTTTTTAGATCATCTTGGAGGATTTCTTTTTATAAATTGGTTTCTTTTAAAAGATGTTTTTCTGGTGAAAATGGATTAAAAAATAATTTTTTAGGTAAAAAAACAACCCCTCGATTTTCCAAGAAGGAATTTGGAGCAATAGGTGATGTGTCATTTATCGTGGTAGATGACGTGTTATATGTTGTATAGACCCAGATGCCTAGGCTTTTTTTTTAAGGCCTAGCCTGACTCGTTTTTTTTTTCATTTTTTTCTCTGATTTTTTTTTCAATCTCATCATTAAATATTGGTTTTTTGTTGATTTTTTTCTAGTGATCATTTTTTCAATTTTATTATTCGACATTTGAAATTTAAATTAGGCTTTATAATTTGTTTCGGTTTTCTTTTTGTAAGTTTGTCATGGTTTCAAACAAATGTCCTCGCATTTGGTTGGTTCTTAATTTTGAAAGCGTTTATTTTTGTTTCCGTGTAATTAAATAAAAAGTAGTTTTAGAAAACAAATTTATTAAACCCTGTGGAGTTCAAGATCTGAATCACAAGTTTGACAAGTTAAACTGGGTTGATTAGAAATTTGGCTTCATGATTTATTTTAGTTTCTTTTTTATAGGGTTATCGCAGTCTGAAACAAATATCCTAACATTGAGTTAGTTCTTGATTTTGCAGACGTCTATTTTTGTTATCATATAATTAAATAAAAAAAATATTTTTTCAAAAAAAAAAACAAAGTTAATACCCGAGTTGTGGATTCAACGTTTTAACTTGGATTAATTTGGAATTGAGTTTTATAATATTTTATTTTGTTTTGCTTTCTATGGGTTATTACGGTTTTAAACAAATGTCTCAACATTAGATTATGCTAGATTTTACAAGCATTTATTTTTGTTATCATATAATCAAATAAAAAAATAGTTTAGAAACAATGTTACTAAACTTAATGGAGTCCATGACCTGAGTTATTGGTTTGCGGATTGAGCCTCAAAACTTAGATCGATTCAATATGTTACAATCTCAATATTTTTTTCAATAAAAGTTATCATCATGATTTTTTTAAGCCGAAAAATGTTTTTATAAGTAATCCAAGTTATTTTTTAATCTGTCAAGTTGACTAGGTCATATCATAATAATTTTTATACTATTTAATTTAAAGATAAAGCTAGACAAAAAGTCGATAACATCATAGTTCATAATTAACCTACTAGACTAAATTTTTTAATATGCAATCAAAGAGTTTTTCACAATCTAAATATTTTTTTTATATTAAAAAAATTTGATATGACTTCCAGCTACCCAGTTATCTAGTTACTGCTAATTAACTACTACAGTGTACCAACTATGAATACATGGTGTCCAACTGGCATGTCATCTAACAAGGAAAACGACAGTATAGGTAAGAACGACCTGTAGCTTCAGCTAAAGACTCATACTACTCTCTCGCAACGTTTTATTACAAAAAAAAAAAAAAAAAAAAAAAAACTAATAATGTTCAGTCTTTCATTTTATACCGAGACTCGATGTACTGTAAATTAAAATAGTATAATGATAAATTTATCATTTATCAATAAACTTGCCATTGAAAATAATATATTTTCTTTCGTACAGTTTATTGATTATTATTACATTGATTAGAAACAATATTATCTTTTCATAGTTTTACAAAACAATGAAATAAATAAATTATTCTTAAAAGTAAAATTTATTGAACTAAAATTTGAGAGTATTTTTTATTTTTATATTTTAAAGCACAAAAAAATAACTAAATTATCCTTAAAAGTTAAAAAAATAATTAACTGGCATTCAAGGGCTTTTTCGTGTTTTTATCCTAGTTTTTTTTAATTATAATCAAGTTGACTGGAAAAAAAATTTTGATATTTTAATAAATATAAATATTATTTACAAAATAGTTGGCTATTGTATTACACGTTTGTGTGGGGGTGTGCCCCCACTATTCGAGTGGCATGTAAAGGGGCATCCAGTGGTCAAATAATAGCTTTTAGGGTAATGTTTGAATCGTCTTAGTGACCCTCTTCATCCTTAGACAACACGATTGACCAATAAACCTCTGGTTTGACATCAATAGTATTTTCTTTTTCTCTTTTCTTGTTTTCTCTTGCCTTCTCGATTTTCACGTCTCATCTTTTAAATTTTCAAAGCAGTCTTTCAATTTATTTTTTCTTCCTATTTGGTCCGTATTGTTTTGATTATTACTTGTTTTATTTGAAATAATTTATAAAATTAGAATTTTTTTTCAAATCATCCTTCAATTTTTTCATTTCTTAGATTTGGTTCTTATTTTTTTTATTGCTATTCTTTTATTTGAGATAGTTTTTAAAATTAAGTTTTTCTATTTATTTCATCCTCCTTTAGTTTTTTTTTCTTATCAGATTTGATCCGCATTTTTTTATTGTTTTTTTTTACTTTGGTAATTTTTTTAATTTTTTATTTATTTATTTGATCCTTCGTTATTAAACTGATTGAGAATTGAACTTCTTGATTGAGCCTAGATTTAGGATTTCACAGGTTACGAGTTTTAGAGATTAGCTCAAGTTTAAGATATTTGCTCAGGTTTACTTGTTTTTTTTTTAAGCTCATTTTTTTTCAGTCTCATCCTTCAACATTTATGTAATTGGAGATTGGATTCCGTTATTTATTTATTTTTGCTTTCTATAGGATTTTTCTCTGATTTTGGAAACAACTTGGGTTATCTCAAGTATTTTTATTTGTCATTCTTTGTTAAATTTAGATTTTTTAAAAGAAAATTTTTTAATTAAATTAATTGATTAAATAAAGTATGAGATGTTCACTTTAAGATGTTGTATTTGGTTTGTTTTCTAGGACGTTGCTTTGACGATGCATGCGGCCTTTCACGATGTCATCGCGCAGCCTTTCACGGTGGTGTTGGAACCATCTCGATAAGCTTTTTCTAGTGGTAGGGTGACAGAGCGACAATGAGTCTTCAATGGGCTTTTCTTTTCTCTAGTCTCGAGTATGATATTGAAAGCTCATTTTCTATATTTAATTATTATCAATTTTTTATTATTTGCTTTATTTATTATCGATGTATTTTTTTAATTACATTATTAAATTAACTAAATTTATTAAACTTAATTAAGTTAATTACCTGAATCTCAATTTTTTTTTACTTCTTTAAAGATATTAACATCGCCTGAACATCTTATTTTATATTAAAAAAAATTTTAACTTCACCCGTAGCATAGCACAAACCACCCTTCCTTCTATTCCGTCCTCAAGCGTGCAAAACCGCCCAAGTTGTGGCCAGTTTATTATGGTTTGCGCCAAGACGACAGGCTAGATTAGCTTCTTTTTTATCGTTTACTAGTTGTTTTCCTCTAGCTTAATAGGCATGAAAAATTCTCTAAACAACCACCAAGACTTGTTTAGATTTATAGAGTAAGGTGACTATTTATGTGCTCTAAAGATCAACATCCTGTTTGTTTGCTAAGAAGTTGATGAAAAGCCTAAAAAGAAACATGAACTCTTGGTCTCGTAGATGGTATTATAATGGGGTTTTCATGAAAATTGGAAAACTTTCCTTTGTCAACGGAAAATCAAAATCACACAGAGGGAGGTTACAGACGTCAAGACAAGATTACAACAAACAAGTTCTGGAAGTATTTCAGTAGGCAAATAGCTTCCATATAGCGTACGAATCAAATTTGATCCAACCAATTATTGTTAACAACATAGCCATAAGTCAATAGCAGAGTTTATAGAAGTAAAAAGAGCCAAAAAAGAAATTCAAATGATTTCAACAATTGTAAAATCTCATACCAACAAATGCTTCATCAGAAAGGAAAAAGAAAAGAAAAAAAGTTGACCTCGTACAGAAAACCTCAAACATTATACCACTCTCCCAACTCTCTCTCTCTCTACATTAAAAAAGAAAAAGGGAAAAAAAATCAGCCAAATTGTATATCAAATCATCTGAAAAAAACTAGAGCTAAAATTGGAATTTCTCGGCGGAAGATTATTGTCAACTGGCTTACATGGTATCAAACTTCCAATACGAAATAAGAAGGTAGGGCCCCAAACACTTACCTCACAACTTCTTAATAATATATTAGAAGATTGAAAACCTTATGCCATTACTTGCTGCAAACAAGTTGTATTCTTCCATGGCAATCTCTTTTTTATTGCAAGCAGGATCATTTTCAATCTGATTTGTTGTGACCTTCGAAGAAAAATCTCCAATGATTCCATTTTTTGAAGGCACAGGATCCGACTTACATCCTGTTGAAAGAGCGACAGGACCACCAAAATGGAACAAGGAAAATCCACTATTACCGTTGGGCAACTTGGCAGAATTATCGACTTTCCCACTTTCCCCGCTGGGTGGTGCTTCTGTTGAACGTGATTTAGCTGGAACCATCCTCTCCTTATTAGCTTCAGTTAAAGTTTCCTGCATCATACGTGTCTCTGTTCGTACCTCTGAGTTCAAGCCATATTCTTTGGCAACTGGCTGATAAACTGGAACTGGACCAGGATTGAACACCGGAGTTGCCAAATGCTGCACTGGACCATATTGCATACAAAAGCGTGAGTTTCCATTCAAACCATAGCCAAGAGAACCAGCATATAGATAGTGGTTAGGCTGGGGAAAGGGCATTAATCCATTGGCTGGAGCTGCCGGCCAAGAAACTGGAGTTTGATGATGGTAGTAGCCCATTGTTGAAGGAGCTTGAAAAACTGGAAACTGTAAATTATGGTTATGCATAGGTGGAAACACAACTTGACGTTGCAAACCCACACTAACAGTAGGTATTCCACTGTCAGGATTTTGGACAGTTGTTGTAGGTGGATTTCCCAAAATGTTCAATCTTGGACCATCTGGTTGAAGCTCAAAAGGTTTCTTGCTTCCAAACACCTCATCTCCATTTGTACTCGGTTTGTTGTCCAGCACCAGTTCATGAGAATTGGAGAAACCATTTCCACTGCATGTTGAAGTGTCTCTTCCTTCTGATTGTGGACTGGTGTCTTCTGAATCTGAAGTGGACGACGATTCAGGATGTCCATTGTTTGAAGAAACTGTATTGCTATCTCCCTCACTAAGGCAAGATGAGCAGTTATCAGAACTCAAAGAGCTTCCAATGCCGGGATCAGAAGTCTCAGACGATGCAGAGTTTTTTGCAGGACATGAACTGACTTCCTCATAAGAAGTTTCTGTCGAGTAGCAACCATTCGCTTCCACATGGCATCCACTCTGGCAGTCTTCAACTGTTGCAAGGCTGCGGTCCCTTGATTCCTTCAAGTTATTCTCATCATGATCAGTTTCAATGGAATCTCCTGTAACTTCACTGGAACACATATCACCAGATGACTTGAAGAGTTTGCTGTCTGGTACCACGGCTTCAACCTTAGTAGATGAGCTCATGGTAACATCAGAGTCTGAGCTTCTTCTAGAGTACTTCTTTTGTGATTCTACGGGCTCCCAGACTTTCTTAGAATTGTTTCCCATGCTGGATTTGATTTTGATTCTTCCACAACCTTCACGCATGTAATTTACTGGACTATATTTGGTACCACGATAGAACTGCTTGGGCATATCCATCACTGCTTCTGACTTGCCAACAGATTTGCTCTCTTGATCCGATCTTAATGATGAAACATGTGGTTCAACCTTTACCCTGCATTCAATGTTCTGGTGACAGCTGCAAGAATGGAAGTCATATCTGTCATTCATCCTGTTGTGGGAACAATGGAAGTTCTCGTTGAACTTAAGGCCACAATTTCGACCATTGGACTTTGGACCATTAATCCTTGACAACCTATTCAATCCATTAACAAGCCTAGGAGGAGTCTCAAAATTATCACTGTGGTGTCTTAACTCAGATCTATTAACCACGGCCCCACTTTCTGAAATAACTGCAAATCGACGTCTATCAGGCCACTTCAAAGATGAATCAAGTTGAACTTCTTTCCGAAATTTCAATCGTCGGCGCGAATATTTTGATTGTTCGGTCGAAAAAGAGCCGGTCCCTTCTTTCAAATTTGCAACCTCCCCATCAGGACTATCGTAGGAATCATTTTCCATTATAGAAGTCTCACATCCATATGAAAACTGTTGATCTTGAATGTCAGGAGATCCAGGCCTGGACAGAGAAATATCGCCTGTTTCACTTACTGAATCCCTACAGCAGATAGCATTGTTCAGTTCTTTATCAACACTTGGTGTTGTTTCATCCTTTGAAACATCAGGAAATATGGAAATATCATTTGATTCAGGACACTTCTTTTCTTTATCCCTTTCTTTTCCTTTCAACCTCTCCTTCCTTCGAATCTTTTTCTCTCTTTCTTTTGTTCTTCTTCTCTCCTTGCGCTCTTCTTCTTCACGTTTTTCTGCTTCCTCTTCTTCAAGAAGCTTCATCTGCAGTGAAAATTTATATTATCAGAGATGCATCTCCTAAAAAAAGATGATCTGTCCCAATTTTGATACTCAAATGAAAAATCACAAGTATTAGGACCTGCTTTTCCAATGTAATAATTTCTTTGCAAGCAACATGAACCCGATCTTCCAGTAGTTTTAGTGAAAGACAAACAAAGATGCTATGTGCATTTTGGCGAGCAGTTCCTTCTCTGAAAGCCTTCTCAACCTGAAACAATGCATTGAGTTTTAGAATCTCTGAAACTGAAATACAGACACAATTGCTTCACATACACATAGCAGCAGAATCCAAAACATGGTACTAGTTCATCCTCAGGTTCTGACAAGAAGGTGGGAATGTGTGTTCAGATGTTGAGTTTCTCTAACAGCCAGTAAATTTCAATGTTTTAGGGGACAGAAGGCACATTTGTATTTTATGACCAGTTGACAAAGGTACTCCTGAAAAATCTCTTTTTAAATACCAGCTAATAAATAACTAAGAAAATTTAGAGAGAATATAAAAGATACTTTTGGGCAGTGCCAAATGGTCCTGTTACATTCTAAACCATAAAGGTTAACTTAGAAAAGAAATGTTTAAACAATATTCATTAGTATCACTGTACACTATTTGAATTCCTTGATTTGGTCCATTAGATGCCACCCAGGGCTTCCTAGAGGTGGTTAACCACAATCTAATTTAAGTTATAAGGAGACATTTAACCACACAGGAGACCTTAGAAATTTCCATAGGCCTGCTCTGTCAGTGTAAGAGAGATGTGGTGCCCCTAGTAGGATCATCTGTTCTATAAATCTGTCAGGTTTCTACTTCTAAATCTTTTGTTTATCAACTTGAAAAAATATCTCAACCTGTCCTTTAGATTTACTGTACTTACAGCCCTCGTATTCATTTATAATTCACTCAAGTTTCATCACATCTAACATAATGAGCAAGTCTACAAGGTCCAGGCTCAATACTAATTTCATAGCTACTTTGGTTATTGGAGATCAACTTCAAGTCCAGTGACCCAGTAATAATAACCAATCCCTCCACCTATATATACATATATTTAGAAACTCTCCTTCCCAACACATTTTTAATACACCCCTTCCCCTTGTACAACCTTCCACATTTGCCCCCTACAATGATCGCATGCATGGGAAAAGATAGTGCCAAACAAATTATCATTTTCTAAACTACTATGAGAAAGAACAGCAAGCATATTGCAAGTCTGTAAACATGCCTGTTCCTTAAAAATAACAGTTGCGGCATCTAGAAGAAATTCTCGAGCAAGTTCAGGGCTCTTCGCATGCTTTTGGGGACGGGAGCATTCTCCATCAAGTTCATTTCCGTCCTTATCCGTAGAATCATCATCCTACAAGTGTACAAAAAATAACAGAAATTTAAGTATAATCCAGAAGGAAATTTATAAAAAATTTAATTCAACTCTGGAGATCCTGGTGGGAAAAGCTGGACTACCTCTTCTTCCTCGGCCTCTTCAGCATGCTCAAAAAACCTTCTGATACTTTCCCCCCTGGTAATTGTAACAAAACCATCACCTACTACGAGCCTGCAGTGCACACATTGTTGACCCTTTAGGGCATGAGCTTTTACAGAAAGCTCGGTGCAGCGGCCATCAAATTTCCAAGCCCTCAGAGTGATAAAACATGCAGACAAACCACCAAGATCTAGACCAGTGACTTGAACACTTCCATTCATGCCTACATTTTCAAATTCTAGAATATCAGATTTTCCTTCTCCTGTTCCAACTGCCCATTCAAAGTGATGGTATGATACAACAGTATCAGAAAAGGTTTGGCGCCAATCAGCTTGGACAGAATCATCAGACACCTGAGGAAATAGCAAAGATCATTTGTCATACCAGTCACATCCCTAGTGAATTTCCAAAATTTGTTCCGCAAATCTGTTTCTTTTGAATCTTAGATCATTAACCACAAAATCGCACTGAAGACAAAAATGCACCTCATATTGGAAGGCAGTGTCTGCAACACAAAACCAACTAGTGCAGCGAGGTTCTCGTCGCATGCGCTTCAGCTCCTTCAGCTCCTTAAATTCACGAATAACATTCCTTCTACAATCTCTACAAAATCTCTTGCTGTCAAACCTGGGGGATGGAGACATATTTGTTTAGAACAATTGAACAAATCAACACAATAGCCTTGCATGAAAACATGCAGAATGAGAACTGCAAATGGGCAAGGAGAAAGAAGCTAGAGCTAGATACACGAGGAATAGTCACAACAAATGTAAGTAAAATTTCAGAAGGAGAAAAAAAACAATGGATCCACGCCAGTTGAAGAGAAAACTTAAGTTTTAGGATCTAGTTAATTAAAACAATTAGAGCGATAAGTTGTGTGGCATTTCAGCAGAGAAGCACACAAACTATCAAGAAAACCACAAAGTTGTAGAGAAAAGAAAGAACAAAGAATCAATGATGAAGGACACTTAAACAAATCAATTTTTGCTTCAATCATTTAATTCTTGTTGAACAATTTCAAAAGATTCTTCAAGAGATATCTTAAACAAGTGAATGACAAAGTTTCTCAATTCTAATAGACAAAACTGAGTTTTTGATAGGTAAAAGTGAGTAAAATCTGAGGTTTTTTTTTTTCAAAGTGAACCCACCCATTTACGTCATTGCTAATTCTAAGGATATCTTCAATCACTCATAAACCATGGGCATTAGTGAAGTTTGATGGCTTACAACCAAAGACCTCTGATTCTTAGGACAACAACATAGGCTACTGTAGATATTGCAGGTGCTTTTTCAGAGGAAAAACATATGAGAAAGAAATTACAAGCATAATGAGGCCAATATGTCCTGTGTATTCAACTGAGAAAATGCAAACATATCTTTCTTTGAAAGATAAAGAGGAACTTCCTCATCAATGAAGTCCAGGTCATAAAACCAATCCAATTAATCACAAAAATGAGTTGTGAAGTTTATTTTTAGCCCATTTCAGATAAAAAGAAGGGCAGGCTACTCTTAAGTCCATCCCACAGCCACTATGCCATGTCTTTGACAGCTATCTAGGGTTAACTGTTGTCTTTAGTTCCCTTTAGGGTGCTGTACATTTACCAATCATTCAGCCTTGTAGAATTATACTTCCTAATGCTTTAATGCTGCAAAAAGAGCAACCATAAATTCATGGCTCAAAATTCTTATTCTCTGATGCCATGCTCAACAGAAAGTTCTACTTAGGAAAAATCTACACTTTCAAACTAGCAGTCAAGATATCTACAAGCCAGTACACTTTGTGAAATCTACAAGGCTCTCAAAGATAGTTGAATAACAAATTTGGCAATAGGTACAGAGTCCCCGAAGCAACAATGGATGGAGAAACTAACTAAAAGAAGCATATTCAGTTAAGATGAATTCAGAAAATGGACCATTTCAACAACAGATACTTCCAGGTTCCCCAAGATGAAGTTTTGAATAATTTCTTATTCTGGCAAAATTCATCACTTCCTTAGATGTTAACCACATCTTTTTCATCAAACTGGATGTACAATAACTCAAAGACAAAAACTATCAGTCATGGCAAATGACTCCCCTCTATTCAGTTCAATATGAAACAGGTAAATGATCACTTCCTATCTGAATTGCCATCCAGATATTTTTGCTTGTTATTCCATCAGAGAGCCTGCTAGCATGGGAAGATATAAGCTCTAACTTTGCAAAACTTATAAACTGGAAGGCATCTGTGATTCTTACAAACACAGCGCACTCTTGGGAGATTCTAGACTATTCAAAGGCACAGTAGTTGAATAAAATTTTCGTTCTTTCAAATTAGCTTTTGTTCTGTTCTTTGGCAGTTTCACCAACATGATCACCTCTGATCTCAGCTGTTATCTAAAAGCTCCAACCCCAAACAAAGCAGAGCTGCCAACTACCTTTCAGTTCTCATAGTCTTCCACTGATTTCTAAATCAATGATGTATATAAAGAATAAGCAAATCGCAAACACACCTGCACATGAGCCTCTCTATGAAATCCTCTTCCTTCATCCTTAAAAGAGACAGCCGGGTCTCTTCTCCAAGTGCTGACCAGAAATCCACTAGTGTATCACAAGAAAGCCTGGCAGTATGCAGTGCACATGTCTCTCTTGTTCCATGTCCTCTACCATAACTTGCCATTCCTTGGCTAATCCAACCCCGACCTCCCCCACCACAGGCATCAGGATAGAGCAATTCCCTTTCCCGCTCCCTTGCTCGTGCACTGTCAAAGACCTGATTTAAGGAAAGAGTTCAGCCACTTAACTAGAAAAGGACAATGGAATTGCAAAATAAAAAATAAAAAAAAATAGCACTCACATTTTGGAGTCCCTTCAGAGACTTTGAAAACAAGTAGCATGTCAGAAGCGTCAATGATCCATCACGTGTCGTTGTGAGACCACCCCAAGGATGGACAGATGGATCTTGAATTTCATCTTGGCACCCATTAGGTACATGTGATCCACAATCATTTAGATTTTTCGAGGCTTCCAGTCTGTTGCAGGGAATGTGCCCCCCTCCCCCTTCCTGCTGTAAAGACTTAACATACATGACAATCTGCATAAAACCTTCGAGCAATAGCCCATTGCATCTAGAACAGTACATGTTCTTACGAGCTTGCTCAAACAGGGTTTGCTTGTCTATCCTCAGTAGCTTCTGTCGAGCTTGTGGTGGCAGCTCACTCCAGAACTATGTCACAAGTACATGAAACTTCATCAATGACTAATCACAACTTGCAACATGTAACAGTAGGCCAAAAACTGAAAGACAACATTTAAACAAAACCTAAAATATTCCAACACAAACTTAAAATTATCAAAAGAAACTTGTTAGTCCTATATAACAAAATGCAATCTCTATTTTAGAAATGCCATTGTCATCGTCGTTAGCATTGCCTCAACTCGAAATCAATTCTCACTAGTATAAGCAATCGTAAGTGACATAAAATTTCTCTCTCTCTTTTAGAAATAAAAAACACAGAACTCCATAAGTGAATTCATGTACAAGGAGCTAAAATGGATCTAAAAAAAAATGAAAACCCGATGAAAAAGATAAATACAAAATCCCACATCAAAAACTAATAAAACAAAGCTCACTGAATGATTTGAACATCAAGATCCAATCAGAAACCAAAGTAAAAATCAAAATTAGGTAAAAACAGTGATCAAATTCAATCCCAGATACAAAAACATACACTCTAATACATCAATCAAAATTAAATTAAAAAAAAAAAAAGAACAATCCAGTACCTTCTGGAGCTGGTTGAAGCTAACATCATCACGATGTTTAGACCAGAACCCATTAGCAGAAATTGAGTAAGAACCCCCAGATGATGTTGCATTACTAAATTGCTCATTTCTCTGTGCTAATCCTGGCATCCTATATTATACTTGTTATGTAATTAATTTTATTGAATTCAATCACAAGATTCTTATAATTAATTCTGTACTCCCATCCTCATCTTAGATTTATCATCATCACCACCACCATCAATCCCTCCATCTCTACCCCTCATTATTTTTATTTTTTCTATAATACAAATCATGAGAAGAAGGGATCCAAAACCCAAATCGATTCAATAATTCAATAAAAACAGGAACTAATAAACAAGAAAATCAAAACCCAAAAAAATAGAAAGAATAGAAATCAAGATCGTAGATGAAGGATTCGATTGAATTGGACCAAAAAAAGAGAAGGAAGAGAGGAGGGTTTCATATATATGAGGAAGAGAGGATGCCGAGATTTGGTTGTTGTTGTTTTTATAATATACTATTTAAGGAGAGAAATGGAAGGGAAGCAAGGGGAGAAGATATGAGAGAACAAAGAGAAAGAGATTATTTTGGTAATGCACAAAAATAAATTATTTATTTTTCACCCTCACCCTCATGCTTACCATTAATATTAATAATAATCACACTGTTACTTTCTTCTTCTTCTTCTTCTTCTTCTTAGGGTTTTACATTTTTTTTATAAGAAATAAAAATGTTTTTCTTTGTTATTTTAATATAGTAACATTTTCTTAAAAATAAAAAATAAAACTCACAAACGTGTCCATATATAAGAGTTTAGTTTTCATGAGAATTGTCGCATACCGTGTGTTTGACAATCCGTGCACTAAATAATGATGCTAGATGTTATGTTTGATTAGTAATGTGGAATATAAAAGAAATTAATAGAGATATCAAATACATTATGATAATTTTATGTTGAATTTTTATCTAAAAAATATGTTTTTTTTTTCATATTGTTTCACTTTTTCTTGTCTCAAACAACAACAAACACAATTAAAAAAAAATTGTTTAGAGTGATTTTTTTTTAATTAACATGACTGTCCGGGCCAACTTGTTCGTACCTCGACTACTCTTATGGGCTCTGAAGTTAACGACCATGTAAGTCTCCAGTGGCCCTAAAGAGATTCAAACTCGTGATCGTTGAAGAGCAAACACAACTACACAAGGTCTGATCCCTCAAGGTTTGTTTGGAGTGATTTTATTATTATTATTATTAACGTTAGTGTCCGGGCCAGCTTGCGCGCACCTCGACTAATCTCACGAGCCCTGAAGTTAACGATCATGTAAGTCTCTAGTGATCATCATATTAGCAACCACATGACTCGAACCTGAGATCACAGGAGGAGCAAACTCCTTAATCCTAAATTCTTACCACTGAACCAATTATTAGATGGCTCGAGTGATTTTGGTTGGACATGAAAGTGCATTGAAGTTCTGTTTTTTTTATAATAATTAAATGTTTGGTTGAATAAATGGTGGATGTGTAATTATTAGATTAGAAATATTGGTTGTTTTTTAAAGTATTTTTTATTTATAAATATATTAAAATAATATTTTATTTTATTTTTTAAAATTTATTTTTAATATAAATATATCAAAACAATTAAAAAAATAAAAGCATTATTTATCCGCAAAAGCAAACTATAAAGTCACGTTTCAAAACCAAAATGAATGTTTAAGTTGAAAATTTTAACCGGACACAAACCGGTAATTAGTAAATTTATAATTTACAGCTCATGCAATTATCAGGTGGCAACATTAATCATAGAATACTCTAAAACGCGTGGGTTTTTCACTGTAGCAGTAGTTTTTTTTTTTCCGGTTTTGTTTTTTGCTTTTGTTTTTTTTTTAACATGTTTTTTTATGGTTTTTTTTTTACCCAAAATTGATTTCTTCTTCTTTTTTTGTTTCGTTTTTTTTCTTAATTTTTTTGTTTCAAAATTATCTTTGCTAATTTTTTTTAAATATTAAGCTGGTTGAAAATTTAACTATGTAGTTTTCTTCTTTAAAACATTATGGATTGCTATAATATTCTCATACATTGTTTTCTTTTTTTTAATGATTTCTTTATTTTTTTTTCAAAATGGTCTTTGTAGATTTTATTTTTTTTATATTAAGTTGGTTGAGAATTTAGCTTTGTAGTTTTTTTAAAAAAAAAAAATTTCCCAATATATTTTTTTAAAAAATTATCTT
>Ga0307507_10008295_pt1 | contig 14468 bp, 22 predicted proteins | sample 7_EM_MG_FD_207223 | JGI IMG/M metagenome (GOLD analysis project Ga0307507, IMG submission 207223) | Populus trichocarpa ectomycorrhiza microbial communities from riparian zone in the Pacific Northwest, United States - 7_EM | ecosystem: Host-associated > Plants > Roots > Unclassified | place... | reverse complement strand
TTGGCTGATACTTTAATCAACTGGACAGGGCTTGTCCATTGATCCTTATGATCATGTAATTTGTATTAAGTGCTACTACAGGGATTTATTGGTAAAAATGCTAAAATTCGCATTTTTAGGAGTGTAGCATCGGGAATCCCTAAAAGACCTGATTGATCAGTTACAGTAGGTTGAGACGCACCGGATTTCAATGTAGACATGTAAGCGCGACGATACTGAAACACTTCCATCATGAAAACTTCTTCACCTAGAGAGCATTCCGCAAGAACAGGAGTACACATCTTTCAATGTTCAAATTCGGATCCTGTATATGAGAAATCATCCATGACAGAGAGAAGAGAGTACTTAACAAGTGACTTGTTAGTATAGTCTTTTAGCGAAGGGTCATAGAGCTCCTGTCTAATACTTTGAAGTTCAGCGCTTAAAGATGGCGTGGGGTCGACAACACTAAGAATTGAAATGTCGTCAGCAATAGATGTAGTGCGAAAGGACACATAAGGAGTAAGACGAACTCGACGCATGGTTAACAATAAGTCTTGAAAGAAAATCTTGTCTAGATGAGCTGGTCAAAAAGCATACAGGGATCCTGAGGACAAAAAGTTTGTTAGCGAGACAGACGAAGAAGGGGGAGCTTTAAGAATAGCAGATCCCATAAACTTGTCCAAATATTCCTCAGCATCTTTGTCTTCTGTATCCTCAGCTGTACATTTCCACCAAGAAAGTCCATCCGCTCCTGCATGCAATTGCGCTGGAATGTGGTGCATCATGTAATCGAAAAGAGCGATATAAGAAATCCATCGCATCATGGGTGTGTTGGGAAGATCTGGTTGTTTTACCATCTTCATTAAAAAAAAATTTTGCATCGACATTGATGCAGAAGTGAATCCCCCAAATCCGATGTCGAAGATCTTTTACTGCTCTGAACACACCATACAGTTCTAATTTCGCCTGCAAATACCGAGATTCAGCATCGTTAAAGGTACAAGACCCAAAAATCACCAGGTGTTTGTCCTTTTCAACCATTTGGTACAAGATCCAACCAGTTCCATTTTGACATGAATCGACAGCTACAATGACAAGGCCATGCTCCGAGGGCTGAGGCAATAGGTCTTGATGTGAGAAGAGCTTTGCAGTCTTGTAATCTAACTTTATAAGGACTGGCGCAGTAGAGATGAGGCACTTGAGTTCGTTTTGAGCTGCTTCTGCTTCTTTTGAGAAGACAAACTGTCGCTGAACTGCAATTTTTGAGAAGTGTAAGCAGCTTAGCAATTAAAGAGAATCTGTGTATCCATTTTCTTCCGACTCCTGCTGTACCAAGAAATGATCGGACATCTGTTACATTTGTCAATGGCCCCCAGTTCAAAACCTTCGAAACCAGACCATGTTCGAGGTGCCAGCCATCTTTTGATATGATCGTCCCTACGACATGCAAGCGTGGAGTTGCAGAACTAACTTCTTTCCTGAAGCAGTGACACCTGCCCTAATAAAACACATCAGGAATCTGTCAAAGGTGGTTGCATATTCATAAATGAAACACCTGATGCCAGGGGCAACCTCTATATTATTGTACATTGAAGTGGGACCTTTCAATCTGACATTGTCAACAAACACATTCCCATTCTTGGGAATTTCGTCTTGTAAAGTGTGTGTTGTGCAACGTTGAAATTCTGGTAAAGAGTTCATCATGCCTTGAGGTAATACACATGAACGAAGCGGCCCTAATAAACAGTTAAAAGTAGTGAGAGGTCTTGAACTGACTCCCAATCGCCTTCCCTCATAGCCAGAAAACAAATCTGCCAGTCCATAAATGACGTGTCCAACAAAACTTTCTGCGAAGTCATCAGTTCTAGGCGGTAGGCCGGCATCATGCACCATCACTCGATTTAACTCTTGAATGTCAGTGACTATACAGATACCTCCTTTGGGCTTGCCTACTGTGAAAATCCGAGAACGATAAGAAGCTGTTGAATGTTCATATTTTCCTGCTGCCTTCTGGTTGAGAAGCATTTTCCTAACAGTATCTTTGATTGATTTGGGTATGCATATGGGATTTTGAACCCATGGGATATGTTCGATCACAGGAATTTTGTAGTCAGGGAAATATTTATCCGAAAATGTACCTCATTCAGAGTCTTCAAATGCCAAAGCCAATTGACATGTCTGTAAAACGAAGACCAACAAATCAATTTCTCGAGGTTGAAGGAATCCTCGAGGTACACTCGTTAAAATCTTTTCAAGCCGTTCAAGTGAGAGGCATCTAGATGGAACAAAATCCTGAAGAAACAGAGGTTCTAAGGGAAGCGGAGGTAGTGAGGGTATTATTATGGGATGAAACACTTGCCCTGCAGGATCCGGCATGTAACTTGGGACAGGTCAAACCTTTTTATCAACAGTTTTGTATTTCATTCACATTTGCAAAGGGTTCGATTCATAGGTGAGAGCGCGATGGGTCCAAGGAGTAAGAAGCAGTCGAGACATTCTTGGAGAGCAATGAGCAACATTCTGTAAAATAAAATCGTATGATTCTGGGGGTTCTAAATTGGAAACAAAAGGGGAAGTTTCAAAGCTGTAAGTTCCCATCAATGAGTGAAGGGAACGCCCAAGAGTCAGAATGGACATGTCCTGGTCAAGCCCAGGCTTGGGATACGCGTCCACCTTCATTTTCCCGCATCAGCATCTTCCACCTCCTCAATCCTGGTTTTATCCATATTGAGGGTGGATGTGTTACATGGGGCATTTGGCGTGCAAAGAGGGACTAGGATAGATGGACCTTGATGGGAGCAGTTGAACTTGTCCCCATTGCCGTCTTGCCAAACTCGCATATTCATAGAACCTTGACGTGTGTATTGAATTGAAGCCGAATACCATTGTAGCCAGGGTTGTCCAAGTATTATTTCTTGCTTGCCGGTGCCTTCTCTACTAACGAAGATGTGGTGGTCGAATCATCTTCTGGAAATCTTGATTTCAGCGTCATGGATGCAGCCACCAAGAGGAACAGGCCATCCGTTAATCCCTTTGAGAGACCAACGAGTCCCGTCAAGATCAATCGCTAAGTTCGTTCTGTTATAAAACTCCTGGGCCATCAAGTTCAGCTCAGATCCTGTGTCAATCATAAAAACTACATCAAGTCCGGCGAACTTTCCCCGAAATTGTCCCATAACCATCGCGAAAAGAGGTTGCAGCATTAGATGAATTTTGACCGCTGATGCATAACGTATCATCATGTCCTCCTTGGATTCAGTAGACTTGTCAAATTCTAGGCCGATGTGCGATTCAATAAAACCTGAATTAGTAAAGGACTCAGCTTCAGGAAGCGAATGGTAATAGTCCTTGTCATCCGAATCATAACCTCCAGTCAAGTCTGATGAAACTGTATCTTCTTCAGGCAAATCCACCTCTTCAAGAGCCTCAACGATGTTTGCCACCACAGGCTTGGATGTGTATTCTTGTCTTGTTTTCATCATGTTACTGACCGACTTTTGGAGAAATGCAGAAATTGCTAGGAGTTCTCCAAGTTCAAGCTGAACGATTGTCTTGTTGACCTTTTCTCAGACAATTTTATCTAAGTCATACGTTTCTTGAATGTCCGACGTAAAATGATACAATGGAGTCGACTTAGCTTTGGTATTAGCATCTTTCATTTCAACATCTTTAGTCTTCGATGGTACTGCCCAGCGATTTTTGAAAGCATCTTCCGTATTAATTGCAGGAGGTCGTAAATTAAAAGCTTGAGGCGTCGATTGAACAGGAGCGTTAGCAGGCCTAAGGTTACTAGAAGTGGGGATGGGTGGTTTATCCTGACTTTCTTTTAATTTAGGTCTAGACTTAGCTTCGGTTTCTTGCTTCTCTGGATGTTTGATTGGATCAAAGCGAGTTTCTTTTTCTTTTTGAGAACAAGTGACAGCTGAAGCCGATGAAGGTGGTGCACGCCATTTGCGAGTGATGGAAGAAAGCGATGCATTGAAGACTTCAGAAGACAAAACTTCTTCCCCTTCAAATAATAGACCAGCATATTTGGCCATATGGGGAGGTAGGTCTCTAGAAACCTCCTGGGCCTTACCTTTTAAATAGCTTGAGGTGGCGTGTTGCTCTTGCAAGACTTTAGCAACCCCACCTTCACTTCCAAAAGCATGAGGGAGCTCTGACCTGTCAGGACATGCTAACCTACCGAGAGGGGTATAGGCTGCCAAACCTCCATTTATACATACCTTGACTTCTGGGCAATATTGAAGTCCAAGCTGGTGTGTGGTCTGGTCACAAAAGAAACATCAAGTGTCTCTCATAATTTGCTGGGAAGATTGATTAGCTTTCGGAGTTAAATTAACAGAGTGTAAGAACTCAGTGTGAGCGAGTCTTAGATCTTCCATCTGTTTCATGAGTCGATCAACTGGGCTAAGGCTGATTGGCTCGACTATCGGCGCAGCAGGAACTGTCTTCTCAAATGCAACCTTTTTCGATGGTTTCTTCTTTTTCTTTGTTAATGCTACTTTGTCGATATCCTCTTCAGAGTCGCTCGAACTTGAATCCAAATCCGAGTCCAAACTCAGGCCAACGTGTGTGGTCTTTGCATCTAAATCTTCGTCATCGAATTCTGCATGCAAAAGGCCAAGGAGTGTTGTAGTTGTAGGTGGCAACAAGGTTTTAAGGTTTGCTGTGGGTATTCACTTCTTGATTCGAGCCTGTAAAGATGTTGGAATTCCTCTATAAAAACAAAGGTTTACTTCGTTAGCAAGCATTTTATGAGGAGCCAGATCAGAAGATAATGCCATAAAAGCTCTATAATATTTATCTACATCTTTTCAAGACATGATGATGCCTGATTCTCCATGGTTAGAACACCATTGACACAAACGGTCAGGAGAGTTGAGAGGGATAGAATCATTAGACCTGTAAAGATCTGTCAAGTGTACTCTCGTCTCGACCCAATCATCTCCAGTTAACAACGGCCAAGATCCAATGACTATCCGGACTTTGTTGTGACAGTATCTGAGAACATATCCAGGGAGAAGAGAATGTGAGACTCTTGTACTATCAGCGTGCTGCTCAAGTGAGTCTAAAAAATCCGAAACGTGTTTTCCCTTAAATTTGGGAGCACCAGGCACTCCTGGAGTAGGCATAGGAATGCTGAGCATAGCGTTAAGGTTCGTATCAGAAGAAGATGAACTGAGAGACAACAGCGTAGAAGTGGTTTTATCAGTAGGACTCATGTCAAGAGACGATAGAGAGAAAAATTTAAAATAAAAGAAGAGTTTGTTTGTGAAAAGCTTAGTGTGAATGCAGCTGAATTGAAAAGTCAACCGTTTTAGGTGACTTTCAAGCAGTAAGCGAATGCAAATATGCAGAGGTAAAGGGGTGTTGGTCATGTTTAGCAGGAGAGGTAGATGTATGAGGCTGAAAACCTAATAATCAACCTAAATGATAAGAGTGATAGCGTACCAAATATATTCTCAACTACAGCTGAGGATGCAGAATGGAAAACCAGAACCCCTGTCTCGGTCACCACTGTGGAAGAACGAAAGTTCTAGGACAGGGAGGGGTCTCTGGTCGTCTGCCACAGAAAAGAAAAACAAAGAACAAAGTGGTAAAAGAACAAGGGAGATAGAGTGTGAGTGCTCGAAAATAATAGTCAGTGTTTTGAAACCTTAAAACTTTAACTCGATGGCGTGAGTACTTGATAGTGAGGGTATTCGATGGCATGAAAAACTTGAGCTCCTTTACACGTTATAACTTGAGGGATGTTGCGCCTTGGCGTGCGATGACTTAGAAGAGAATGGGAGGATAGAGGAGAGAGAAAAAAATGAATTCGGATGTCGGTTTTCAAGCTTAATGGGGAGAGTACAAATGTTTAAAAAGGTGGGGGAAGAAAGAGGGTACTCCATTCGAGAGGTGGGAGGTCACCTTAAATACAAATGTAGAATCACAAGGCAACTGCACATACTCGTGTGCTGCCTGTCCAAGAATCATTCTAAAAGAAGAAAAAGAAGAATATGAGTGAATAAAAATAACTATGATGTCTCCTGTCAGATTCCTCTACCAAATCTTTGAACTGGGAATTACTCAGGGAATTATACAACACTGGGAAATGCTTATTTACAAGTGCACTGCCGTCCTCAGTGCAAGCATCCCAGTCATTGCAAACTCGACCCTACCATCCAGTTCTCGGACAAGGCTTTGGTCTCTTATGGAATTGTCATAAGTAAGAATTAAAAAAAAGCGAAAAGAAACTCAAAAAAAAAGAAAGAAAAAATGTGTGCATATGAAAACAAATTCACAAGCCAAACTCAAAGAAACGGGGGTGCATTCACATATATTTTGAAAGAGCATCGAAAGATTCTTCATAAACCTACACAATAAAAAAAAATGAAAAGGGAGTGCCATGAATGGAACATTCAGCACATCCACACAGGCACCAGATGTAAGCAAAAACCTGGGAGACCTGATTGACAGTTCAGCAGTGAATGATAGTCTTTCGTCCACTGGCAAGGTATGGAAGAATGTCAGGAAACTTGTCGCTGTTGAGCCTGTGGGTGAGAAATTGTACAGTGAACTGCATATTCAGACGCTCATTTGACCTCCAGATGAGCTTAAAGTTTCCTTCAAAGAAACCAAGACTTTTGCAGACAGCAACTGTCAGTGACCCAGGCTCAAGTGTTGCAGTGAGACCCACAATAGATATCAAAGAGGGAAAGCATCCACATAGAAAGGATCCAACGGTCCCAAAAGCTAGATGAAAAGAAAGACCCCATTCATTGATCAGATGGACTTTGTTGACAGAAGCAAATAGAATGTTTGCCCAAAAGGTTGAGTATTCAGTGATTTCTCGCCACTCCTTGTCGCGCAGGTGCTCAGGGTCCACACAGATGACCTGCCATTTAACGCACTCCTTGATTTCTCCTGCCAAACGAATCCCAGCCTTCTGTGCGACACTCAGAGTTTCTTTGCAGTATGAGAATGCAGAGATGTTCAGCCTCAACAGTTCATGAACCTAGGTCAAAACTCATGAGCAGAACAAGAAAAATCACTGATAAACATACAATGTTATCAGCCAGCCCTTTTGTTGGTGTGATTACAACCCTGATTGGCTGCTTCCGAGTTGGAAGCCCAGCTACATACACCTCTGGGTGTTTGTTATACTCCAAGAGCACAAGAATTGATACCAAGAATGCTGCTGATTTTCTGTCACCAGTCACAGTACAGCAGAGAACACTCTTTCCATCCAGAATGGCAGCAACAAGCTCCAGTTGGACCACATGCAGTCTGTTCATCCAATTCGGTATGAGTTTCTTGATGATGGTTTTGATCACATCAAGGCCTTCAGGGTCCTGCCAGTGGGGTTGTCAAGCCATCATTGAGTTGTCATAGAGGATTCCTGATCAGTCAAGATGTAGAATATTAAGTTTAATGTGTATTGGAATAGAAATGCATGAGCTATCATGTCAAGAGCAAATGGCAAGGACACAATATTGATGCGACACAGTTTCAAAGTCTGCACTTTACATAAGCATTTTCTGACATGGTTCAGAGGGCATGGTAAACAACAGACTTCATATATCGTGATCAAAGGTACAGCTTCACATATATCGAAATCTGTCTAGGAGAGACTAGTTTCTACCAGCAGTTGCATTTCTGGACATTGTTCAAGGCTCTGGTGACACCATGTCTGGGACAAGGACACTGTTTTTCAAAAATTACATATATGGTGACTGTGTGTAAATACTAAATATTGATGGTAGTGTGCTTTTTTGTCAAGCAGTCCAGTTCAATCCTCGAGCACCTTGAAATACCAAATAAAATTTCTACACATCAAATAAAGATTTCTTTGCCCAATCTTTGCCTAAGGAAGCATTTTCTTGAGAAGTACTTATTTTTAAGTGTCTTACTCGTGGTGGCCCTAAATTCCAATTTGAAGCACCATCAATTTTTTCTTTGCCTGCAGCACCTTATTACCATTCAAAATAAATTTCCTTCACCATCTCAATTTCTTCATTCCCACTCATGCTTGCCAGTCTATGACCTACAAATTCACCTATTACTATTTAAAATGTGCACTATCTACAATTTTTGCAAGCCTGTGGCACCTCTGATCTACAAAGGAGTTGCAAAAGAGCTGGGCAGATGGGAGACCTCTGGCATGTGAATGATGGCTTATGTCTATCTTTTGGCAATGTACAAAAGCAGGCATAAGTTATGTCCAACTATGGACATAAGGGTCAGTTTGGTATCCATTATTTGGTTTGCATATGGATAATGCATATAGATTTGATTGCAACTGGAGTACTCCAACGGTTGCCAAATTGATGGCATGTGCCATCAATTCTTTTAAAATCTGCTGTGTTTGCTATGAAATGGCTGTGCAAGCCATAGCACATGCAAATCATGTCCATTCAGGACGTTCTATGGCTCATTTGAACCCTTTTTAATGCGCAGGGAGCCATGTAAAATATATAGAAATTGGATGAAATTAACTGACATAATCATGTGAATGCTGTCTGTTGCAGCAGAACAGAGCCTGCTCCCCCTCACCATGTCAAATTCTCCCAAAGTGTAAGATTTACATTTTCAAAGTACTTTTGGAGGGCCCTGAAATATTTGAACATCATTTATCCCTGAAACTGCAAGCAAGCCCTTGCTAACTTCATTGATTGCTTTGAAAATTAAACTCAACAGTAACTAAAACTTGGCAAGGCTCTTCTGAAGGTTGCTCAGCATGCATATATCATGTTTTAAAAATTGAAAGAATCCATCTCCTCGGTGAGGAGCAGGCTGCAACAGACAGCATTCACACAATTATGTCAGTAAATTTCACCCTATTTCTATATATTTTACATGACTCCCTGCGCATTAAAATGGCAGTTCAAATGAGCCATATAACATCCTGAACAGATGTGATTTGCATGTTCTATGGCTTGCACAGCCATTTCATAGCAAACACAGTGGATTTTAAAAGAATTGATGGCACATGCCATCAATTTGGCAACTGTTGGAGTACTTCAGTTGCGATCAAATCTATATGCATTATCCATATGCAAACCAAATAATGGATACCGAACTGACCGTAAGGTGTCCCAGACACGGAACCAGAGCCTTGTTCAATTGTCTATCTGTATACACCTCAAACAAGGGATGATTGGGCCATTAAGCAAAGCATTTGACTGATTCCCTGACAAATAAATCATTTTTGCACTGTTTATGTAATTAGGTCACACCGGAGGCAAATCTTGGGGCAGTTGAAATCCAACTGCCCTTGAGACGTTTGACGGGCAGTTGAGTTTCACTCTCCTGGCAACAGCATGGCAGACCATGTGTTGTGGATTTTGCTGGTTTCTGACCATGTCATTTACTTTCACAATCACCTGATTGATGTAAATACATTTCCTTTGTTCTCAACGCGCCTTACACATGCACACATGCTTCATTTCTGAGTCAATGCTGGTGTGTCCTTCCTTTCCTTCTTTAAGAATATTCACATCCTTGATGGCTGACTCCAACAACAATGTTTCGATGTTGGCTCCTGAGTCTGCCAGAGGCTCTTATGCACAACCTGGTCCTTCAATGCTCAAGTGCAAGCACTCTATCGGTCCATCAAATGCTCAAGCCAGCCCAAGCTCATAGACCTAAGTGGAAAACTATCCCCTAGAAGAGGGGATAGAAAACACTTGGAAAACTTAAGGGTTACTCACAGAAGTTAACTGGGAGTATGATTCTGAGAGTATGAAAAGTAGTGTATACAATGAGAGGAGTCGAGATGGTGGGAGTTCTAAAGAGAGAGAGAGAAGTGAAGCATGTGGTAAGTTAAATATATGCTAAAAATAGAACTGTTGCCAAATAGATGTAATCCCAGGATTACACCCTCCCCTGTTTTAAAAGAAAAAAAGGAAAGGAAAAGAAATCTGTTAGTAAGTGAAGATGTAAGTATAATCCAAGCACAGGTGCGTCAAAACCCTGTGGGAAAAAGCTACTGCTGGCAAGGTTGAAAGAAAGCTTCCTAATATCAAGGTGAACCAACTCGCGATGCCAACCAATGATTCAGTGCCTCGCAGTCTTGAAGTTCTGATCCTGGAAGCCATTCATCCTGCTCCATGCCATAGCTGGACCAATGAACGAGATATTGATAACCATGACCTTGTTGGCGGGCATCAAATATCTTATTGATGAAGTATTCTTCATGCCCATCTGGGGTGATGATAGGTGGGGGTTCTTCAAGGTGGCAGGAGGGGAATAGTGAGGTATCAGATTCTGTGTATGGTAGAACTTCAGAGTGTGGAATACAGGGAAGATGTTGGGGGAGTTCAGGAGGTTGAGAGTGACAGTAGAGTGGTCCTCGTCAACATCAATGATCGTATAAGGGCCATCATAGTGAGGCATGAACTTTGCGACATGCTTTTCACCTTTAGCCTTGTAGTCATTGCATTGATGCAATGTCAACAATTGAACATGAGAACCTAATTTGAAAGGAAATTTTAGTGTGCGGTGTTTGTTGGATTGAGTCAACTGTAAAATTTTAGCCATCAACAAATTGTCCTGTGCTTCGAGGACATCTGATTCCAGCTTCCGGATTACATGCCAAGCATTGATATCCATGACGGTCATGCTAGGTTTGGCAGGAACAAGTGGTGGTATGATACAGGGACTATGGCCCTTGCAAAGTTGAAATGGGGAGAAACCAGTTGATTTATTGATGGTGTTCATGTTGGTACATTCGCTGGAGCCATCTGTTTCTGGATGGTATGCCGTCGACATCTTCAGTTTTACACCTGTAAGGCGGTGCAGTGCTTTCCAGAACCTCAATACAAAGAGTTTATCTCCATCAGAAACAATGTCAGTAGGCAGACTGTTTTCGCAGTACCACTCATCGAAGAAGAGAGTTGCTAAGTCTTCTGCTGTGATGTCGGTGTATGTTGGAATGACCCTGATGTCGCTCCCTAAATGGTCAGTGAACATTATGATGCAGTTCTTCCCTTCATCCTCTGGTAAAGGGCTGATGAAATCGATTGTGACAGAGTCACTGCACTGATCTGGGATGGGTAGAGGATGTAAGGTGCCTAGTGGTTTCGTCGTGCTGCTTTTGTTGCATTGGCAGATGGGGCAGGATTTGACATAGCCCTCCTCTAAATCCCGCTGCATATTTGGCCAGTAGTAAGCATTGCGGAGTGAGCCATAGGTTTTGTGAAAACCGAAGTGACCAAGGGTGTTGTGTGCAAGGATGAAAAGCATCTCATGCAAGGTGCTGGTACAAGGAATAATCAGACGATCACCAATGTACCAAAGATTGTCATGCAGATGGAGCATTGGCAAGCTCAGTGCAGTGGAGGGTAGGGTTTTGCACCAGGGGTCCGCTGCATACCCTGATATAATTCCTGCAGGAATGAATTGTCAGCAGAAATTTTAAGGGTTGCATTGACAGATGTCATCGGTTCTGATGTACTGGTGAGAGACATAGCTGTATCATAAGGTCCCAGTGTGGTGCATTCAAAAATGCTTGCAATCATGCCATCGGTGTCGTTGTCAGGACAAAAGTGGTAAGGATGGTGGGCTAGGGCTTCAGCTTCATGCAAGGATGTTGAGTAGGGTAGACGTGACAATGCATCAGCAACCATGTTATCTTCTCCCTTGATGTAGATAATTTTAGCGTCGAATTGGGACATGAATTCCATCCAGTGTGCCTGTCAGTGTGAGAGATCCTTTTGTGTTACGAAATTCTCCAATGTTTTATGATCAGTGTAGATGAAAAAGGAGGAACTGAGTAAATCTACTTGCCATTTCTTCAAGGCATGAATAACAGCAAGGAGTTCCTTTTCATGTACAGGGTAGTTTAGTTCAGCCCCTTTGAAGGTCATAGAATCAAAAGCAACAGGGCGTGCTGTTTCCCAAGTGGTACCAAAGGAGAGTACTAGTGTTTGCAGGTCCAGTTCACTGGACCGAAAATATGACCGAAACCAAACTGAACCCAACTGCAAAAGACTGGTGTAGAAGAACGTAAGTTCAATACAGGAAACAGAGTACTGGTCGTTTATCTCGTAAAATGGGAAATGGGAGGAAAGCGATGGATGAGAACAAGGGGTTGATCAATGAAGGACTTAGCGTTGATGGCGTGAGAACACAAGTCCTTTACAAAGTTGTCTTATCAGGCGCGTGTCGCGTAAAAGCCGTTATGGACAATCATGAGATTGAATGATGGATTGATTGTATGCGTGTACGAAAACTTGAAAGTCTTGGAGATTGTTGTCGTTAACGAGGTTGAAGCGACAACCAAGTTGAGAGTGAATGGACTTTAAGATGCTTAAAATCTTATTGGAGAAAATAAATGGGAGGGGAAAGAACCAAAATTCTTTTTCAATGTTAGGGAACTTCTTATGTACTTTTCATACAATCACGAGGCAAAGGCACGTACTCGCGTGCTGCCTGACCAAGATAAAAGGAAGGTTCTAAAAATAGGAATAAAACCGAAAATAACTTCACCTCGGCCATTTCTCGGCAAATCCTTCAAACTAGGAATGACTCGGGGAACATACGACGCAGGGAGAGGTCTATTGACGTGTGTCACTGCCGCCTTCAGTGCAGACATCCCTTGCATTGATGCTTGACCCTACCGTCTAGTCATCAAGAGAAGCTTTGATTTGGGGAAGGATCTGTTGTAAGTAAGAAAATAACAGAGAAGAAAAATAAGAGAAATAAAATCAAAAGAACGAGCCATTGTTGTAAAATCCCTAGGCCGTTTTCCTTCAGAGTCGCTTAGTTCGGGCAACGCGATGATGTAATGACGTTTTAAGTTCCGCCGTTTGCAACGAATAATCGGTTGGAACACAGCTATCAGCGTTCTTGATTTTATGGTATCTGTGTGAAGAACGCCTAACGCATCGTCTCGTGTACTCTCAACTGTTAGCAAAGGAATTCAGATAGGGTAAAAAGAATGGTAGAAGAATATAAAATATAAAACAAAAGTCCAAACTTAAAATAAAGGAAGCGTCGTGAAGGGAACAAAGTGCACTTCCACAATAGGTAAAACTTAAAAACAATGCCCCCATCGTTTTGTGAAAAGAAGAAACCGAATATCAAAAGAAGACTCAGCGGAGAGGGAGATCATCCAGCACCCAAGACTCGAGGTCTTGAATGTTTGAATTTTCAAGTAGGCTTTCATGAATATGCCCTTGAAAAATGCTTGAAGACACGGTGTAGCGAACATAGCGAATGGGGTTGCAGTCCGTAGGGTTAAGCTCTTCGATAGTTGGGTGAAAGCGATGGTGAAGGTTGCTTGAAGTAAAGGCAGATGGAGTGAAGGTCGGAAAGTATGAGAGCGAACGATTTTCGGGAAAGATGGGAACTCCAGCTCTTACGGAAACTGGAAAGGATGGTGTGAGGAGTAAAGGTTGATTGAGAGTTCCAATAATGAGTGAAGCGTGGGATGAGGAAGAGGACGTGGTGGCGGTGTGAAGTGCGTATTCAACGTGATCGACTGTTCTGATTGTTTGATGCTCTTTGCGATAATAGAAAATCTTTAAACGATTAGCAGCCACTGCTCCTCGGATAACTATACCGTCGAGCTCTCGCAACTGATAAGTTGTGTCTCGAAGTTTGCGATGAACAATATAAGGTCCAGTCCACCGCAACACTCCCTTGTTACCCATTTGAGAGTCCAACCACGTCTCATGTAAAAGAACCCAAGTCCCTAGAAGGAAGTCACCAGAAGAAAGATGACGTTCATGCTTACTGTTAAAATCATCTACTGCTCGTTGACGCACTCGCTTCTGTTGCTCCATGGCTAATACCAACTTCTTATCTCGACGAAGGATCTGCTGCATACGCATGGCGAGAAGGTCTTCGGTCGAGGCCATGGTATGCCAGTCAAGTGCTTCCCAAGTCCTGTCTGCAATATCAAAAGAGAATAGGGGATGTAGACCGTAAAGTAAAAAATAAGGAGTGTAACCTGTGACTCGAGAAGTCGAGCATCACATGGCCCAAAGCCCTGCGTGGAGATACAGTGGCCAACGATGCATGTCTTTTCCACAAGCGCGGAGGATTGAATTGATGAGTGTTTGATGTGAGCATTCAGCATGACCGTTTCCTTCAGGATGGTAGGGCGAAGACACAATAACGACAATACCGTACTGTTTGAACAAAATGTCAACTGCACCCTTAAACTCTGATCCACCATCAACGAGACAAAGAAGAACGCAACCAAATCGTGAATATACTTCCTCATAAAGAAACTTTGCCCAAGATTCTGAGTTGGGCTTGCAAGCAGCGCGTGCTTCCACCCATGACATTGCTGGGTCTGTTGCCTGAAGCAAATACTTCATCCCTCCAATGCCATCTGGCATGTGAATAGTATCCAGGTCGAAGTGTCGCAAAATCCCCGAATTCCAAGTTGGACTAAAAGCCACAACTGGACGAGCCTTCGAGCGTAGTTGACAGACATTGCAAGACCGAACGAAGTAAGCTATCTGGTCATACATATTCGGCCAATAGAA
>Ga0307507_10008294_pt1 | contig 14471 bp, 7 predicted proteins | sample 7_EM_MG_FD_207223 | JGI IMG/M metagenome (GOLD analysis project Ga0307507, IMG submission 207223) | Populus trichocarpa ectomycorrhiza microbial communities from riparian zone in the Pacific Northwest, United States - 7_EM | ecosystem: Host-associated > Plants > Roots > Unclassified | place... | reverse complement strand
ATTTTAATGTTGCGGAAATATAATTTTCCGGTCTATATTGGCCAATAACCCAATATTGACCAATATTTTATTGGCCAATAAGCGATATTGGATCGACATCGTATTTGCTTATTTTCACCAAGCCTGATCCACAAAGAGGTGACTATTTCGGTCGATCGCAGGCATACCATGATCATATGCTGAGAAGAGAATAGAAGTTAAAAGCTTACAATCGTCCAGTCACTTAAGCTCCGGGGGGACAACGCTAAAAGATCTACATTTCCGCGCTGCTTCTCGTCCGAGGCCTTTCTTTTCTTAGAGTACATCAACTTCAAATCGTTGGCTGCCGCATTCGTAATGCGTTTTCCTTCTTGGAGATAAGGGACAAGTTGACCGACATATTGCCTTTCGGCTTGGCGCCTTGCGCCCACGGTTTGCCCACGTAGTCCCTCCGGAAACCCAGGTTCGGAGGATTCGGTCTCTTGTCGATACAGCTGCTGAAGAAGTTTCCAGGAGCCTCGCAAACTACTCGCCTTTGCGCTGAGCCTTTTTTCAGTCGTATGGTTCACCACAACGGGGCGGCTGTTGAAAGTTGTTGGGAAGTAATTGGCGAAGACTGTGCGATGTGAGCGACCATGTGAGGGCGCGTTAGGTGTCAAATACGCTATCCCCATCACTAGGTCGACGATATCTGCACTAGAAGGCCAATCGCGCTCTGCGTCAATGGCTTGCTGTGCTTTCACCCCCATGTCTTCTCACGACGCGTTTGAGACCTTTTCTAACCAAATGGCTCACAAAATCATCTAGAAGAACCTCGATGGCATCTACTCCCTGGTTTTTTGTTCGTTCCATGCGTAACCGCGTAGAATTGTGGTCTCGTTGGCCTTCTGGTTTGCGGCCATTACCTGAACCCAAAACAATTGGTTCTGGTTCGGTGTAATCCTCGGGTTTTGGTATTTCAGAGAGAACAACATGCTCAGGGAGATACCGATGAGCGAGCCATTCGGTCTGGTAATTGTACTCATAATATTTGAACGCGTCGACTGGGTTGCCAAAAACCGCGTATAAAACTAGGCGGCGACGTCGATGAGGAGTCAGCATTCCGGCTCTGGGTTCCTCACAGGCGTCGTGCACATCTCGGTCAATTCTTTCCAATATGTCATACCGATACTCATAGCCATCAAATAATTCGGTAAGCTCTTCATCGTAAGCCTTTGTGAGCCCAGGCGGCTGAAAGTCCGCAGTGAAAGTGACTTCCCCGCCGGGAATCACGCCGCGGATATACCTAGCAGGCCTAGTGTAACCTTTCAGGAAATGCTTGTACGCTCGTAGAGGAGAGGCTGAGTTGAATTCTTCAACAAAAGCGGGAGCGTATTCAAGGAGCTCAGGATGAGCTCCAAGGAACTGATCAATCTCGAACAAGAACCCAGGCGATACGCGACGTTTAGTGAGATGCTCCAACAAGTCGGGGTCATCACTCATCGCGAGCTGCTGGAACTAGAACAAAGGTTAGTTGGCAGCTCGAGTGAAACGCGTGTTGTCTTACACCATGTCGGCTGCTTGGTCGTGAGGACGAGTGAGAAGATTGTAGTGGCCCACTACCAAAGTTCCAATCTTTTGAGTGCTCGGGCTGATGTCCGATATTTGATGCTTGAGTACTCATCACAACATGCCGCTGTGCGTTCTTCCTTGTCCCAAGCGGAATATTATTTGATCCAGTTTTCCTATCAGGTCTTGTCACTGGCGGCGGAGCGCTATATAGTGGATCATCTGAAGGTACCTGTGCCATACTACTAGAATGGGTGGGATGGACTTGCTTACTAGAAGGACCAGCGACTGACGATGTGAGAACTTCCCAACGCATTCTCTATGGCCGATGCTGGAAGCTGCGACATACATTGAATCATTCTGATATTTTCAGTGTAGGCCACCGTTGGATCATATATCAGTGGTAGCAAAATGTAAGGCCGCTGGCAGCACTGATGAGAAGATGCTGAGGAAGGAAAGTGAGCGGCGGCAAAAGAGGTGAGGTGAGTTGAAGTGAGGTGAGCAAAAGGAAGTTGCAGAACGCCAACATGCTGCTGAGGCTGATTCGACATAGTGAAGAAAATTCGGTAATCTTGCAACAACTGACAACTTGCATGGCATCTCGCTATTATATTCTTGGAATAAATATCATTATTGACATTCGTTTCACAAATAATTAGAGGTATATACAAACCGTGGTCCTCAACGCCTCCCTAGAAAACATAATACTTCACGGTACAACTAGCAAGTACAAGTGAACAGAAGCTAAAGATCAGAACACGCTGATGTAATTCCCGATCCTCTCCTTCTGGTTTTGTGCTATGCATTCAGCTATCCATGTGATATTCCGGATTTCCTAGATCCAGTCAGTTAGATTAATTCGGAAGTGTCATCAAACCCAAAACCAGACATACCTGCTCTCTTAGCTTCACCCATGCATAGACTACAGCGTGGGTAAATTGTCGAGTGAACGCGAGCTTCGAAATCTCCATCTCTTTCTGATAAAACAAGTCTTCCAAACTTCTCGACTCGCCACTTACACCCCCGGCCATGTTTCCGAGCCCGGATGCTCCGCCTTGACTTAGACCAGTCTGATCGAAGAAAGTTTTGTAGTCAGACACGCTCTCGACCGCGATCCGTACTCCCTCAACGTCATCCGCCCTCGATAACATGAGAGTACCCTCAGGGTATAGTCTCCCAAAATTGGGGTACAGCTTCTTTCTGTCAGCCTTCGACAACTCGGTCCCGAAAGAGTTCAGGGTGATGTTGATGCTTCTTCGATCTGCCTCGAACTCTAGCACCTCGGACATGACCTCCGATGTCGGTGTTCCAGCTATATCTGGATGTGTATTGACCCAGCTGTAAAAGTCTTCCAAGTAGTTCTTGTACAGGGTATTACGAATGATCTCAATGTTCAGCTCGTCCAAGTCTTGGTGGCTGAGCGAGCCTTTGAAGTACGGCGCCAGCGGAGTTTCGATAAGAACGGAATTGTAAAGCTCTTCGATGTTGGTAGCGATGCACAAGACAGGCATAGTTTCGAACCAGCCTAATGGGTGGCATCTCTCCAATAGCTCTCGAGTATCGCGTTCATGAAGCGTGCCCGTGATCAGCAACGCAACGTTGTCGATCATATAGCCATAGGTAAGGTACTCCATAAACTTTGCCAAAGAACCTGTTGCGTTGGCCTGAAGATAGCGGAACTCGGAGACAAGCTTCTCGGTGGTCTTGTTTGCGAGGGCGGAGGTCGATGGGTTCGGCGGTAGAGAAGCCAGGAAGTCGCCATATGCCGGTGATAGCTGAAGCTTCACGTCTGTACAGGGTCAGTATGAGACTCTTGTATCAATGCTCATAAGCCTACCGTCTATTGTCTCGCATTGTGTCAGGTTGCTGTAATTCTGGCTGGTAAGAAGTGCGTTGCGATATCCTCGCACGATGCCCTCGATATAGCTAAAAGCGATTAGTATGGGTCTATGAGATAAACAGGCTGCTGCTTACCCATTCTTAACATTGTAAAACAAGCCCTCCATTGTGAAATATGGGTTGCAGGGAAGAAAGTGATGGAGCTTGTCGTCAGTGCTAGAGGCGACCTCGCTCTGCCTGCGAGGGCTATCAAGCTATCACGGGCGGCCGGTAATACTTCGGGTCATGAAGGACGCTCTCATGCTCTCCTCTAACTTCCTCGAAAGCGAAAACTGCCAGGTCCATCTGCACGCCTTGACCTCTGCTTCATAAAAGGTATGTTGCCAGTGGGTGTGCTGTTAGCGACATTCACAGGAGCTTCCTGTGATCACGTGATGGCGTTCTAGTATATAATGACTCCACTTTATGAAGTCTCCTACACGCCACCGCCCTCCTACATTGCATCGTGATAAAACATAAACTCATCGTCAACTTCCTGGAACTTGTTCCAATCACACGATTACTCGGACAAGGTTCTAATATCCACCTAATTTTGAAAGTTTATCATAGTGATCTGATTTTAACTATTGGCTACCTCGTCCGCTTCTTCAAGGCCCCTTCGGAACCCCCCGTATCCATCTTCTCTCCAACTGGTTTTGCGCACGATTCCGTGCCACGCAAATCGAAGCCCTTCGTGTTTATCAGGCCGTGAGAAGGAAGTGGCGTTGACCGCGGTCGAGGTAGCTCGTTCCCTGGCTGCATTTGGGCTAGTTTGTGGGGAAATTGAGGCGCAGTTCTCTTCCGCCTCCACAAACCTCAAATTAACTCACTCCAAAGGTCAATATCTCTTTCGGAGCCACCATCGCTTGATAATCCACGCTTGATTTTTCCTTTTGAGATCAATTTGTGCCATGCAAATGTCCCAAGCCGCAGCATTACTAGTTTCTAGGCACTCCAGTGAAGGGCAGCCTAGGTATTTAGGCAACAGGAACCTGCCCGGGATATATATTCTGCTAAATATCAGTCGTCTTTCAGATCGAAAGATCAATCCACTCCTGACTTCTGATATTTTGGAATAATCCCGCACCACCCAAATTGCTCTTCGTTGTCCTCTTTATCGAAGTGCTATAAATCTACTCGTTCAAAAATATTTTGACTCTACAACCCTCCACAACCCTCACTCCTATTCATCATGGCAGGCTACATTTGCGGTTTTTACTACACAATCCCGAGCCCAAACCCTTGGGCGTACCCATCAAAGATCTATATCCCTCAGGTCTCGCTAGAATCACACACCACAATCCTCTCTACGACTTCACGGACAAAACTCACACAAACCTTTGTCAATCCTTCAGAAAAGAAAGGTATCAAAGAAATCAGGTATACTTTCCCGCTTTACGATGGTGTGAGCGTCGTTGGCTTTACTTGTCAGGTCGGGAGTCGCGTCATACTAGGCCAGGTGAAGGAGAAGGAAAAAGCCAAGAAAGTTTTCCAAGAAGCAGTTGCACAAGGCCAGACAGCTGGTCTACTAGAACAGTTACCCGAGGCTTCAGATGTCTTCACAACCAGTATTGGAAACATACCTGCAGGCGCCGAGCTCATTGTTGAGATCACTTACCTTGGAGAGTTGAAACATGACGCTGAAGTCGATGGCGTCCGTTTTACCATTCCAACCGTAATTGCGCCAAGGTATGGAAACTACCCTGGCGAACTAGCCGAAGGTCTTACAAAGACAACAAACGGAAAAGGAATTCAGATCACCGTAGACGCCGAAATGGCAGAGGGGTCCTTTATCCAACAGATGCGATCTCCAAGCCATCCAATCGCTGTGACTATGGGCACAACGTCCGTTGCACCAAATCTGGAGCCACAGATGTACAGGGGCTCAGCAACCTTGAGCCTTGGTAGTGCCGAGCTTGATACAGATTTTGTTCTTCAAATCGTAGCAAAGGATGCGCAAGTGCCGAAGGCCATTCTGGAGACACACCCGACAATACCAAACCAGCGAGCACTAATGGCAACCCTTGTACCAAAATTCTCGCTCCCACCGGGAAAACCTGAAATTGTCTTCATTTGTGATCGAAGCGGTAGCATGGCTGGAAGTAGAATAACGAGTGCCGTTTCCGCCCTCAAGATATTCCTAAAGTCTCTACCGATAGGCGTAAAATTCAACATCTGCTCATTCGGCTCGTCGTACTCATTTCTGTGGAAGAAAAGTAAATCGTACAGCCAAAGCAGCCTGGATGAGGCGGTTAAGCATGTCCAAAGTTTCCAGGCCAATTTCGGAGGCACAGAAATGTACCAACCAATGAAGGCGGCCATTGATCAGCGTTTCAAAGACATACCGCTCGAGATTATGCTCCTAACTGATGGCGAGATTTGGGACCAGCAAACCCTTTTCTCCTATCTCAACAAGGAGGTCATTGAGAGCAAGGCTCCCATTCGCGTCTTCACTCTTGGTATTGGCAATGGGGTTTCTCATGCATTGATTGAGGGCGTGGCAAGAGCTGGAAATGGCTTCTCACAAGCTGTTGGTGAGGGGGAGAAGATGGATAGCAAGGTTGTACGCATGTTGAAGGGTAGCCTTACCCCTCATATTAACGACTATACCCTCGAAGTAAAATTCGAAGCAGAAAATGACGACTTCGAGATTGTAGAAAAAGTCACGGACAACTTAAGAGTGAAATTGAATATCACTGACAAAGAGGCGAAGGCTAATGAAGAGGTATGTGTCCCATCCTCGGTTGATTTTCTTGCCCATACTAAGTGGCTTCAGAAGAAGAAACCAATCTCCCTATTTGATACGTCCGTGGATCTTGATAAGGAGGAGCCTGCCGCAGCCGACGACGACTCTGGCGAGGCACGATATGCACATCTTCCTACTCTCGCCGTTCCAAATTTGCTTCAAGCGCCACACACCATTCCATCGTTGTTTCCCTTTAACCGAACTACTGTATACCTTATTATCGGGCCAGAGTCCACACAAAAGAAACCCAAATCGGTAATCTTGCGAGGAACTTCTGCACATGGTCCCCTCGAACTCGAAATCCCAATTCAAGTCCAGGAGGCTCCCAGTGAAACAATTCACCAGCTCGCAGCTAAGAAAGCTATAGCCGAACTAGAGCAAGGCCGGGGCTGGATTACTCAAGCAAAGGATGAGTCCGGAAAGCTTATCAAAGAGAAGTTTGAAAGCCGCTTCGAGGATATGGTGGAACGGGAGGCTGTTCGTCTAGGGGTGCAATTCCAGGTCGGAGGGAAATGGTGTTCGTTCGTTGCTGTCGAGAGTAACAATCGCGATGACGATAGCATGACCGAAGTCGAATGGCTGGACGTTCCGACTGAGGCGGAGCAACAGCGACGAGGCAAGGATATCGCTGAAAGCCAAACGCGTGGCGGCCTCTTCGGGGGCTCCAGGGGGAGAGGGTCCCATAAAAAGAAAAGAGTGATACCAGCGCCTGCAGCACAGAGGAACTCTACATCCTTGTTCACCTTTGGATCATCTGCACCAGCTCCTGGAGCGCCCCCAACAATGGCGCCTTCTGCATATCCCGGGTTCGGAGCATTTCAAGGTCCCGCGCCACCACCTCCTCCGGCAGCTCGAATGTCTTCTGTTGGGGCGTTAGGTGGGTCTCGAACACAGAGTCCTGCATTCGGTGCCGGCAGTGGGGCTGTATTCGGTGCTTCAGCGCCCCTAGCCCCCGCACAGCCCTCACTCTTCGGACAGCAACAGCGCGCCTCTTCTACGACAGCTTTTGGCATGCCAGCACAGCCGTCATTAGCTCTTCCCCAAGTCCAAGCAACAGGGTTTCTCCCAGGCGCCGCTCAGAACTCTCAATTATTCGGAAGTCCAGCGCCTTCTACAAGCCTATTCGGTTCATCAGCCGAACCTCGTGCTCGCACATACGAAGACGATTCCTCTGACAAAGCAGAGCTGGTGTCCGATATGAGCAAGAATCTATCGGCCGTTCTCGAGCGTGGCGAGCGCCTCGATACGCTGACTGATAAGTCCGCCTCGCTCTCTAGCCAATCCAAAATGTTCTCTAAGCCAGTATCAAAACAACAGTTAAAGTTTGGTGGGCTATTTGGTGGACGCGCGAAGAGTGCAAATATCAGTAGGAAAGAGGAGCAGGCGAAAGAGAAGAAAAGCATCCCGAGCGGACCGAAGCTGGATGCGCTTATTGAACTGCAGACATTTGAGGGGTTTTGGGAGTGGGATGCGGCGCTGTTTGCTGTTATTAGTGTAAGTGAGAAGCAGGCAGAGCAGGTTGAGACACAGACTGGATATGGTAAGCAGGCCGTGGCAACCGCATTGGCGGTTGTATTCTTTGAGAGGAAGTTAAAGGGCGAGAAAGACGCATGGGAGTTGGTAGTTGAGAAGGCTAGAGGATGGCTAGAGGGCAATATTGGAGAGGATGGTGTGCACACCCTGATGGAAAAGGCTGTCGCGCTGATTGGTTGACGGGGTGGGTTGCAGTGGAACTTATTGAGTAATATTTCCTGGCAGTGTCTTTTGAGGTGACTGTTTAGGAACTGTTCAGTAGGAATAGAAGAATACACTCTATGTTTAGCGCGATAAATAGCAAAATGCCTATCTGAGAATTATTCTCCCTTAGAACTCAGCATGCTGGATATGAAATAGTCGAACAAAGTCGACAAGAACCAAATACAGAGTCTGGTTACTAAAATATAATAATGTTTAAGAGCGATATGAAATGAGTGTTTCTTGCTGCTTCACAAATTTATTAGCCATGCCTTCTTCGAGCTTTGATCGCGACGCTGCACTGTTTTTGATCAACCTTTTTTGAACAGGTCCGTGGTGCAGGTAGGGTGTGGGGACGATATGAGTTCTAGTGTGATCAAGATACTCGATAATGACTCGGGAGTCGTAAAGTGCTGTTCCATCCTCACGATCAAGGTCGGCACTCTTGCGAGAGGGTTCAAGGAGCGCAGGCCTGGATTAGTCCTAGGGTTTATAACCATGGTGTTAACTTGGGAGGTTAGATTTAGCTCCGAAGAAGCGATTCGACACTTCCGAGCGAAGGGAGACGAGAGAGACGAGAAGCTTCATTGTGGAGGCCATGACTAAGGCGGAAAAGAAGATGGCCGCGGACCGATGCGTGTTCGGTATTTGCAAATCTAAGGGGCTGTTCGGTTGCGGCTTCAGAATCAATCTGAAGGCTTCAAAATATAATTAATCTGGAGCCTAAATCTGAATCTAGCGTGATTATTTGGCTGAAACCTTTAGAATTAGCACTTAGGCATAAAAATTTTTATATTCCTTTGAACGCTAAAAAAACACGCTAAAAAGGTTGGTAACTTTATATACATAGCTTTTGATTGAAGGTTTTAGCATTGGAAAAATAAGGAGTCTTAAGCCTTATTTGAATTTTAGCTCGATCTGAAGCCTGCAGAGTCACAGACGCGTGTTAAATCGGGAAGGAACGCGTCCTTTCTGCCAGACTTTCGGTTCAGGTTCTATCTGACACTTTTGCAACCGAACACATCCTAATTTAATTTATTCGGGCCTCCTCTAGCCTACTGCAAACCCTGCAAACCCCACAAGCTTGTATGTGTGAGTGTATATAGTGCGTATGATGAAGTCGCCTTGGACAAGTCTTTGAGACAAGGATGCGAGTCACCTTTGAAAAAGGGCTCAAGCCTCGCTGAGCTAAACCGGTGGTGGATGGTCCGAGAATGCTAAATCATGCTAAGTCATGCCATCGACGATGCAAAGCTGATAGGCGCAAAGAGTCGGCGATCAATTGGGCATTATATATAGATGAAAAGACCACGAGGACCCATGGCAGTCGGAGAGTACAACTGTAATAAACCACAGTAAAATAACGTAAAAAAAAAACGTAAACCAAATGCAGGGTGCCCAGCTGCGTGGTGGCGGGACCCCTCCGACGCGACTGGAATAACTAACCTCCTAGCCAATGCTCATACGCCATAAAAGTTTTAACGGGGATTGCGCGACAAACGTTGACTGTTAATTTTTCTATCTCGCCATGCCCTCCTCTGCTCTCCGTCCTTCATCATGTTTGATCAAGTACATGGATCCTGCTCCTAACCTTTAACTATCCTCCTACCTTTCTCCCTTCACTTAGCAACCGCTTTCACTGCTGTGACTGAGCTTGCTTTGTCCTGCCTCCATCTCTCCTCCTTTGACCCGTATCATCGACCGGAATTAAGCGAACCATCCAACTGCCAGCCTGTTCATCATAATGGTTCGAAACATTGTCGTCCTGGGCGGCAGCTCCCACCCCCAACTTACAGAGACCATTTGCAACCACCTCGGTATACCTCCAGCTAAAGTGCTACTGGGAAAATTTGCGGTTGGAGAAACCAGGGTCGAAATAGAGGAGTCCGTACGAGGCAAGGATGTCTTCATAATCCAGTCCGGCGGTGGAAAGGTCAATGATCATCTTATGGAACTTTTGATTACCGTCTCTGCTTGCAGAACAGCATCGGCGAAGCGTATCACCGCTGTCTTACCTCTCTTCCCCTACTCTCGACAGAGCGACATACCCTACAATAAAGTCGGGGCTCCTCTTGCGAAAATCCCTAGCCAGGTTGGTCGGCCTGGCAATTATACCTTCGACAGCCGACCACAAACGCCATATCCGGGGCAGCAGGAGAGTCTCGGATTAAATACCGGCTCAGACGCCTTGCATCATCAGCTCGGCCGACTTAAGATGGATGATCGGCGTAATGGCATCTCTAACCCAAACAGTCCAGCTAGGTCGAACTATCCTTCGGACGGTGGTCATCCGCGTCGGAGCGATACTCTCGACTCTGCCAGGTCTGATAAGTCAGATTATTCTGTAGGGCACGAGCGGATCACTTCTTCCGCATCCGTCAATGGATTGCAAGGGAATGCAACCAGTACGCCTCCTACGACAAGGCCCCCACAATTTCATCCACAGCCAGGATACAAGCAGTGGGTTGCGCAGGCGGGCACACTCGTAGCTGATCTTCTAACCTGTGCCGGAACGGATCATGTTATAACAATGGACTTGCATGACCCACAATATCAAGGTTTCTTTGATATCCCAGTCGACAATCTATATGGGCGACATCTCCTGCGAAAATATATCCAATACAATATACCCAATTATCAACAGGCAGTGATTGTGAGTCCGGATGCTGGAGGAGCGAAGAGAGCAACGGCCATTGCGGATGCTCTTGGAATGCCTTTCGCCCTGATTCACAAGGTTTGTATATCTTTCTGTGCGTGCCTCGCGGCTGCAGCTGACCAAACAATTAAGGAACGTCGTCCCACGCAGATCAGCGATCGACAGAACGCTACAATGATGTTGGTTGGTGACGTAGCTGATCGAACGGCTATTCTTATCGATGATTTGGCCGACACGTCCAATACTATTACGAGAGCTGCGAAACTTCTGAAGAAGGAAGGTGCTACCAAGGTGTATGCACTTCTGACCCATGGCATTTTAAGCGGAGATGCTATTGACAGGATCAACGCCAGCGCTCTGGACAAGGTCGTGGTCACCAACAGCGTTAATCAAGCCGATAATCTCAAGCGGTGTCCGAAGCTCGAAGTGCTAGAAGTGGGAAACGTGTTCGCAGAGGTCAGCCACACCGTTTCACGTTTCATGTTTCAGTCTCCTAAGTCTGACAACGTATGTATAGGCCATTCGTAGGGTACATCACGGAGAGAGCATAAGTGTACTTTTCGACTACAACTAGCTCACCCTGCATTCACGATTGGATAGAGAATGCCATGGTTGTCATTTCCTTTCTCTTTTCGTTATATCCACCATCGGCGCTCTGCTCCAATGCAGCTGGGCCTGGCCCTGTCTTTTCGGTAAGTAAGCTTTTGCTCTAACGAGCTTTGTTATTCTAAGCATACTCGACGATTCAGAACGCCTTCCCTTGACGAGGTGAACGGTGAATATTCGAGAAGCGTCTCATATTGCATATAGCGACCATTTGACCGTGGTCTGCTTCGGCTCTAAACACGCGTGTGGCGCGTCTATAGAGGAGCGTTGCTAGTATGCCTCAATGATTTGTTTTGATCACTGGCTTGAGGCGATGTATAGAATCTCGCCGTCAGCGAGAAAACGCATGTAGATGAAGCACATGCCTCTAGAGAGCCTCTACTATAGAGCATTTTTTCCACATAGTTCCATAAAAGCCTACCTGGCAATTAGTAGACAAATGAAGACAGTAGAAGACAACATGAGTCCACGCGTGGTGTTTCCTGTGATTGCGTTGTTAATAGGACCAGGTGACACGTAGTCCGTGCCCCTTGGCCAGGGAGCAAGGCGGTGGGATTTCTGCCGGTCTTGGCACGAAACTTCGGGGATGAAGACGGGAGACAACAGCAAGGTGAACAGAAATATTGTCTAACCCGCACCACCAGCGATTCATGATTGCTGCCTCGAGCCGTGATCGCTTCATAGGTAAACAGAAACTAAACAAATCTCCTTCATCCGCCTCTCCCCCTTTCCCTCGAACAATACCACAACACCCTCACCTCTACAACCACCAACCACCCCAACATCGCCGTTCTCAGCTCACATAACTAATCTCGCAAACTCACTCTCAAAGCCACATTAAATACACACTTTAGTTTCAGTTAAGCTTACAGGTGCATTGCCTGAAACACAGCAACACCACAAAACGAGGCGCGTAACGAACTTTCTTGCTGCTTATTGCTCCGTCGACAACAGCTGCTGTCGTAGCAATGCCGCCCAAACGTCGCAAGCCAGCTGCCACGCCAGCGGCGCCCAAGCGTCGCGGTCTTCGCTCACAGTCAGACAATCCGAACACGTCACCTCTCGCTACTGAACTGCCTGCGACGAGTAGACGGTCGCGGTCGCGGAAGACGACTCCCGCGGCAGAATATTCCCCTGCGTCCTCTATGCCCACAAAGCAAGCATCGCCCTTGCCACAAGTGGTAGAGCTATCTGATACTGAGGAGAGAACCAGAACACCATCCCCACAAAGTGAGCGATTTTTTATTGACCTTACAACATCTACCAAATCCAGAACGGACCAGGAAGTTGTTGAACCTTTTACACCAACCAAGCCAACCCTTAAAGTCACAGAAACCGTCGAGATATCCGATACAGACGAGAGACGTTCTGTTCCACGGCACAAAAGTGAGAACAATTTCATTTATCATAAACCTATCAACCAGACCGGACTTGACTTAGACTCGAGCGACACTACCCTCGATCTAGCGTACGGTTTCGAACGTTCAGTCGTTGGGATAGATATGCCTACCGAGCAAGTTAAATCGGTCCTTGAACTTCAATATTATGCAGGACATGAAGCAGATATGGACACAACTACCAGGGCCTGGTCTGATCTCAATTTTGAAACCCCTCATTCTCTGAATCCCAGCTCTAGCTTCGGTGGTCAGGCTATCGAAGCAGGTCCAGAGTGTGTTATGGTGACCTCTGAGTCCCAGTCTCACGCAGAGAATGAGGACGTTTCTATGGACTTAACAATCACCAGCCCCTCTGATCTTCTGTCAGACAACCCTCCTCCTCAAAATATGCTATCGGGTTTAGGAAGCTCGGTCGCAGAGGTATACGGAGCTCCAGAACAAGCTGTGTGGGTTCCTCACCCCGTTACGGCTGCCGAGGCACAGAGCATATCAACCAATATTCTCTGGGTGCCTTCGGGACAGTACGAGAGCGCAGTACAGGAGATTCAGTATCTTCAAAGCAAAGTTGCCCAACTTTCACAGCACCAGCCTGAGGACCGTCGAATAGACTATAAGGAGTGGTACATGTCGGCGAAGTCTGAGCTAAACCGGAAAATTAATGAGAACTTGACCCTAATGGAAACCAATGAACAAATGAAGCTGATAAATGAGCGCATGAAGCTAACGCATGAAGCTGTACTAGGTGATCTCCATCAAATAAAATTTCGACAAGCTCAGCTCGAGCACGCTGTCAGGGAAGCTGATATGGACCTAGCGAAAATCTATGAAGTCAGCCCGGCGTCACTTGAAGGCGCCCAAAGAAATAACGCCGAGAAGGCCAGAGTCGAACAAGACAGGGCTCTAATGGCCAAGTCTAGATTAACTCGTCGCAGGATGACCATGGACACTGATGATGAAGATACAGACGACACCGCTGAGATAGAGGCAGAGATGAAGAAGCGAGAAGATAAGCGAAAATGGAACCTGCAGAAGAGAGCGAGGGAGAAGTTTGTGCACGGCAATGAACCATTTCAAAGCTCAAGTGAACAGATGGCCGAAGATGAGCGACGACGTGCGCAAATCGCGGAACAAGAGCGTGAAGCAGAGCAGCAGAAGCGCAAGAGAATGGCTGAGTGTATCACTGGGTCAGACGAGGCTCTAGCGACTTTGAAAAAGATTGAGGATGATAAAATCCTTTTTGCACAGGAGAGAAAGCGAGCTGAGGAGGACAAGAAACGGCAGGAGAAGGAGCGTGAGCATTTCTGGGACGACGTCGACGGTGAGGAGATGGGTAACGGCGAGGAAGAGAGTGAAGGCGAAGACGATTCAGTAAGTTCATTGTCCGACTTCAAAGTTCCGAATCCCTTATTGACTATTCCAAAGATGGCTGCCAACACTAACGCGCACACTGCGTCTAACATTCCACCAAATTCCGTAGCCATTGAACCAAATGCAGAACAGCAACAGGTCCAACAGCTCACCGCGCCTACTATGCCTGCCACACCACCTCAACCAAGAAGATGGGGATTCGGATCCGTCTTGAACACGGTGAAGCAATTCATTCCACGTCTCACGACTCCTATTGCTCCGCAAGAACCTCCGGCTACGGCACCACCAGCGACACATGTTCCTGCGACTGAGGACATGGCCCTCAATGAATCACCTTCTAACGTTCGTGCACAGCGACAAGCAGTCAGGCCGCGTCGCAGGAAATCGCGCAAGGACAACCGGTCACGGCTGCCGCCACTGAAAACTAAGTTCCAGTCGGACAAAGCGTATGCTAGAACTCTTCTGAAGCGGGTGCCTGATGAGCAGAGGCCAGTTGTTCAATCTTGGTATGACGATATTCGCGTCAAAGCAGAGGAGAACTACCGCGTAAGGACGGGAG
>Ga0307507_10008293_pt1 | contig 14473 bp, 5 predicted proteins | sample 7_EM_MG_FD_207223 | JGI IMG/M metagenome (GOLD analysis project Ga0307507, IMG submission 207223) | Populus trichocarpa ectomycorrhiza microbial communities from riparian zone in the Pacific Northwest, United States - 7_EM | ecosystem: Host-associated > Plants > Roots > Unclassified | place... | reverse complement strand
TTCCTTTAATTAACAGCTTAATTACTTAATTACAACTAAAAACGTTGTTATGTGTACGTGAGTACCGAGAAAGAGAATTAAGTTTCTAAGCATTGAAAAGGTCAACATTCCCTCCTCCACATGTCTAGGTTGCTTGATATCGATGATCTATCATTACTTGATTTCATGGCCTTCCATGATCTCCACAACCAAAGCCACCACCGTTTCTCCTTTTGTTTTGCGCAATTCACTCTCCTTTATCAATCCCAATAACCATATCTCCTCTCCTTTCTTCATATACTCATTTCTTTTGCTTTCTCATGGCATAGCAATCAACAATATTACTCTTCCTCGCCCCATTTCCTTGCCTTGATCAAGGTACGAAACATGTATTTCAAGCCATCTCTCGCTCTCTTTTTGCTTGTAATGTCAATCTCTATTGTATTTCTATTGTTTTTTGATTAGTTTGTAATTTGTTTGTCTTACAAGAAACCAAACAAAGAAAATCTTCTTTTCGTTTCTAGCTAGCATGATCGATTTAATTTCTATATGGTCTTCAACAAAGTGTTTGCTAAAAATAAATAAATTCATGTCACCAATTCCTTTCTTTTGTTCCATATATAATAAGAAATCTTCAAGAATAATTAAGAATCATTTTAGCTTCAGATTTTTTTTTTCTTTCATTTGAATGTACCCACTTGCCCTAGACATGAATGAAACCTTGCCCTAGATGACAAAAATCATGTCACCAATTCCTTTCTTCTTGTCCATAAACGATGAAGTTTTCAAGCTTGCTATTCTTTTCCCGAGAAATAAGATTCATTGTGAATACGAATCATTTCCCTTAATTTGTTTGAATGTAACCGGCCTTTGCCTATAGAACATAAATTAAACCTTGGTCAACGACATGAGCAATGGCAAAGAGAATGGTGCAATAAATGAGCTTTAAGATACTAGTTTATGCTGATATATAAATGAAGGTTTGCAAATTGCATCATTTCGGTTCCATTAAATGGGTGGAAATGAAGCAAATTAGAGACATACATTGTGATTTTTTGAGCATATGATTGGACAAATATTATGGAAATTTTGCTTGTTTATTGGACATAAAATCATAGATAGAAAAAAACTTCGCTAACCCAAATGTAGAAACAAGACAAGAAGTACTAATCTATTCTGACAATAGAAATCGAGCAATTCATTACAGATTGTGGGTTCCTGTGATAATGCAGGATCTTTCAGAAGTTTTTGAGCTCAAAAACTTGAAAATATATGGCAACAAGTGCAACCAATAGCACCTTGAAGAAGGAGAAGAAGGCCACACCCTCTTCACATCCTCACACGAGTACTCGCAAGCAAGGAGTTTCAAGACCAGCCAGCCCTTCATCAGGCTCCACGAACAAGGATAATTCCAGCACCCCATCAGGAAAACCTATCCCAAACTACCTCAAGCCTACGTTTAGCTCAAGACCTGAGCCCTTAAAACAAGTTAAGAAAACTGGCCATGAAGACACCACTCAAAAGCCTGCTCTTCTTAGAAGAAGATCCTTTGATAGGCCTCCATCTCTTCATCACCATGTACAAAAACTAGACCCCTCATCAGATCCTAAAGAGAGACTGGGTCGGGACAGAATAATAGGCACTGCCCGATCTTCATCTTTTTCATCAAAAAATGTTACTTCACCAAAAACTGTTGTGGACAGGAATGCCCCAACACATAAGCCAGGAAAATCTCATCAGCCACTGACTACAAGGACAATAGGGAGGAGTATTAGTCTCTCTAACAAGAAAGTGACCAATGCTCCTGTTTTGCCGAAGGAGCCAGTTAGTCATGATGGAACTCTCAATTTGGATCTTGAAACCATGCTAGAAAGCAATGAAGAGTCTTTCTTGGCTCATGAAACTGAAGAGATACTGAATGATGTGAGCGAGGAACAAGTTCCTTCTGATTCACCAAAGGCTGAAAATGAGGAAGTGCATATTGATGCTGAAGAAACTGAAGTTAACAATGGTGAAGATGAGAAGCTCATCAAGGGTTCTAACATTCCCACGGTCGCTGGAGGAGAAATTAATGTCTCCGCATTAGCTAAACCGGTTGAAGAAACAGAAACTGAGTTGCATCAAGAAAACGAAGACCAACTTGAAGGAGAGGATAATAATGGCAAATTAGAAGAAAGCATCAACGCTAATGCTAACCCTGAAGAGGGTATCGCAGATGAGGCTAAAGTTGAGGCTGTTGATAAAGAAAGAGTGGAAGAGAACATTGTGAACGACAATGCAGTTTCTGATGAAGAACTTGTGGGTGAAGAAAAGAAGCATGAAGACATGAAGCAAGGTAATGAAGGAAGTGAGGAACTTAAGCCCCATGAAGGACAAGATCAAGTAGTGAAAAATGTTCATGAAGAAGAAAAAGCACCAGATGCAGCTGATTCGCAAAAGAAGCAAGTTGTACAAGGAAGCAAGAAGGAATCTCATGCTGCATACAATGATGTGATCGAAGAGACTAAGAATAAGCTACTTGAGGAGAGAAAGAACAAGGTGAAGGCACTGGTTGGGGCTTTTGAGACAGTCATAGACTATGAATCTGGTTCTAAATAAACCTACCTGATGACAACATCCAGACAATTCTCCATTGAATTGGAGTAGCTGAAGCTTATTTAATTTCAAGGTTGCTGATGTGTGGATATTGTGGTCTTTAGAAAAACATTGCTGTTAATGTTCTAGAATACATGACTCCTGTTTGTTTTCTGTTTTCCTTTTCGTGATACATAGCCAAGAACATGTACTTAATCCTATGAATTTTTTGTATGGAAACGTTTGTTATAGACTGGTACATATGTCTTGCTGCTGATAATTCCTGACAACTAACATTTGAACTGGATTTTCCCTGATGATATTTACAAATATTGCTGTATTCAATTCATCATACGATACAACTAATGACTTTATAAGAACAGAATTCCTGGCCCCAACAAATTGTTGTATCAATTCTGTCCTCAAAGTTTCAGAAATACCCAGTCAAGCCATTCCATTCAGATTTGGTCATATATCCATCCAAATTGTACTTTGTTTTTGCAATGAGCAAATCATTTTTAGGGAACTTAAGATTTTCAATTAAGGAGTTGTAATAGAGAAACCAAAATTGTTTGGGGATAGAATTGATACAAAAATTTCTTTGGGGAAAAGAAATGATACTAGCCTCAAGAAAATTTTCTTAAAATCAATATCCTTTCCATCAACCGTTACCATCCAAAGTTAGCAAATAAAATCTCTGCCCTCTTATCAATATCTTCATCAGAACCATAACTTCTGAGTTCTGAACCTTTCAGGTTTCAACACCTAGACTTGTTTTGATTATCGATTCAACATGTTCAATGGCTACAATTGAAAATTTTAATTTGAACCATTAAAGCTCAACCTTCTTCTCCTCCTAGAGGAAGAAGCATGAATAAGAATTGAAACCAAACGCCACTTTCTCAAGTTGAAGCTACGTAGAAAGTTTATTTTCTTGATTGCTTATCCTAAAAGGGCCTAATCTTGACCAATTCTGTATCCTCTCTGTGTGATTTCATCTTTTTGTTAAAAATGTAAACAAAGAAAGATAGTTTGATGCAATGTACAGTGAAAGATAGAAAACGAGGATTTTTTTAAATTACAATTCTAAATATTCTGAAGTTTTCCTACTATTACAACCAGATGAGACAACATTCACGAAGCTTTCTTTCTATTCTGATATATTTTTGTTATTGTCTAATATTTTTCTGTGTAGTTCTGTTCATCTTGACCATTTCTCCTAAACCGTTTTGGTAACGCTATCTTATTGAACTTTGAGAATTGGTTCTTGATCGCAGTGGATAGGAAAAAGGGATCAGATCACACATTGATGAACTTTTCCAAAACCGAAACTTCCAGAGGAGTGGATCAATGACATTGATGAAAACAATATAAGAAAGATCACCAGCACAATAATATAAAATTCTGCGAAAAAAGGTCACCACATAAAATTCTTTTCGATTATTTTGTCTCTTTACAAGTCAAATAAATAAAAAAAACAACCCAAACAAGATAGGAAATTAAGAGTTGTAATTAAAAATAAAAAAATAAAATAAAATTACTAATAAACTAGGAAATATAAAAATAAAGAGAAATAACAAAATTGGCATGGATAGCACTTTTAGGGTCTAATTTGAAGGCCTTCCAAGTATCGATAGATTTTATTCAGCCAACTCTCATGTAAAGCTGGACCTTTTAAACCGTCTAGCTAAATCTGAGTGCGATTTAATGATCAATTGAAAGTTATGAATTTTTTTTTATCAAGTTGATCGGTTTGCGCAATCTAGACCTTTTCATGGGTTTAGTCTTGTCTCATCTATCCATAAATATCCCTACAAGACTATCTATGTAGTCTAATTATGGCAAATCCATCATTGACTCATCATAACCATAAGTATTGTCCTTCCCTCCAATATCCTCCGTCATGGGAAGCAATTACATTTGTAGAAACAAAAAATTTCAACTAATTAGAATTTTTGACGTGTCATTTTTATTTTAGTTTTACATGAAATAATAAAATAAAATTGAAATAAAAAACATGAAAAATAAAAGAGATTTCATATGTTTCTTGACCACTGAAAGGTTGACACACGAGCCCCTACAAACCTCTATAAATGGATCGTCTCACCCTTGTTGTTACCTATTTTTTGGTCCTCACAAAAAAAAAGAGAAAATACAAAAAAGATAAAAAATATATTCAACAGAAAATAAAAAAATAATAGCAATGAAAAGAGGATGTCAGAGCGCCCAGAAAATAGCAAAAAATTGGTTGAGGAAGTTTAAAAATATAAAAATTAAAATTTGACTATATATTTTTTATTGATGAAGGCCCTATTGACAAAGAAAATTCAATTTGAGAAAAAAAAATCCAAAATCAGATATTTAAGGACTCAATTAAATTTTATTGAAGGTTTAATTGAATTTATGGAGGGTTTGAATGCAATAAAAATTATTTTTCAAGTTAATTTGAGCTTTAATTGGAAGAAATTAAAGTCCAGGGATCAAAATTATAATTTTTAAGAGTTGATTGGTCAAATCAAGGGCTAAATTGCATAAATATTGAAGTTTGATGGACAATTAGGGACTTCATTGAAGAAATCCAAAACCAAGGACCAAACTGGAAAATGTGCGTAAATAAAGGGACTGAAATTGACCAAATCAGGGACCAAATTGAAGAAAATAAAAGTTTATTGATCAATTAAGGGTCAAAATACACAAATTTATAACTAAGAATCAAAGCGAAAAAGACGGCCAACTTTAAAGCTGACATTTGAATTTGGTAGGGATATAATTGAATTGATTCTTAAAATTAAAATTGCAATTGAGGACTTGATTGAACAAATAAGAAATTAAGGACTGATTTGGAATTAACACATTTTGACTCCTTCTTCTTTTAAATGAAACGGCGCGTTTTGTTCAAAACGACGCTGTTTCATGCATTGTTCACATTAAAAAAAGAAGAGAAGCATGAAATGGTGTCGTTTTGAACGACACTGTGCTTCTTCTTCTTTCTCTGGACGCGTATATGCAGGGAAAAAAGATGAATTTTCCCCTACAAATGCCTCTCTCTCCCCCTCCCACTTGTCCAAACCCTGACAGAACCCATACCCCTTCATGACCTACTACCATAATGAAAAAAAAAGGAGAGCCATGCCCTGTGAGTGGCTGCATAGAGGCCACCCCAGCCACCTTACCCTATCCCCATGACTGAACAGGGATAAGGAAGCTCATACTCCCCCTGCGTCATGACTGGATAGGGGTAGGGTAGCTCTCCCTCCCCCTGCCCCTATAAATACCCCCTTACCAGGCGATGAGGGGGGATGAAAAAAAATAGAGGAGATTGGAGGGGACAAGAAAAAAAAAGGAGAGAATGAAAAACAGAGGACAACCAGAAAGAGAGAGAATTAGGGAGAGGAAGAAAAACAAAGAGAAAAGAAAAGGAAAATAGAGAGAAGAAAAAAGGAGAAAAAAAAAACAGAGTAAAACAAAAGGTAGATAAACAAAGGAAGGAAAGGAAAAGGAAGAAAAACACAAAGGAGGAGGACATGAAAAATATAGAAAAGGAAGAACAAAAGCAAAAACAAAAAGGAAAGAAAGAAAAGAACAAATATGTGCCTCTATACATAAAGGAAAAACGACAGTAGCCATCATTTTTTTTTTCACCACCGCGAACCACTGCCATTCTTCCTCTTCATCGCCACTAGCAACATCATGAGCAACCACAAGTCCGCTTCTCCCTCTCCTTCCTCCTTTTCATATCTCTAGTGTCATCCCAGACACCACCGCGAACCACTGGCATTCTTCCTCTTCATCGCCACTAGCAACTTCATGAGCAACCACAAGTCCGCTTCTCCCTCTCCTTCCTCCTTTTCATATCTCTAGTGTCATCCCAGACCAAAATGGTTGGGCCGGGTCTGGCCCAGTCCAAAAAAAAAAAAGAAAAGAAAAATATATTTGGGTCGATACCAACCCAACACTCTTTTGGGCTGATGTTGGCCCAACGCCTTTGGGCCGACCTCAACTCAATTTCTTCTGGCCGAACTTGGTCCATCAAGGATGGGATCAACCCATATATTTGGGCCAACCCATCCCAATATATATTAATATAATATAATAATATATAATGTGATATTAAATATCAAACAAAAAAAATTCCAAAAAAATTCAAAAATCATTTCAAAACAATTTGTGATTTTCTCGTAGATTTTTCTACCAATTTTGATTAATATTGGATTGTATTTTTATACTGTAAAGATAAAAATCTGGTATTAAAATATCAAGTTTTTTCTGAAATGTAAAAAAAATCTAAACAAAAAAAATATTTTTTTTCATGTATACGACCAAGTCTCTCAAAACTTATAAGAAATTTCTATATCATATTTTCATAAACAAAATTTTTTTTAAAAAAGTATTAGCATGTATTTTTTTGCTTTAATAATCAGTTTATTAAAGTCATGAAAACTAAGCCAATATATATAAAAAAATACAAAAAAAATTATTTTTATTCTTTTAATATCTTGGATTACGAACTTATATGTAAGACATATTCTCAATATTAAAAATGTAGTTTTTTTTTTGTTGACATTAGAATGGTTAGGATTTACCCGATAAGATAAGGATTCCCTTATCGAGGAGGATTTTTCTTAAACCACAGACCAACAATTAGAAAACATGACAATACCTTAGTTTTTTATCAAACAATTAACCAATGCAACTTACCTAGGTAGGATATATTTGAGGTTGCCAATACCTTCCATTTACGCAACCAGTCTTTGTACGTGATCTTTGAGACTAGTTAGGGTTTCTAGTGACCAAAATATTAGGTAGCGACTCTCATTCCTTCTTTTCATTGAAAAGACAAGAAATCCTTGTCTACCCCATTTCCCTATTAGACAGTAATCCAAAAGTGGACGCATCGTCGCGACGTCGCACACGTGCGACAGAATGACAACTCCACTGGAGATCTCGTGGACTCAGCTTTGCTTTTGTCTAATTATCGTGTTTTATTGTTCGGTTTGTATGTTATTGTTAATATTGCATTTCCTTATTTTCTTATACGCTTTAAATTATGTACATATTTGTTCATTTATTATATAAAATTGCCTCATGCATCACATGTCTTAATTTTTGAAAGCACACACAAGCTTCTAAGTTAGGTAAGGGATTATCGATTTGCCCTATGACTACGGGTAATGGTTCAGATGTGTGAAACACCAACTCATATATGAGTGCATGCTTGGTAATGGTGGGCATACATGCTTTAACCATTTCTCGCAACGCTTCCATACTGTCTATATGAAGATTGTCACTAGGCATATATGAGACCCTTTTTAGACCGGGTAGAAAACCTACCCACACTCACTTAATGAATAAAATATGTCATTAGGTTGTATCTGCTACCTTTATTTTAGCATTAAGACAAGCCCTTCTTGAAGCATCTTGAACTCAAGACTTGTGAGTGACACAATAGCCGTCATTCAGAAAATTTTTGTTGTAGAGTTTGAACAAGAATTAAATTTTTTTTTTTCTCATATAAGAGTTTTATGACTATATGTACCGTGTTACTTCCCTCATACTTTTTTAACAAGTGTTATTTTCCTAAAATTTTTACAAAACTTTGGTAGAATTCTAAAATACCCATTAATTATTTCATTACGAAGAAATCCCTTCAACTAGGCTTCAGCCAATTTATACAGGGTTTAGGCTGCAGTCATGCAATAATATATTATATTCTTTATTTCTCATTTGATCAGTGCCACGGAACGGATCATATTGATGGTGAGAAAATCCACAGTGATCGAAACTAGCTAGTCTGAGGCTGAAACAAAGTTTTTCTTTTTCAGTGTCCCTGTTGCTTTGTGTGTACCACAACATGCACTCTTTCCCCCAGTTCCCCAAACAAGATAGTGTTAATGAACTAAGGGATCAACTGTCTGCAACAATCTTGCTTTTTTCTTTGCAAGGTATGGCATGAGAAGAAGCAGAATTATTACCCTCAAAGCACTCAATTTGGCTTCTTTCCTTGGATAGGTATCTATTTCTTTCAAATACCGTTCTGCTCCTCAGTAGTCGAGGCTGCATTCCTGAAGTTTACTTCATGTTAAACTACTAATTTTGAGCTAGTGGATGAACTTTGATGGCAGCCAAAAGTTCCTGTTGAGTACATCAAGTAATCTAAAATTCAATTTTCAAAATTCTTATTTTTAAGGAAAAATTTAACCTTCTATTCACATGTTCTTAATTTTCTATGGGGCATCATCAAGCCATTTATATGGTCATTTGCAGATTAGTTTTTTCCTTCTGTGTCGCCAAGAAACCTCATTAATGTGGTTTCTGGAACTCTTACGTTAGCCACAACATTTATATGGTGTATTGTTAGTTTTTTCTGTAACCAAATTTCCAGCAAGGCAATGACCATGATTATAGCAGAAAACAGGAACAGTGGCCCTAAGAGTATTACATGATGCTACAGACTTATTAGGTCTGTCTAAAGTACTCTCCCTAGAAGTAGCTAACTGATCTCATCAGGGCCTCGGAAAGCATAGCAATTGCATTGAAATTGTTCTGCATTCTCCATTGTCTACACTCCACTCTATTCCGAAGCCATATAATATCATTAGAGGAATCGGACTAAAAACTCCAGTTGACCTGATGAGCAAGCGGTGATGCTGCACTTAACTCCATTGCTTTCCTGATAGCAAGAACCTCAGCTTCCTCTATAGCTGCAGGAGAGGAAAATACACATAGGAACTGAAAATATTCCATTTCAAATCAGTCCCATGTTGTGGCTCCACCCAAACTGTAACAGGACAACATCTGACAACGTTAGACCATCAATGAATCCCTTCACAGATAATTGTGTGGCTAAAAGCTCAAAAACAAAAACCTGTTGTTTTGACCTTGGAAGGACAGAGACGGCAATAATTACTCAGGACTAGGGTTTCTTTATTTTCATAATCTATTTAGGTAAAATTACATATCTGGGTAAAAAATTTAAAAATTTATATTTTATCTATTAAATTTTTTATATTTATATGAATATTCATCATTCGACAATTATTTATTATTCAAATAAAATAAAATGTATATTAAGTATTCAAATATATATTAAATAATAAAATTATAAAGTTTTTATATATGTGTGTAATATTTATATTAAGATATATATACTTACATGTGTGTGTGTATCAAATTAGATTTGAATAAATTCTTAAATTAACTCTATCCATTACAGATTAAATTAACTGTAAAAAAACACACCTATTTAGGTGGAGTTGCATGGGTATCTGTTAAGTTCATATTAAATTGTTATTCCTTAGTGACAACGTGTTTGACAAGAATAACGCGTGGCTTCTTAGATTTCGAGATGGTGTCTTGTCCCTATCAGCTAAGCTGCCCGCCACCTCCCGCTCATCATCCCAACAAAGGGCCACCATTTAATGCTCTAACGCTCCTGCAGTTTCCTCCACAACTCAAACTGTCCTGCTCAATATTTCCATCTTGAGGAGATTCATGATCAGTAATATTTGGCAATCCACGCTCCAGTTTGGTTTCCAACAACCAGAGCGGCCCACCACTTCAATTTTGTACTATATTGTATGAACATTAGCGCGCATCACCCCATGGCTTGTATATCCAGAACAAAACTTTAGCAGCAGAATATACAGCTAGGGTTTAGGCATCATCTGCACAAAACAAACTGGCATAAATCACTAGTAATTCCAACTTTAATGAGAAGATGAGGACCGGTCTTTAGAAAAGGTTCAAATACAGAGGTCTAAACCAAGATATGATGAATAATTAGTATATATATAGAGAGGAATATGTAGAATTGGTTGCATCAATTCTGGCATGCAAATCTGTGGTGTTTAATTGATTACCGAAACTTAATCAAACATCTAGCAGTTGCTTCACTTTTAAGTTGTCACTAGAATGGAAGCCTGAAAAAAATGCAATAATTATCTGCTCTTGAAGTATTATATTATTCCATATTGAATATAATTGAAAGAGAGAATATTTTATAATGGGTAACTTTTAGCCAAACAAGAGCATATTACATGCTAGATTGTGATTCAGATATGCAAAGCAAGGAGCATATCTAACTCCCAAAGGGAAAGAAAACTTTTAGCCTGCTCAATTGTTACCCTCCAAGATCAATGTTGCATATAATCACGATCCTCCATGTTTCAAATCATAATTACTCATGCCTCATGAGCAAAATATCACTATGCTGTTTTTTAGTTAGCAATGCTTAATATAACATTATTTTTTCCCAAATATAATAGATTCAGGAAATATTAGATTTTTCTACCATGGAGCCATGCCTATAAATATTTGGTTTCTACTACTACTCTATGTTGTTTAGAGTAATGTTTTATACCGTGAAACACGAATCACTAATAAGAGATTATGGTAGAACTTTATGGCTTTTATTTATTTGTCAATTATTTATGATAAGAAATTATTGGTCCGTAGCATTAGATATTGGTCAAAGTGGTATAACAAAATCTAGCTTAAAGAGTTAATATGATGATTTGTTGATCTAAAATCTAGTCCAACTAAATCAATGAAAAAAATAATTTTTTTTTTATCAAAACAATATCTTTTCAAACTTTTCTTTGATAAAATAAAAAACATTATTCCATGAGTTTCTTTTAAAAAAAATTAAAATTTAAGTCAATCTACTCGACTAATCATCAGGTCTTGTAATTATGTTTCTTAGCTGGAAATGATGTTATCTTCAATGAGGATTCTTCGCTAGAGTTAAGATATAAAAAGTGTTTGGAGCCCCATCCTCTCTATTTATATAATTAGGGTTGTCCATAATATTAACAATATATAACCCCATATAACCCCATACACATGATCTGAGCTACAAGCTATACAAGGTAAAATATAATTTTCTATATTTGTATCTTATAATTTAGCAGTATACTTCTTATAATATACCATCTCAAGGTGAAGGTAGAGTTTCCACACGAAGCTTGGACAAAAATGGATAAAGACGACAAAAAAGAAAGATTTGGTAAGAACATCAACAAGCTGATCCTTAGAAGAAATGAAGCGAACCTGAATCTCATGCTTGGCAACTCTATCATGAAAAAAGTGATAGTTGACCTTACATGTTTAGCAAGCATGAAAAGCAAGATTGATTGACAGTTAAGTAGCACCCAAGTTATCACACCATAACGTAGTCGTAGAAACAATGATCAACAATCTTGTTTTTCACGATTGTTTCTATGACTAAGGCTTGTGAGATTTATAAGATTTCAGCAGTACCATCAATTAAGGCTTTGTATTCGCCTTCAATAAAAAAATAAGCAACAATCCTTTGATTCCTTGATTTCTATGAGATAGGGGTAGTACCAAGAAACACAAGATACTCACCTGTAGAAGCACTAATAATTTGTGTATAACGTGTAGAGTTAGAGTACAAATCAATATATATCATTGCCAACTTAGAAGGAGAGAGAGATATTTGAGCATCAACAGGCTTACAAGAAGACATACATATTTTATGAAGAATATTAAAAGCATATTTGTGTTGGGTGAGCATAACTCCCACAGATGTGAGTTTAACCTCAATGCCTAAGAAATAATGGATGGATATGAGGTCCCGAAGCTTGAACTCTAAGCTCAGTAACAAAATCATTTCTTTTTTCAAATCTTTTGATTTTCTAACTTATTGGTAAAACGCTTTATGTTACGTGAATCATCAATTTTTTCTTTTGCTTTGGGAAAATCTTCATGTTTGTCATTAGAACCTATAGGTCACAAAACCTCTGCTCCATTTGAATTAATATTTAGTGGTGTTCAAGACCCTCCCATGGGTTTTCTTCTGATGGTTTTCATTACTTTGTTATTTTTATGGATGCTCATACTAAATACATTTGGTTCTTGCCTTTGGTTGTCAAATCTAATGTTTTCAATGTTTTTCAACAATTTCAAGCTTATGTTAAACGTTAGTTTTCAATAAAAATTAAATTCATCCAAATTGATTGGGGAGGCGAGTATAAGAAGTTAAATACTTATTTTAAAAAAAATTAGCATTAATTATTGATTGATTTGTCCACATTCTCATGAACATAATGACATAGTTGAAAGTTAATATAGACATATTGTTAAAATTGGTCTCACACTCCTTGGTCAGTGTAAAGTGCCATTAAAATTCTGAGGCTATGCATTTGAAACATACTCCTATACTAAATGGAAAATCACCTTTTGAATGTCTTTTTCAATCTGTTCCATATTATAATTTCTTTCATATATTAGGGTGTCTGCGTTTCCCCTTCTATCGGCCCTACAATGCCTATGAGTTAACTTTTTGTTCTACTCCTTGGTTATAGCTCTTTTCACTTAGGTTATCGATGTCTTGATCTATCATCTAAACAGCTTTAAATTACTCGACATGTTAAATTTCTTGAAAATATTTTTTCTTTTGAGACTTCTGAACAAATACAATCATCATCTTTACCATCAACCAATACTTTCTCGCCACTTTTGACATCACTAGACCCTCTAATTTTCAATCTACCACGTCCTCATACACAACATCCCCCACTCTCTAGCTATCCTACACCACATTCAATATGTTATAATCTAATGTCTTAGCTCCACTCATCACCTCCTCTATTGATAATTATCCAAGTACATTTTTGGTTTCCTCTTGTGGAAATGCTTCTCATATTGTTTTGGGCACTCCACGGTCTATTCCAGTTTCATACCAGTCACTGAAGTCAACTATTGTTATGTCACTGCCTAGACTGAACTTGGTGGTCAATATTTCCAAATTATTGCTTCCACCAGTTTTCGTATCTAATGGTCCTTCTTATACTCAGGTATCACGACAACACCACATGGTTCTTTGCCCGAGATAGTTATCTCATCTCCTTCATGGATGTCTTCTATCCCTAACCATGAGCCCCTCACTTTTCAGGAAGCTAATAGATATGTTGTTTGGCACCACTTCATACAAGATGAAATTCAGGTTCTTCATTCCAATGGTACGTGGTCTCTAGTTCCTTCTTACCCTTCATGAATGTTTTTGGTAGTCATTGGGCATATAAAATTAAAAGGTGAGATGATGGTAGTGTTGAGTGCTACAAAGCTCGTTTAGTTGTTAGAGGTTTTACTCAACATGAGGGCATTGATTATTCAAAAACATTTATTCTTATGGTTAAACCAACTACGGTCCGGTTGGTGCTTATTATTGCTATGTTTTGGGGTTGGAAGATCAATCAACTGGATGTTTATAATACCTTCTTGAATGGGATATTTTAAGAAGAGGTTTATATAAAGCGACCACCTGGCATTACTCATCCTACTCTAATGTCTCATATGTGTTGTCTGCATAAGTCGTTCTATGGTTTGAAACAAGCCCCTCAGGCTTGGTATAATCATTTGAGTGACTATCTATTATTCATTGGATTTTATGCCTCTAAGATTAATACATCCTTATTTATCCTTTTTTGTGGCTAGTGATATTATATATCTGCTTGTGTATGTTGATGATATTTTGCTTACAAGAAGTAACTCAACTTTAATCGCCAAATACTCATGAACAGAATGACACATATTGATAAATAGAAGAGAAGGTTTAGGTAACTAATCCAAATATCACCTCACTAGAAACTCATCCTAGATATAAATATAAATAGTTTTAACAAGTGAAAATAACTCATATAAATAAGTTTTTAAGACAATAGCCCTTTTATAATAGAATTTTAGTTTTTTTTTTATAACATGACAGAACATATTAAAGCATCATGGGCATCATAGATATAAATCAACGTCGACTCAAAAAGCGCGTTAACAACTGAACAAGTAGAAAAGATGTTGAAAGTGATGTAAATACGTCGAGAACATATCTTTTAGGTTTTTTTGGCTATTTTTTGGTTTTTTTCCAAAAAAAATCAAAAATAGAGTAAAACATTGGGTAGCA
>Ga0307507_10008291_pt1 | contig 14476 bp, 11 predicted proteins | sample 7_EM_MG_FD_207223 | JGI IMG/M metagenome (GOLD analysis project Ga0307507, IMG submission 207223) | Populus trichocarpa ectomycorrhiza microbial communities from riparian zone in the Pacific Northwest, United States - 7_EM | ecosystem: Host-associated > Plants > Roots > Unclassified | place... | reverse complement strand
TTATATAATCTATTCTAGGAAGCCCTTTGCCCTAAGGATGTATAGGAGGCGCTTATAGGGTATATTATTATAGGCGCCACTAATATCTAGGCTAAGCATTAATACTATAAAGTCCTTGCGTATAGCCTATGCAGTTTTAATAGTAGCAGCGAGTAGTGTAAGTGCTGATAGTGTTAAGCAATTCTTTCTTACCCCTATTTAGCTTTGTGGTAGTAGGGCGTGTTTCTCTGCCGTATCTACTATATAGTCCGCTATAACCTTTTCTAAGATCTTGCTTAGGGTGTTTTTTAAAACAATAGGGCGGTAGCTTCCTAGGATTAAGTAGTCTGCTTTACCTTCTTTTTATAAGATAACCGTTATTATAGATCTTCTGAGTCGCGAGTAGTAGCCTATTATAAAGTATGCTCTGGCTATATCTGCAAGCTAAAGTGCTATAAGTGGACTATAGGTCTTTAAGGCTTTGTTTAGGATCCTATTTGGTCCTGGTGCTGTATTATTTAAAAGGCGACTAATAGTTCTAGCCATTTCTTTGGTTGTTATGTCGCTGTTAACCCTTAGGTAAGTAACTGGTGTTTTACTAGTAATATCACTAAGGTCTACTGGAGCCAGTTAGGGGGAAAATCTTTCTGTAAGGATCTTCGCCTTTTTATCATTGTTGCTTATAGCCTGTGGTTCGCCTACTCTTCGTAGGGGTAGTAGGTGTGGGTCTTCTGCTAGGCGTCCCGCCTTTTTCTTTACCCATCTTGCCATGGTCCAAAGGCCCTTGTTATAGGGGATGCCCAGTTCCTTGCCACGGTTAACGCAGCAGCTGGTGGACAAAGCTAGCTCCTACCCGTATGCACCTGATTTGCTCCATAAGCCTATCCTTACAGCCTGCCCCTGCCTAAATAGACCGACACGCGCATCCGTCCTTTCGGGCTATACAGACAGTGTCGTTAATAAGGTATTGATCCTTCCTCCGAGACAGGTCCACCAGGAGTTAGAGCCCAGTAAAGGGGTAAGGTTCCTGGAGTCGTCCGTCGCTGCTATTGTATACCACGCCCCACAGCCGTTGGCTGCTTCGCGTTACCTATGACGCTCTTACGACGATAGGCCGACCGTGTCTTGCAGGCGTGGGCCTATGATAACTCGACGCCGCGCAGCTACCGTCCCTTAGCCGCCTACTAACCAAACTTGTTGTCCTCCTATCTTAACCAACACCTGCATCTAAGTCCGTTCCAGCCTGCCTATACAGGTTCGTCCTAGCTCTTTCTTGGTCCGTTCCGGATTAACGTCGCCGCCTAGAGAAGGGTGCCCCTAGCTTATATGGGTTTACTAAGGGTATATAGTTATACAGATCTACTAACCTATATATTATTAATACTGGCCACCTTAGTAAGCGTATAATAGTTGCAGATATACCGGCTATAATAAAATTATTACTTAAAGTATATTTATAGAACCGTACTAAATTATTTGTCGCTAACTAAGAATTAGGATTTCGCCTTATTAGATTTTATAGAGGCGCTATAGAATAAAACCGGTTTAAATCCTTAAATTCGATTTGCTTAGTATTAAATTCTACTATTTTTAGGACTGGTAATATTATCATCATCTTTTAAAACCTAAACTATTTAGCTTATTTTGGAAATAGTTTTATATAATATAAATAGTATAGGCTGCCGTATCCTAATATATAATACTAATATATCTACCTAAACTTTCCGTAGCTACAGGCCCCTTTACTAGTTATCTACTAATTAAGGGTGGGTGTGAATCTATATATAGGCCGCTGTGCATAGAATAAATTATAATTTCGTATTCTATGCGACTGCTAACGCACCTAAATAAGTATATATATTTTAGATGCCCGTATTTAAAGGCTCTTATATACCGGTCTATCTACGCTCTTAGCATTAAATTAGACAAGCTACTAATAAGGGGTAGCTCTATACTTACTTAAACTTTTTCTTATCTAGAGTGGGCCTATACTTATATCTAGGCTAATATAGGCAGCAAAAGAGACCGTCTACTCTAGGAGGGATCTAATAGTAGCGGTATTAACGTCTTAGTGGCCTATTAAGTGGATTTATTTAACTTCTTGCCTTAGTCTTAGTTCCCGTATTAGCTTGTTTAGACTAGGGATTTATAAAATATTTAGTAATTATTATAGAAAATTGTAAATACCTTCCAATATATAATTGCGCTTAGTTAGTAAAAGAGGAAATTCCGGCCGAAGCTATAAGAGGAGAAGTAAAAGATGGGGTAAATGGAATATAATAAAATGCGGTAGATTACCATAGGGAATAGCAGATTACTATCTTATAGGTAGGCGTATATAAGGTGTTACGGAGGTGTCCTATAATAGTACCCCCTCTTTAAACTTAAGCTTCTATGAGATAGGGCTATAGTAGTTCTAGGTAGAGTTTATAAAAGTCTTCTATAGCTTATATAAGTTCTATAAAGTTAGCAGGTTCCTATAAAGGCTTAATATAATCTCTCTACTTTATAAGGTATATATATTAGCGTTTCCGTTTATTATATTTAATATTATAAATTTTTTTAATAAAGCACTTATTCTTATTATCTACTTCGACTAATAGGGGATGGTCCTAAATCTATCTAGGTAGGGCGTCTAATATAAAGGTAGTAGAGTAAAGAACTAATGTATAGAATACGGGTAGATTTTAACCGTATTAGGAAACTTTAGTCGTTAGGTATAAGGAGAGATAACCTTTTTAACCTTATAAGGGCCAGCGTTCTTTTAATTAAATTTCTTAGTAGGTTGTTTTATATTTAGATTTCTTATATCTAGCCAGATAAAGGCACTAACTTAATAGGCTAGTGCTAGGGTTCGGTTCTTATTTGCTACGGCTTTATAGATAAATTAGGCCTACATTATCTTATTAGTAAGGAACTATTATAGTTCTTCTATCTTCTTTATAAATTTATCTACTTCTATAACTTATAAGGCATAATAAGCGAGGTAAGGGACATTAATAAAGGGTTTAAACGCTATTTATAGATGCTAGCTGTGGTTAGCTAGGAACGGAAAGACCTTTAATCGCACATTACAGACAGATAAATCGTTGTTTTGGGATGAGGCTGGCTACCCTTATAGAGTTACGATAATCCTGTCTTGTTACGTGCTAAGGTGTACTGTATTACCACAGTGGATGCAGAGATATGATCCCGGAGGCCAGCTCTATCAATCAGAGAAACCCCAGGTAGAACACCTGACCGCTCCAAATGTTGTCGGGTCCCAGTCCATACTGATCTTCCCCTCCAAACCCCGAATCCAGCATTCCGAATCCAGCACCCTGAATCCCCGTTCTAACCGCTGTAGAATAGCTTCACACTCCGCCCAAGCCTCCACCACAGAAACAGCTAAGCCTACTCCGCCCCGCCCATCCCAATCGACCCCCTCATACCCCTGGGCGCTCCCTCGACATCTTCAAGCATCAGAAGCGACGCCCAAATTACTGAAAAGCTGTCCGCGCGCCTCACCATCACAGGGACCAGCTCCACCGCAGCAGGGGACTCTCCGCCCTCCACCCACGACATGCTCCTCGCCAGCGCCTTTCCGCCCTCTCGACCCCGCTTCCCTCTTCATCCTCGTCACCATCCTTACCCTCACCACGTCCCCCACCATGTCCCTCACCATATCCCTCGCCGTCACTGTCACCGTCACCCACGACCACAACCCGCAGCCGCAATCGCAGCTATCGCAGACCCTAGACCCGCGCCCACCACGCCCCTCCCCCTCATGCCCCCCCTCGTATCTAAACGTCCACGGAACCAGCACCATCCCCCTCCGCACCCGCCCTCACCAGTGCCGCCGCGAAGCCAACAGCCGGATTCCCCCCCCGCCGCAGCGGCGCCTGCATGCTGCGGCTCAGCACCGCTCTCTCGGGTGGTATGGCCCCCGCGCCCGCGGCCGGCCCGCCGACCGTCGATGCGCGCGTACAGCGAGTCGGCGGTTGAGGGGGCGTTAGCGGTGCTGGCGCGGCGGTCTGAGGTGCTGGTGGTGAGGGCGGTGGGGGGAGGAGGAACGAGGTGCGTGAGGGGGATGGTGCTGGTGTCGAGGCGGGCTTGCGCGGGGGCGCTGGTGCTGGCGGGGATTGTGGGGGAAGTGAGGAGGCTCGGCGGGGTGAAGGCGGTCGGCTTGCCGGTTTGCGAGAAGAAGTATCGGCGGGTTGGCGGGGGGAGGGTGCTGCTGCTGCTGCCGCTGCTGCTGAGGCGGTGGTTGAGGGTGTTGGGGCTGGTTTTTGTGAGGGAGCGTCGAGATGGGTTGAGGGACTGATGGCGTGGTGTGCTTGCGATAGGATGCGGCTGGCGGCACTCTTGATTAGGAAGTCCCGGAGAGCGCAGGGACTGCCTGTGTGCGTGCGGACGTAGTCGAGCCGGAGGGGAGACGTTGTGAAGCTGTTTTCGGCGTAGTGTTGGCGCACTTTGTCGAGGACGGCTGTGCAGAGGGCGGTGGCCGCCTCGGAGTGCAGGATGTAGAGTGACATGTGGTGGGTTACAGTATGGAACGTGGTAGGATGAGGCAGGATATTTGCGAGGAAAGGCAGGCCTCGAGGGTGGATTGTGCGAAGTTGTCAGTCTGTGGGGTAAGAGGTCTGAAGATGTGCTCTTCCAGGTCCACGGGAGGCGTGGGCGAGCGAATTAGGCCGAGGCCATTGATACAGGTGCGAGATTTTCTGGCTCTTCTGCTTGTTTAGGGTCGAGCATAGGTATTTTCGGTCCTAGAGAATCCTCAAGTAATTGAGGAGCTTTCCTTCCAGCACGAAACTGTCAGGATTAAGAGACGACAAGTGGACGGAATTGGCTGTTCTGCGCTTGAGATATCTCTTGCCGTGTCTCAATTCACTGAGTAAATTCCCTGTTTTTTGTAAGTTTTGGTGAATGGAATAATGGTATTTCAACTGAAAAAATGCTGACATCACACTCGCATAGAGATGAGATGATGGCAGGTGAAATAGGAAGCGTTCAGGACGATGATCGAGTAATACTTAGGGGTAATGAAGGACTCTGTGTCGAGGAGTGTAAGAGAAGGAGATGAAATTTGATGAATGGGCTGTTCAAATCATAGAATGCTCTTGCCAGCCAAACCACAAAATGTAAGGGCCCAAGGGGCCACTTCTGAATATCTGTGGGACGCATGTACAAAATAATATTGGAATTCTCGGAGGAGGACGAGAGACCTTGAGAAGAAGGGAAATATCAAAAGAGAGGATGAAGTAGCTGGGAATGTGGTTAGTAACTTGCAATGAAATACTTAGACCGGATCCAGGGATCTCGATTTCAAGTGAGATATCAAATATCTACAAGACACAATAACCGGATACCCATAATCCCTTAGACTGAACTGTAGGACTGTATATCGTGTCAGGAAGATCTGAGTTTTAAACTGGTCTTTGTGAAAACTTCTTAAATTGGTGGGTCTTGAAGGAAAGTCCGGCCACTATTCTCACAGCACCTCCTTTTCAGCATTATGATTCAAGGAGGGAGCCCCAACTACCCCAATGAAATGATCCCACAAAGCAGCACTTCCATAGAAAGCCTCGGAGAAAGACTAGTTTTAAAAGGATTGTCATTTCCCGTTGCGTCCTCCATCTAAACCGCGTGCTGACCCTATCTATGCGTGAGAAGCACCTCATATAAAGTGTGATCAAATATGTAGAGAATAGAAACTGGGAAGAGTAGACATTCAGCTAGAGAAACGGATATAATTCTGACCGGAACACCAAAATGCGAGATCCCACCAACACGAGTAGATAACCCGCTCCGACAATGGATTCAGTGGGAATATAGGCCGAACTGAACGCTCGATATTTTTAGGAATGGAAGAATACATGGTGAAAGAATCAGGTGAAGGCTAGATAAGATGCTTTGACCTGAAGTATGCCCTGAGGTAGACCACCTGCCATGCGCCCAATCCTACCAACATACCCATCGTGCCAAATGCAAACCACTTAACTCGTTCATTCGTACTTTCATTTGTATCTCGTAGCTTTTGTTCCCGTCCGCGAAGGTAATCCATCTCGCTGACAATCTCCCCAACAAGCTCTTCAATACGACGGAGCTCTGCCTCGACGGGTTTCAGCTTCTCGCCAGCTTGGATCGCTGACCAGTCCTTTGCATCAGCACCGATATCGATATCGAGTTCGACATGCCTGGTTGGGTTCATGACACCTTGGTCTGCGGGGAAGTCAGCACGTGGCCTTATTCAGTTGGCGATAAGGGAGGGTACAAACTGGAGGTCAAAATGTTTTCAAAGCACACATCGAAGGCTGCATCTGCGTGAGAAGTGAATGCAGATCTATGCTCGCCCGCGACATCTTTTGGCCTTCCATAATTATTGCCCATAGTGTCCCGGATCTGTATACAGTTCGATTAGCGCTTGTCCGCCGAGTGTCCCAATCGGAAATTTAGGATCTGAAATTAGCTACTCACATGCATATTGAGCGTCTGGCCATCTCCCCTAAATCCACTGATGATTCCGGTGACAACGACCAGCTGTTCTTTTGCGACGAAATTTCGGATGCATCTTTCGTGCCGCGCCGACTCGTGTCCAGGATGTGCTTGGATGTCGAATTTCAAGGCAGAGGCGAGGGGAATGGTTGCTAGCAAGAGCAGGCAGCTCAAATACCGAAATAGCGTCTCCATGGTGGTCGTGGTCAAATAAACTCTCCTCGCTGTTTTCGTAGAAGGGGATGCGGAGGACAGATGGCCCGGAAATGCAGCCTTTCCTTGATAGTGCTAGTGAGATTTAGGTCTTGGCTCCCGGCTTTTTGCTCCGGGAGGTCTGCCTTGGAGCCTCCAAACACAGCCTTCCATTGCAACCTCCCGCAAATTCGTGCCCGATCACGGCCCGATTGAATTTCGTCGAATAATCTTGCCCCAAGCTGCATAATCCTTCTGCGGCCATTACAGCTATCCTCACCTGCACCGCGCGTGGGTTTGTCGGCTGTGCTCTCCCAATGGCTAGTTTCACCGCAGCTGCTTTTGATCAAATCACACTACCAAGTCGGAGGCATGAATCCGGATGCCGGGGAAAGAAGGCAACTAGCCCGGCTACTCATTAAGGAACTCCGCTCTACTTTTGCTATTCCGAGTGTCCGCAGCCATGAACCACGCTGCTAGTAGCTAGCACGCGTCGTTCCCATCCTTAGTACCCAACACTTACTTACATATAGCGCCCAATACCCAACTTAGCTGCAAACTGTTCCGTTCTCTGTACAACTCTCAATTCCCGTGTATTTACAATTTTGCCCGACCCATATTTTTTCACCCTTGTTCCGCCGATTATTCCGACATCTAGTTACCGTCTATCGTTGCCATGGCCAACGGCAACCTAACCTGCACAAGGAGAACCCAGCAGCCCAATACGCCGACTAATGCTGGCGACCTCGAAGTAACCCGTTTTAGCTCAGTGGGGACGATGATGACATTCGACTTACACATGGATGAGGTTTCGCCCCGTAAAATGAAGTGCCGTAGCAAAGAAGAGCGGAAGCAGACCAACGAGATAAGATTACGGGGGGCGTGTATTGAATGCCGATCGAAAAAACGGCAGGTCTGTCACGTCCACGCCAAGATATATTCTAGTCTTGACGCTTGATTAGTGCAAGCTCGAACACCCTCCCTCGAAACCCGTTGCAAAAAAGCGCGGGCGGGGGCATCCGCCTAGGTATGCTGTTGCTGTGAACCGGCGATACAAAACTAACCTTGAGACAGCTCCTACAGGACACAAGACCTGCCCCCTTTGTGTTCCACGCAAGGTAACACCTCTCTACTAAACAAGCTGCTTTCTGACAAGATTCACTCAAAAGAGAAGTTCTGTTGGATGAGTAGCCCCACGACTCCTCGATACCCTAGGCTGCTGGCCCAGGCCCCCGTGGTTTAGTACATAGCTAACCAAATACACCAGCAAAAATTTCACAGGACTTGCAAGTCCGCCCTCGTTTAATATCGGAGATGCCGCCTCTCTATGGTTGGACTAATAATAATCAAGCCTCATTAGCAAACCTGAACTTGCCTGGCCCTGATATAAATGGGTTTTCTGGTAATCGTAGACCCCACGGTGTTCATAAATCGTCCTGGCCTAGTGTTCCATTAGCCGATCAAGTACAAGCTTCATCTACGGATATCCACCAGGACCAACCGTCCATGATACCACCTAGGCAGCCTTACCCATTATACTCTGAGCCATATTTGAATGTTCGCCATTGTCCAAGAGCGGTGTCTTCACAATTTATTGGCGCGGCGTGGCCTACGCCATACCCTCCTGATCAAAAGGACTTCCACTTGAATATCGGAGACTTGCCATGGCCAAAACGGGACAAGGTATTCCATGAACATCCTCTTTCTCTTTATGTCCAAGAATATATGGGTTACTCTGAAGACTATGCTGCCCATAGTGGATCCCCTATAGGGCCAGGGCTCACAGCATTCAATCCATATGACCTATCATATGGTGACTGGCCACACTTAGACAACTCACGTCGGGTCCAAGAAATGCGTCCCCCATATCACGATGAATATAAAGATCGATCAGGGATCAGCCACTCTACGCATCAAACCCAGGAAATGATGACCCTAACTTGTATCCAAGACTTTGGTTGCGTGCCCGGTAAAAGTCCGCTTCTTTTGCAAGCTCGGCTACAGAAGTTAGAGAATGCCGACCCCAATGCGCCTGCTGGAAACTCGCCTGCGCATCAAGCAGTAGATCTGCATTGTATCCTGGACTTGCCTCCGATAGAGTCTTCCATAGACCGGTCTCTTTTGCCATTGCAATCCTCGGGCCATCTGGGATCTTCCCAGGTTTTTCCCACTAATAGCCGAGGCTCCTCTCCTGAAAATCCAGGCTTTGGTTGGGATGAAGATCTAGTTACTCCTTAGGCTCCGCGTCCGAGCAAGAGGCCTCCGACATTCGGGACTTTTGGGAAAGCCAGCCTGAGATTTTGCCAACTTTAGCCGTCGTTTTTTGTCCTATGCAATGATCTAAAGAGCCAAAGGCTTTTAGATATCACGAGTTCCACGTCTACAACCATTGATATTTTGCCAAATGGAGAAGTTTACCGGTCTTGCTGCCTGTGGGAGCCATTCTCTGGAGAGGTGCCTTGTTGAACCATCAAGTCATTTCTACTTGGACATTCATTTGTGCTATACAACAAGTTAAAAGGTACTTGTCTTGCTTTTTTTCCATATTTACCGGAATACCCGGTCCTCGGCGTTTGTTCTAGTCACCTGCGTAGAGGAGCCGAGCCTGCTACGCATGGATTTCTATTACCACTGTCTGTTCTCTGGTCGTATGTCCTATATTCCACGCGGATCCGGGTTACATGGACAACAGGAATAGCCGTGGCAGATCTACTATACCCGGGAAACTCCGTCGGATAATTTGGTGAAGGTGGTAACTCTAGCATGCGGCCACATGCAAGAAGATTCTTTACATCGACGCGTTGGAGGATGTGCTGAATAAATAGGAGCGTTTCATATTTTGGCCCATGACGCAATTTCATTGGTATGCCGGCTGGGTTCTTACTCTACCTTCCACATCTAAACTTAAGCTTGCCATTACTTACATCCTCTACGGATAGTCTACTTTGTTTACGTTTCTGGCCTTCGCTAGTGGACTCTTCGTTATGCCTTTCTTCCTCACGGCTGTATTCTAACGACTCTTTCTTGATGGAAGGTATTTCTCTGCCCCTGTTTGCGTTGTGGTACATGTCTTTCACGAGTTAGGCAGCTTCGAACCTATTTAGTCGCTATGTCATAATAGTCCTATCAACTGGGGTGAAGGGATTCGGCTACGCTTAGGCAGATTTCAGCGACTATTTCATTCACCCTAATTATCCGATAAACGCCTTTCTTGTACGAATTTTAAATCAGACTAAACGGCAATTGAGGCCGATGTCTTTTCCTCTAACCCTCTTCGCTCTGGCCAATACCCTCTTGACCCATGGAACTGTGACAGCAGTTCCAATCACGGCCCAAACCTAAGGTAAGGTCCAACCTATACTGATCCATTAACAACGTCGAGCTTTTCGTGGCGTCGCAAGAATCCAAGTTACGCACCAAATAAATGAACAATGCCGTCACCACAGCCGTGGCCAAGGACCCACCATCCCACAACCAATTCATCTGCCACAACAGGCTCCGGAAAATAGGACTCGCATCATACCGCTCCCTCAGCGCTCTCCGAAACTCCCGCCCACCACCGCCCTCGACGGCCACGACATCCTCAACGATGACGAAAATGCCGGGGACGTATCCTTGGGCTTTGTATGAGATACTTTACAGCAACGCGCGGTTACTTGATATAACGGCCGTGGAGATGCCAATGCGGCGACATTGTAAGTACACTTTCAATTTTTGATAGAACATGGTACGGCCGTAAGAGCAACTGTAGCGAGCGGTGAAGCGGTCACGAGCTGTATGAAGCGTTGAATAGTTAAATTGGGTAAAATATCGACAGGTGCTAGGGCCGAATCAGCAGCGAATTCACAGTTAGAGGTTCGATGGTATTGCATGCGCAGTATCTTTTCTACGCAAAGCAGGATGAAATCAACAGGTGAAATGACTTCACGCTTGACTTTTTTGACGAATGGCCAGTCCCTGCCGTAATGCGACGTCAAATCAGGACTCAACCACGAAAGACCATGCCCCTAGGCGGCGATCTGCTGTGGGGAAAAAAGGCTAACTCGCCCTCGTGTCGCGGGACTTTCCTTCCGCACTTCCAGGTTGTCCTGCATGGCATTGATCGTGGAGAGCACGAACCCTCACTTGCCGCTGCTGTGCCCCACAGACGAAGCCCACACGAAGGAGCGACCATTGATGAAGGCTGACGACGGATTTACATCATGCCTGCGTACAAATATTTCACGATGCGAGAAAATTATCATCGTTCTAGGCTTCCAAAATTTCTTGCTGCCACGCTTCTTTGCTCACTGCTGCTGAGGCGAAGCAATTCATCCAATGGCGTCGTTAATGGCTGGCCTGTTGTGCCGGCGAGCGCTGGTATCGTCAGTTTCTCGCATCAATTCCGTAACAACTCCTCAGATAGCATTGCCTCAGCCTCACACAGCTCTGTTTAGGCAGAAGCCACACACGAAGATGCAAGGTCGCCGGGCAGTAGCCGTGAGAATGTCGGCGGTAAGAGGTTCAAGGATTTCGATCTGGCCGGGGGCGTGTATATTTTCACAGGTACCTCTACTAACATCCCATAAGAGCTTCACAGCTTCAAAATAGTCTCAGCTCACATTCGTTGTTGCAGGCGGAGCTCGCGGCCTTGGCCTTTGCATGGCTGAAGCTTTGGTGGAAGCTGGTGGCAAAGTTATCAGCTCACGTCTCTCGTCCCTTCTCACCTGCCTCCGTTTTCTTTACCTTAAAGTTACATGTCAGCTTACGAAATTATTTAGTTTATTGTCTAGACCGCCTCCCCGAGCCCGACCACTCCTTCGCTGAAGCTCGCAGGCGCGTCCTCCCCGAATTCGGCGGCGAGCTGCACTACGCGCAAATAGACGTGCGAGACAACAAATCGCTCGATGGCGTCATCGCCGGGATAGCTGAGAAATATGAGCGGCCTGATAGTCTGATAGCCGGTACGTCTAGTATTCCTCCCTTCAATCCTCAAACCACGTCCCTCTGCCCTGCCCAACCCCCCCTCCCCTAGCCTTTCTTTATGGATAGGTTTTGTATTCGCCCTCTGTCTCCGAACCAGCCAATTCGCCCTAGGCCTGGCAACTTCAACTAACCCATCTCGCTCCCCTTAATACAGCCGCCGAGATATAGAAAGCTTGCTCGGCAGTCGTATACACAGTCGCCGACGCCACGGAGATGCTCGCGACCAACTACACAGGCGTCTTCGTGACCGCCACCACCACGGCGGGCCAGATGCTGCGTTTCAAAACCCGCGGCTCGATCATGCTCATCGCGTCCATGAGCCAACAAAGGCCTCATCAGCCCCGTGTACAACTCGTCCAAAGCCGCACTCATCCAGCTCGCGCGCAACCTGGCCATGGAGTAGGGCCGGGTCCGGGATGGCGGCGGCGGCGGGATCAGGGTCAATGCGCTGAGTCCGGGCCATATCGTCACGCCGATGGTGCTGAGGAATTTCGAGGAGGTGGAGGGGCTGAGGGAGTGCTGGGAGCGTGAGAGCATGCTCGGGAGGCTGGCGAGCCCGGAGGAGTTCAAGGGCGCGTGACTGTTTTTGTTGAGTCAGGCGAGTAGTTTTATGGAGTTGGTTTCCTTTTTCTTCTTTTTGGAGTTTTGGGGGGTCGCTGACTGGGTAGACTGGAGGGAACCTAGTTATTGATGGTGGTCATACTGCGTGGTAGATTGGGGTTTTGGGGGTGATACGGATGAGATTCTGGTGGGAGGATTTCAGCAGGCTTGAAAGGAGGAGGAGGTGAGTAGCATTGGGGTGGATTAGCATATAGACGGCTAGGAAGTATGGCGTCAATCCAGGGGGCTTGGGGCTATTAACTTTCCGTCTTCGACCGTCGAGCCGACATGTGCAATAAGAAGTCTTCAGGAGTTGTAGTGATTATACTGGGCAGCTCAAGCCGAGTCTCTTTCCCATTGGATTTTCCGAATGTAATGAGCCACAGCGCAGACGTCACAGTTTTAGGCGGTAAATGTAGTGATATAGAGTAGACCTGGACTGGTGACTTGATATACAGTTCTATCTTACAGTAGTTCGTCACACATATATACCAGGCAAAACAATCAAAAAATTTCACAAAGCGAGCGCAGCTCAACTGTCAAACTGCCTAACATCAGGCATCATCCCCAACCCACTCCCACCAGTCCCCTTAACACTCTGCGCCAACCCCTTCCCATCTACCCCTGCCTCGCCCTCCTGCATAACCCCCGCACTCCGATCCTTGACATGCTGCCTGATCATCGCCAGGATCTCCGAGCCACGCCAGCGACTCGGCACGGGCCGATACGCCGGCTTGAACGCGCCGACTGTCTGCGCCCACTCGCCGGACACGGGAGCGCGCCGCCACTCCTCCACCCGCGGCGGCCGGGCGGTACCCTGGGCGGCCGGAGTCGCGGCGGCCGGGCTGGGGCCCTCGGCGTACTCGGTGGACGTGGGGACGGGCTCCTGCGTCGCCCAGTAGTAGATGTCCCAGTCGTTTTCGTCGAGGAAGAGATCGTACTGCCGCAGCTGGTGCGGCGTCATGGTCGCGAGGTGGGCGTCGGCGAAGGTCGAGAGGAGGAGGTCACTCTCGAGGGTTCCGCGCTTGCGGCTCTGGTCTGCTCCAACCCAGCAAAAAAAAACCCCCCGTCAGCAAGAAAGTTCAGATAAATGGCCAATTCAGATGATGGCGAGAAGAAGGGGTTTTCGCGGCACTTAGCAACGGACATAATAACCTCGCGCGCGTCGTGCTGACGTCCTCGCCCATCCGCCGCAGCGGCTCCACTTTGAACTTGGCGCCCTCCAGCTCGCCGACCCCAAGCTCCTTGTTTGAGCTGCTGGCGTCGCTGCCCGATTGCGTCCCGCCGGTCATCCGCTCAGTGTTCTCGGGCACAGCGTCTTTGGGGACGAAGTTGGGGTCTGCGGACGATAGCATCTCCGGCAGTGGCGCTTGTTTGCCGACGCTGGGCATCTCGTTGGCGATGGTCGAGGTCATGTTCGTCAAGTAGGGGTTTAGGGGCTTCTCGGCTTGCTTCTTGCGCCATTCGACCTTGGTGTCGTTGCCGCGTTCATTGATGTTGAGGCGGGGGATGAACGTGGAGAAAGGACGGGAGAAGGTGAGGAGGGTGCGGGAGGGGCGGAGAATTAGTCGTGTGGAAGGCATAATGAGTTTGTGGTCAATTGAGTGGGTGCTGCTTCAGGTCAATTGCTGTCAGTGGTGATGAGGGTTGGTTGGAGTGACCCCTGGCCTCGGCGATCTTGACGAAAGTTTGCGGAGAAGAGTGGTTGACATCATCCCGCCGCTGATATAAGCAGGTGCCAAGACAGTAACGTATTCCATAAGCGAATTACCGACACAAGCGAGCTCTCCACCGGAGAAAAAGGTGGCCGATTTTGACGCACGGGCCAAAAACACCAAAAGCCTTATTATACTCTCTAATACAAGCTCGCTAAGGAGTCTCTAAGACCCTTGAATCAGAGAATAAGGTCGGAGGAGGGGTATAGTGCTTCTTGCGCATGCGATACCTAAATTAAAAGCCATTGTGGAGGATTAAAGAGTAACGTAGCTGTCGGTAACACCTAAGTGCACTTGATTGGCCTATTAACTGATGGTTTGATTCTTGTCTAATAGGTATAGAAAGCAGAGGATCGTAAGGATCGCGGTGCCTAAGTAGGGGGCTGATGAGTCATCATAAGGATGACTAATCAGAGACACAAACAACGACACATAACCACGTAACTTCTGTCCATATATTCCGACACTGGCAGTTCTTTCTTTGTGCGTTAAACTGCTTGTGGCGCTACAGGAAGGCAGCAAGGTATTGGTTAGCTGCAGGCTGAGCA
>Ga0307507_10008289_pt1 | contig 14478 bp, 4 predicted proteins | sample 7_EM_MG_FD_207223 | JGI IMG/M metagenome (GOLD analysis project Ga0307507, IMG submission 207223) | Populus trichocarpa ectomycorrhiza microbial communities from riparian zone in the Pacific Northwest, United States - 7_EM | ecosystem: Host-associated > Plants > Roots > Unclassified | place... | reverse complement strand
GAAAAAAAATGCAAAATAAGAGATTTTGATATTAGTTTATATTTATGTCCTTGGACTAATTTATAAATAAATAACAAAGGTGTAATTGTAAATTGGAGTTGAAGATTTTTCAAGTTCCCCCCCGCTCTATCACTTCTCCAATTTAGAGGGAGATAGTTTAATAAAGAGGAAGGGAATGAAGCCTAAAAAGGCTCTCCATTATTCACAAAAACCTTTCCTAACAATTATCGATCATGCATCCATGATGTTAGCTTGGGGCATGGATAAATTGTCCACGTACGTATATAAATCAATTGTGAATTTAATTAGTGCTTAAAGCACATATTTCATGAAGATGAGCTATTTGTTAAGTATATATCCAATGTTATCACGCTAAATCACTAAGAATTTATCATCAAGAATTTAAGAATTACGTCTCAAATAGGATCACTAGAGAATTATATTTGACCTTGCACTTGCAACTTGACGATCCTTTCTCTGTTTCTTGTTGATCAGTCTCATTACAAATCACAGCGCATGTTTTAGCCCTTTTCCTTAAATTGGAAAGCCCAAGTTGTAGTAGAACACGTGAAAAGAAACACAATCGAGGATTGAATCTGAAAATAAGTTAATAATTTTGCTTAATTAGTAGGATTCCGAAATCTATTTGAATTTTGCTTCTTATATATGAAACAAGGATTTCCTTTATTTAAGGTAGTTTCATCGAACCTAAACGTTTATATATAAACGTCATGCTCCTTTTCCTTGTTTCAACGTCAATCACAGCTTAGTCTCATGCATCTTGTCCAAGTTGTCTTGAAAGAAGTTGTGCTGATCATTATCTATGAATGCATTAGTTGATGATTTCCTTTATTTAAGGTAATTTTCATCGAACCTAAACATTTATATATAAACGTCAATCACAGCTTAGTCTCATGCATCTTGTCCAAGTTATCTTGAAAGAAGTTGTGCTGATCATCTATGAATGCATTAGTTGATGATTTCCGACCAATTGTAACTAGTCAGTTGTGTCGCTGAGAATTAGCTAGTGACCAAAACTAAACAGAAATGGACTTTAGAGACTGAATTGTATGATTGCTTTGAAATGTCCAAAATATAGTTTTATTTATTTATAATATGAGCTTAATCGATATATATATATATATATTACAAAGATCATTTAATTTGTGTGGGAAACAACAGGGTTTTGCCAGCCATTTCGTTACTCAATGGATCCCATGTTCTTTTGGATTTTAGAGGTATTGTTAGATATTAATTATATAGTGAAATTAATACATGAAAAGTTATCATAATAAATTCTATTTCTATGCGAACGAAAAATTAATACTCGTAAATTACCTAATAATGTTTAATTACATTAACAGACAACGGAGGGGGAGCTGGGAGGGTAGCTTTCGTAGATTAAATTATTCGGGTACAAGTCCATGAAAGACTAGATAAGTTTGGTCTGCATTGTGGGGGACTACAAAGAAACAATGAAACGTGAACAACATTATTTTATTATGTAATTCATGTTGATATATATTCGAGCAATGGAGAAACAAAGATGCGAAACGTATGGAAGGCAAAAAAAATAAAAAATAAAAATAAAAATTCATTCCTATCAGTCTTCTTCTTTCCAGCCCGTTCTTTCCTCCTTTAAGCCATTGATGTGATTGTATATATCCTCTTTTTTTTTTTTATCAACTTTAAAACCCATTTTTCAAAGGAAGACAAAAGCTCCATTAAAAAAAAAATCTATTACAATTTGTTTTAAAATATGATTAATAAGCATATTAAAAATGGGGTTATGATGTAAGATTTTTTTTTCTAACGTGTAGTTTTATATTAATATGTATAAATCTTGTTACAATAATTTGATTGAGCTAAAATATTTATAATAGATTCTAAAAGATATGTTTTCTTTAAAGGTAAAATTTTATTGTTACAAAGTCGTAAAGGCTTTCAAATAAAGTTTATAAGTTATTGTTTGAAATTTGTTAAATATTCCTAATTGATTTAGGATTTTTTTTTCATTTCGGATAAAACTGTTTTATTATTTCTTCAGTTTTGTTTAGGGTCTTTTCCTAGTATATAAGCATCCTAAAAGATCTTTAATATTGAGTTTTGATTAGAAACAATATTGAGTTATGAAATATTGAATTAGAGTTTTTGTATATTGATCCTAATAAGCAAAATTTTGTGTTGTTTTTGTCTACGTCGGTTTGTATCGGAGTCCAAAGATTCTTAGTGGTTAGTTGTTATGTGCTCTTGAATAACCATAATTATAAGAGATAGTCGTATAATAGAACATGCTCTTGAAAGAGGGGTTAAGGAGGTTCTCCCTCTTGTAAGAGATGTTCAAGAGTTGTTGATAGAAGGTATACAAAGACGGATTATAAAACTAACCAATCAATTAGTGATGATAAAATCATAGAGGCAAGTTAAATAATTATCCAGTCGATTGGTATATATGGAGAAGAGAAATTAGAGGATCGTGAGAAGAGTGATCATAGATTCATAGCCAATTTTAGAGGTATGAGTACATGAGATAACTTCTTGATCGTAATGAGTATCATAGAGATGTTGGTGATCCTATTTATGGTGAAATAGATGTAGATCGATATTCTCCATCAATTTATGATGTTTGTTTTTTATGATGATTAAGTGGATAATAATACCATAAACAATGACAATAATGATAGTGATAAAGTCATCAATAGTGTCATCATTAATAAGTTGGAGGTGATTTTTAATGAAGCATGCCGCAGAAGATGCGCCTCACATATGCATAAGGAGAATTCTTGAATTTATAGGGTTAAAGTCAATGTTCTTCGACTACAAATAAAAGTTGTGAAGCAGATGTGCAAAAGTTTTTCTAGTAGAGAAACCAATGCATATGTTACTGGTGATTGTCTAGTCCTTACAACTATAAGAGTTATTACATATGGACCTTAATGTAGTGCTAAAATTAGTTTCATTTCTAGGAAGGCTAAGCATGTTGCTAGCATATATGATGTTTCTAACAAAAAACATCAGCATGTAAAGGGTTGACAACTTTTGATTGGACGTTGAAATTTTATTGATATCAATATTCTAGACTATCATATAATTTATGTATTAGATAGATGGATTATGCTTTGCAGTGGATCAGATCAAATTTTTTAAAATGTACAAAAAACAATGCCCAACTGCTATCAGTGTACTATAAAGAAAGAAAGAAAAATCCAACAATTAACATCACAGAAAGAAAATTAGAAAAATAACGATTGCTAATCCTCAATAATTCAAATGTAGAAAGATGAAATAAAAAAAATCAGTGAATAAAAAGAAGTCTTAAAAACAAAGAACCCGCAAATCTGAGTGAGGTCGCCAAAACTCGTGAGTGAGGTCATGGAAATGAAATAACCCAATAGAAGGAAAAAAACAAAAAAATATGAAGCTTAATTTAAAAAAGAACAGAATTTTGAAGGATAAAGTTGAAAAAGAACTAAAAAAAAAAGAAATGAAAAGAAGAGCAACCTAAAAAAAACTTGGGCAACCCACCTAAACCTCCTATCTAGATCATGAGATGAGGATAACTTGATCGAATGGGAACCAAAGAAAATAACGAAGTTTATTTTTCAAACTCATGACTCTAGCTAGTGGCTAAATTAGAAGCACTTCATCTAAAAAAGAAATCATTTTAAAACTCGATTCGTTTTGGTGGTTTGACCTATGACATGGATGACCTATGGCTTAGGCCGGGCGAGGTTTCAAAAGAAATTTGAGGAGAATTAACCTAGTGTAAAATGATAAAAAAAAAAAAAACCTGGGTTGACCCTTTACGTGGTTAACCCAATCAAAACTCATTAACTATTTTCCTTTGTTTTTTTCAAAATGATGTTATTTTAACTTTCTTTTATAAAATAAAAAGATTTTAAAAAAATAAAAATCAAGAGAATGAGAATGAAGACTAAATATGAAAAAAAAATCAACATTATGGATCAAATGATAAAATTAAAAACAAATTAAAATTGATAAAATAGCTAAAATTGAGGACCAAACCTGAAATGTTATAAAAATAAGAGAATAAACTTGATTTATTTAACGGCTAGCATGGAATTCAGGGGGGAGGGGAGAGAGAGAGAGAGGTGGCTGATGACCAACTATCACCATGAGAACCAAGTGGAAGGGGGTGGTGCATAGCTTCCAACTCCATAACAAAAGTGGAAAGGGGTGCTTCATAGCTTCCAACGCCATAAGAAAAGTTGACATTCCTCCACCGGACAATGGCTCACATGTCTCTGAAAGAGTGTGGAGCCACCTCATATATTGGCACGTGTGTAACACAAACCAACAATTTTTTTCTGAAAATAATTTTTTAAAATATAAAAGACTGGATTGTCCGTAATCCAACTTAATAACAATAATAATAAAAACCCATAGGAAATGATAGAAACACCAAAGACCAGCTCCCAATAAAATAAATGTCGAATAATAATAAAAATCAATTATATAAAATGAAAAAAAATCAATTAAGGGAATAAGGATCTAATTTCAAATAAAATGAGATGGAAACCTAACATTTTGAATTAAAGGGAAAATTGAAAAGAAAAGTCAAATTAACAAAAGAATAAAAAAAAAATCAAGAGAATAAGAATGAGGATCAAATTTTTTTTTAAAAAATCAACATTATGGATCCAGAGATGAAATTTAAAACAAATTAAAACTTAAAATCAAAATATTGAGGGCCAAACCTGAAAAGTCATAAAATAAAAGGACAAACTTGATTTTTTTTTAATGGTTAGCATGAAATTCAAGGGAGGGAGAGAGAGAGAAGAGGAAAAAAAAAAAAAAGGGTGACCATCCACCAACTATCATCATGATTACCATGTATGCTACCTCAAATGAAAGGGGGTTCCGTGTAACTTCCAACATCATAACGAAAGATAATGTTTCTTCACCTAACAGAGATTTATATGCCACACAAAGAGCACGGAGCCGCCCTTATATATTGGAATTTTGAAAGCAATTTACTAATTTTTTAGTGCCCTAAAATTTTTTTAAGCTGACCATAATTTCCCTTATAAGTTTGACAATAACATTTGCATCCCAAGAAAAAAGATGGAATTGTTGTGATTGTGTTCATAGTATTTAAGCGATCCCAAGGAGTTTTCTTAATCTCTCTTGGGAAAGGAAAGCCCTGGCCTGGCCACAGCACGCATGGAGGTCTGCGGATGAAACCATGTGGACAGTAATGATTCCTCTGTGTAAAGGAAATCCAATTTGGGCAAACCCCACCTTGGAAAGCTTTCGACAATCCACACCCATTTGGCTATGCTAGAGATGGGACTTCTGCCGACCTGCACGTCGTTTCTTTTTCTTTTTTTTTTAAAAAAAAAGGTGTACAGATTCCTTCTCTTTGTTTCTTAAGCGTATTTTAATTTTTCGTGCCGTCGAGGAGGAATTCTTTGCTTACGATTTGGGATGCAAGAAAAATGTCATATATTGGATAATTTGAATCATACTTTATATGTGTGTGTATAAAAATATACACTTCGATTTTCAAATATTAGCTATTTTTTATGAAATCAAGAATTCGTAAAATACTCAAAAGGTACCGAAAGAAAAAAAGAAAAAGGAAAAAGAGACATTGTCGAGTATATGGCCCATAGACAACCCTGCTCAGTGGTCACTCTATATGGGCATCAATGCATGCATTTATGCATCTGCCTCATCCTTTGCTTTAAAAGCATGTCCTGCTGAGCAAGCACACATGTTCAAGATTATACTCCTTCATATGGATAAACATCTGCAAGTAAAATCCATCGCGCACAATACATTCATAACGAGGTGGTAGCGTATTATCGTCCCTCATGGTCATGGTTGTTAAATTAAATCTTAAGGGATATATTGGATGATTAGCACACAAAAATAAAATAATTGATGAATTGATATAGGAGCAAAACGAATTTGATAAAATAGTGATATCTAGTAAATGTCGTGTTTTTGAAGCGTAGCATAATCAAACTGTATTATTTCTAACTCAACCGGTTGCGGTTCATAATAGCCAGTAAAACCAGTTGACCAGTTCTGAAAATAATAAGAAAAATTTCAAAATTGTCAAAATCAGGAAACTTTGGCGAGATTTTTTATATCTAAAGATTTGACGGCCTGCGTAATGACGCAGTGATTATTATAAGGACAACTGCCTCTGAAAATTCTCATAAAAATTTGAGCGCGTTCCAATTGTCGGATAAAAAATTATGGTCATTTTGAAATGTTATTCTGGTTTGGTGTGACCAGACCCTCTTTTGGATCTGAACCTGTCTCACTTGTCTATAAATCTGGATTATTTAGAATCACTCATTATTATCTTGTGAACAATAACTTCTTGAGATTTTAATTGGAATTTATATTTTAGTGTACAAGTTGGATAAAGATGCATATTTTGACTTATAAAACATATTTGAAAGAAAAACTTCATAACATTATGGTTTTTGTATAATACGGTTGATCGATTAATACAATTAGATCTAACTGCTTAAATTATAAATAACATAGTTTGATCATTTCATTCTTAAGAAACACAACATAGTCAAATTATACTATTTCACTGTATTTTTTTTAAACAATGTTATTCTCTGAAATGTTTTTGTTCACCGAGCTAATTAAAAAACAAAATCCCACCTTAAGGCATTTGCCTTGAAATTTTATTAAAAGTAGACTTTCAAACCTAATGATTATACCGTGTGGAATACAATTCTTTAGGTAGAGGTATTAAATTGGCCAGGAATCGTACATGCGTACAAGGAAAATTTGCCGTGGATATGATGATAATAATATAGGAATATACCTTTTGCAACAACTATATATCCAATACATAATATAGGAAAATATTATCTTCGTTTTAAATTAAATTTTTTTTAATTATTTTATATACAGATATTTAGGATATTTGCAACAACTAAATAAAAAATGCTTTAAAAAATGATCACCACTATATTTTCAATGTGTAATCCATCTTTCATTGACCAAAACAAAAACTTCACTTAAAATTCACGTGCAAAAAGAAACATAGAACTTTCTTGGATAGAAGTTGTAGTTAGTAATTTGACTTCCAGTTCCATTCGGACCCCTTGCTAGCTAGCTGGGGCTATCCGGTCAAATGTGAGGACTTCCAATTCCGAGCACTATTTGTGAGCCCCTGGGGGTATTAAGAGCATGTTTGGCAGTGTGGTTGCGGGTGCTTTTCAAATAACTTTTCGTGCCAAAATACATGCCAATGATTTTTTTTATTTTTTAAAAATCATTTTTGACATCAGCACATCAAAACGATCCAAACCATACAAACCATATTAAATTTTAGTAAAAAACAAAAAATTCAAATTTTTTGGGAACGCCGCCGCAGCCGCAGCCGCGTTCCCAAACGTGCTCTAAAAAGAATAGCGTCCTTTGTATACGGTGGAGGCGCAGCATTCTTGTCAAATTTATTTCCCTATACCAAACTATACTGGTGGCTATAAATTTAGTCAAACTATACTGGTCACAATTATAATTAGTAGTTTATTAATTAATTTCCTTGGTCATAATTAGGCATTTAAATATAAGTTTTTGATGATGATATTCTAAAATCTAATATATATAAATAAAATATTATTTAATGTTTAAAATAGTTGTTAATCAATATGTTCCCGTACTTGAACTTCTTCTTTTTAATCTAAGGAACTCCAAGCTTACAATAGAAATTTTAAGTATATGTAAAAATAGTTTTAATTAGAGGGACTCAAAGACCCCTCCGATGATAAAATTAATATCTTTATGAGAAATATATTAAATAATTTAAAATAGCCTTAAATTTCATGAAAAAAATGTTTGTTCTTGAGTTTTAAATCTGCTAATGCTCTGAAATCTAAGTATTTTTTTATCTTAAGAGATAAAAAAAATTATGAACATTTTATTTGGATGATTCAAGGGGTGTTTATACCCGTTGAATCTTGTTGTTTCCATAAAACAAAAAAGTCGGAAAGTCCTTTACTTTTGGTGATATTAATGGGAGACAAATATCTTTTAAATAACATTAATGAGATTGTAAGTATGGTGGATCTATATAGATCTTATATACACTTATAAGTATAGGGAAATCATTATCTTAATATGAATAATTATTCTAGATGAAGAGGCATGATAATTTATTATGTCTTTAACACTTATTTTGTAGAAGATTGTCTAGGATCAAGCATAAAGCCTTAGAATTTGGTAGTGTCTAAGTTCTTACCCACGTTACCTTGGACTTGGCTGACTGCCAAGTTCAAGTGTCTTGGACTCGGCAGACTGTAAAGGTCAAGTGCCTTGGGTTTGACATGTTTGTCAGACCAAGTTACCTTGGACTCGGTTGACTTCCAAGTCTAAATACCTTGGGTCTTACATGTTGGTCAGACTTACGTTACCTTGGACTTAGTTGACTACCAAGTCTAAGTACCTTGGGTCTGGTATGTTTCTCAGGCCCACATCATCTTGAACTTGGCTGACTATCAAGTCTAAGTATATTGGGTCTCGCATGTTTGCCAGGACTATTTGATTTAAAAAGATTTTTATTTATAAAAATCTTAACAAAAAGTTAATTCATCAAGTATTATACTTTTAAAAAATATACAATAAGCTAGTTTTTTTTAATAATGGAATGGGTTTCTATACTAGCGGTCGTTGATGAATACTTTTAGTGATGGTAGGGTGAGCTAATACAAGAAAAGAGAAAAAAAAGTTGTTTTTTTCTATAAAAACAAACATATTATTTCAAAAACAAATGTGAAAATTGATCTTCTCTTATAACTATTGAGGATTTTAGACGAGGAGTCCTTAATCAGGGTATTTAAACACTTTTTTACCCTAATTAGTAGCGTTGAAGGAGGGGCTTTCAATCTCTTTGTTCTTTACTTTAATCAATAGACAAAATTGACCCATGAAAGATACCAATTTGGGGTTGTACCCATTATTGGAGGACACCCCTAGCGGGTGTAAATGAAAAGCCTTTCTTGGGCCAAGAGGATGAGAGGGTTTGTAATAGGTTGGCCAACCTCCATACTGAATATGACATCAATTGTATGGCTAAAGGGCTATATGGTATTTTAGGTAATTTTGATTCCATATATTGTTTTTTGATTTCAAAATCTTTCATTCCCTAATTGTTTCCTTATACATGGTCTTTACGTGGGACTACTGGATCCAAATACAGTGGGTCTATCTCATTAATGCCTAGTTACGTCACTACGCCTTCTTCTAGTAACGACTCCTCTTCCAAAGAAAATCTCATGTAACTGACATTCTTGCTAACAAAATTGCTCAAAAGACAACAAGGGAGCCTTGCTTCTTTAGAGAAGAAAAGGGTCATGAAGGAGGTCATTGAGTAGTATCGAGCTGACAAGTCTAAAATACACAGACTTGGAGAAGAAAAGGTTGCTCAAGATGTTAAGATAGACTCTTTTAGAACTGTATATTCCAGGCTACAAGGGCATATGTCAAATTAGACTCATACTTTGGAATCAACTGAACAATAGCTGGCCGAGGTCTACAACCATATTGACCTCTTGAAGAGACAGATGACTGACTTAGAGAAAGAGGTAGCTGAGCTTAGGGGTTAAGAGATACCCTAAGAGACGAGCTAAAGATAACTAGGGAGGGGGTTTAGAAATCTTGTGCAAGAATGGAAAACCTAAAGAATTCTTTCTATGCGTTTTGGTTCGAATATGGGGAGTCCATATCTTTAATGGAGAAAATAGAAGACAAGCTTTTATTGGCCATGTCAAACCTGTATTTCTTTAACTTGTCTAGATGAATACAAGTTGACTTTAGTGAGAGTTTTCCAGATGGCTAAGTCCTGAACTTTGCCAATGTTTTTCCTATTAAAGATGCCTCAACCAAGAGTAGAGTCTTTTTGGCCTAGCAACTTGGCATGAAGATGTAGGTTCCTGTGCTCTTCAAGCCTGAAATTTAGTCGTAAAGCCTATGTTGTATTTTTGGAATTATTAAAATTTATGATATATTACTTGTATATGATTCAATATTTATATTATTATTGTACTTAAATGTGCTAACAAGTTATGTTATACATCTATAAACAGGTCCAACACCAAGTATTAAAAAGAGTATGTCTCTCATACGTAGAAAAATCTCTTATGAACCAACATCCAATAAGAACTATATTGAAACAATCACCACATTAATATCATAGGTGTTCATTGTAGTTGAGATTATTATTCTTAGGGAAATTACTAAGCAATCCCTTAATGAATGTCTTGGGGTAGAATACATAACATCTCATGGAAAGTGGTGCATATAACACTTGGAATACCATATCTCCTTTGAAGAGTGCCCACGAAGAGAATACATAACATCCTCTAAAAAGTGATGCATATAGCATTAGGGAGACCATGTCTCCCTTGGAGAGTGCCCATATGGAGAACACATACTATCTCCTAGCTGATGGTGCATATAGCACTAGGAAGACCACATCTCCCTTGGAGAGTGCCCATATGAAGAACACATACCCTGAGTGGCATTTATTAGGGCTACACAATGATAAAGAAATGGAAAATACTCATATATAAAAATATACATTCCTATCCATTATGATACATTTTTAGATGCTTTAAATGCCAGGCATGAGGAAGATTCTTCCCTTCCATATCTTATAAATGGTAAGTATTGACTTTGATAACTCTTATAATTTTAAAGGAGTTATCCTATTTTGAAGCTAGTTTGTTCACCCCTACTCTCTCAAATTACTTGTTGCCTCTAATTTTCAAAGTACCAAGTCTCTAAATTTAAATCTTCTATTCTTGACCTTTACGTTGTAATATTGAGTATTTTGAGCCTATAGATCTCATTCCTAACTGCAGCTATCAAACATGATTCTTTTAGGATGTCGAGATTGGTCCTAAGACCTTGTTCACTGTTTTTGAGGTATAGTGAACTACTCGATGACTTGGACACTTAATTTCAGCTAGGATCATGACTTTTATCCCATATGTGAGAAAAAATAGGGTTTCACCAGTTGATATTTTTTGAGTTATTCTATAGGCCCACAAAATTCCACTCAACAATTATGTCCACTCTAACTTGACTTATTTTATCTTTTTTTTAAGTCTATTAAGTAGAACCCTACAAGTCAACTCGGCTTGACTATTTGTCTAAGGGTGTGATACAAAGGAGAAACAATGATCTATATAAAGCCTCTAACAATGTTCTCTCATTTTATAATTATCAAACTACGTTCCATTATCAGTGATAAAAAATCCGGGGAGCTCAAAATGACATATGATATTCTTAAAAAAAAAAGACTTTGTTGGTAGTTATCTCTACTAGAGCTTCTACTTCAACTCACTTGGTAAAATAGTACACGGTTACTAGGACAAATTGTCTCTTACATATAGCCTTAGTGAATGGACCTAGAATATCCATTCCTCATTATGAAAACGGCCAATGGAAAGTCATAGCTATCATTTCTACAAATGGCTGTCAGGTAAGGTTGTAGCGAATTGACCAGGGTTTTCTTTATTTTGCTTAGGACGAGAATCTTTCTTTAAAAATTAATGAAGATAGCCCTTAGCTATAAGTCTTTGAATTTCTTTTTTCAAGACATAACAATCATTTATATCATGTCCTTTGTCTTTATGAAAAAAGCAATATTTTTTAGATGTGCGTGTATTGGGAGGAAACTTTATGAGCAAAGGGTATTTAACAAACTCTTTACCTTGGATGGATGCAAGGACTTCAGTGAGAGAGACGTTTAATGGAGAAGCACGTGCTTCAAGATAACTCAAACATTCTCTGAGTGGTTTCTTTTAGTTCATATTGAGATTGTTGTCTCTTCTGAGAGAATGGTCTCCCTTAGGTGAGTGACCTCATTTAGGGGAGCTTTCTAATTGTTTGTCCTTGGTAAAACGAAGAGAATCATAACATAGCGTACTCGCCTTCTCTACTCAAATGTGACTTTATATGGCTTGTTTTACCTTTAGTAACCTTCTATCTAGTAGAGCGTACAATTCTTTCCACAAGGTTTTTTCTCTTACCGCATTGATAAGGGCTTCAGAAGCTACTTGTTCAATCAAGTCTTTGACCTTAAGCATTTCCTCATTAAACATTTTGAGGTATGTTCTGGTAGACTCATTCTCCATTTAGGTGATTCCAAAGAGTTCATTGAAACTTACTTTGGCTGAAATACTTGTACTAAAGTGTCCTACTAGCTTGAGGTCATTGAAGTTGGCAATTGAACCTGGTTTTATATTGTTGTACCATACTCTTACTACACCTTTGAAAGTCATCAGAATGATCTTCCACATAGTATGGTTGTCTTGAATGACCAACTCCAGACTGTTACGTACATTTTGTATATGTTCCCTAGGGTCTGTAAGCCCATCATAATTGTTCAGGGTTATTTTGGTTGGGATATAATCTATGGGTATGCGTGTGTTCAGCACATGTATGGAAATAAGAGAATCTATGATCTGATGATAAATGTAGACATCCTCACAGATGAGTTCTTCTTTTAGTTGTTTGCCATTATTATACCTATTAGGCTTAGGGGAACTTGATGTTTATAGTGTAGGATGACGTGATAAATGAACCGTCTCTTTCTTATGTTGTCTAGATGGATGCTTAGAATAACCACTTCACGCATGAGTAGCATAAGGGCGTGTATGCTCTTGGCATGGCTTGAAGACCTCTGAGGTTAAGGGTCCTCTACTGGATTATTTTGTTTGTATCTTTCAAGATAATGTAGTCGTCTACGAACACTAGGTGGGGTCAGTTGTCATGGAAGTGATTGTAAAGATGTAATAACTTGCTGAAGAGGAGCTGAAATTCGAGGCGGTGGGCTTTCTCTAGCTTGTTGATTCCCCAACACTACCTAGGCGAGAAGTTGTATTTGTTCCATTAATTGCTGAAGAATTGGTTGTGCGGGGATTGAAGTATCTGCCGCGACAGAAAGACTAGTTACTCATCCGATTCTAGAAGTGTCTTGATTATCTGTCATTGATAATGATAATAAGGGGAAAACAGTTATATAATAAAGCTATATACACCTTTTTGTAAAGCTTCCCACAGACGGTGGTACTAATGATGTCTTAAAATCTAATATTATAAATAAAAGGTTATTTAATGTTTGGGATAATGGTTAATCAATCACATAGTTGGATTTCTTTTTCTTCTTAATCTAAGGATCTCTAGGCTTACAATAGAAATTTTAAGTACCTGCGAAAACAGTCCTAATTGGAGAGACTCAAAGACCCTCTAATAATAAAGTTAGTATCTTTATGAGAAATGTATTAAATAACTTAAAAGAGTCTTAAATTCTTAGAACAAAGATGTTTTTTCTTAAGTTTTATGAAATCTAAGTATTCTTGTCTTAAGAAATAAGAAGTTGTGAACCCTTTACCTGGATGGTTCAGGGGGTATTTACACCCTTTAAACTTTGTCGTTTTCATAAAAAGGAAAAGTCAAAAAGTTCTCTGCTTTCAGCGATATTAATGAGGGACAAATATCTCTTACATATCATTAATGAGATAATAAATATATACATCTATAAGTATAGGAAAATCATTATCTTAATATGAACATAGTTATTCTATATAGAGAGGAATTATGTCTTTAATACTTATATTGTAGAGGATTGTCAGGATCAAGCATAAAACCTTAAAATTTGATAATGTCTAAGTTCTTTGGATCTAGTATGTTTGTCAGACTCATATTACCTTAAACTCAGCGTACTACCAAGTCCAAGTGCTTTGGGTCTGGCATGTTTGCCCGACCCATGTTACCTTGGACTCGGTAGAGTGTTGAAGTCCAAGTACCTTGGGTCTTGCATGTGGATCAGACCCACATTACCTTGAACTTGACTCATTGTCAAGTCCAAATATTTTGAGTCTAGCATGTTTGCCAGACCTATTTGATTTTTTAAAAAAATTATTTATAAAAATCTTGATAAAAAATTAACTCATCAAGTTTTATACCTTAAAAAAAATGCAAAACATGCTATCTTTTTAATAATGAAATGAGTTTTTATGCTGCTGTCTTTGATGTGCTGTCATTGATGAGTACTTTTGGTGATGACATGGTGAGCTAATATAAAAATAAAAATAAAAAAAATAAAAAAAAAACTTGTTTTTTTTTTTGTTTAAAAAAATGTAAAAAATGATCTTCTCTTGTAATCATTTAAAAGAAATAATTTCTTACAAGGACAACACGACCAAATAAATCCTAAACGCCATTAAAAAGAAAAAGGCTTTATCACAAAGGTATGGTTGCATCCTCCTTTTCTTTTATGGATTACGTGGTTTGCACTTACTTTGACCACAAATTAGTAGGAGAATCTAGCGTTCTTACCTTGCAACTTCTCCTGTCATCGTTGGTATTGCGTATCCAGTCGGTCAGATTAGGACAGTCAAACATTTGAATGGATTTTCTTTTCGTCTGTCAATGTGTCGAATTTGAATTTACTCGGAACATTTTATCACGACA
>Ga0307507_10008288_pt1 | contig 14478 bp, 6 predicted proteins | sample 7_EM_MG_FD_207223 | JGI IMG/M metagenome (GOLD analysis project Ga0307507, IMG submission 207223) | Populus trichocarpa ectomycorrhiza microbial communities from riparian zone in the Pacific Northwest, United States - 7_EM | ecosystem: Host-associated > Plants > Roots > Unclassified | place... | reverse complement strand
TAGATTTTGGTAACGTTAAAAATATTTGGAGATGAGTTCTTTAAAACTTTTATATGTTGATTAACAAAACACCTAAAAGATTGGGTGTTTTCTATGTAACTCTTCTCATGCTCTTTTTTTTTTTTTGTCCTTTAATTTTTTTTTGATTTAGTCCTTTAATATTGTGTTTATTTGAAATCGATCTTTGTAACTTGTTTGTCCTTTCTTTCTATTAAATTGTTAAAAGTTAAAGAACCAAAATTGAATTAAATTAGAAGAAAACAAGCAACCCCCCCCCTCTCTCTCTCTCTCTCTCTCTCTTTATATATATATATATATATATATATTCCTTTATTGTCAAAAAGGTAATTCTTAGTGTCAACAGGTTTCTTTTAAAAAATGAGTTTTATTGAGGTGTATTTTTGCCTTATCTTGCCTAAAAAAGTAGATTGGGTATTAATTTTTTTTTTTGAATCAGGTTGATTTTGCATTTTAGAACCTTTTTCCAAGTTTAATATAACAAATAGATTTTTTAAAGCATCTAAAATGTTTATTACATGATTTAGGTGAAATATTGGTTAAAAAATAGGGTTTTAGGTTTTAAAAGTTGGACCTCGGTTTTTCGATCACCATTATGAAGTTAATGATTGTTTTAGAACAATAGTAGAGGATAAAACTATCTGTGTAAACTTCCAACTAAAATTTTTCAGAAATATAAAAATCTTAGCATGGAGATAAAATGGGTAATTAAGATTTATAAAAAAAATTAAATCTTTATATTAAAGGTGAAATTGAAATAAAATAAAAATGTTGTGACACTAAACAAAAAGGGGATGAAATAAATTAGAAATTGTAGGGACAAATTGGAATTATATGAGAATGAGAGGTTAATGTGTATGTAACCAAAATATCTAGTATAAATACCTTTTCTCTCTTTTTTAGGCTGACAACATAGAATAGAAAGAAAATGAGAGAAAAACTTTATTTTATCAAAAATTTCTTAGGAAAAAAAACCTTTAGAGAATAAAGGAATTGAAGGGAGATTATGAGAAATGTTAATCACCACACAAAAAAACCTAAATAAGAGAGAGAAATGATGGAAAGAAAGGGGAATTGAGGGACATTGTTTATGGTAGCATTAGGAATAAAGGGAGGGACTCAAAAAAATTTGACTGGTTGGGATTCAAAGCAGAAAATATTATTTGGCAAGGAGTTCTAAACCTAACCAAGCAAGCTCATATGAAAAGGAAAGCAATTAAGGTTGAATTCATGAATTTTGTATTAGGGTTTATAATAGAAAATTATGGAAAATACAAATTGATTGTAAATTTAGTCAATTAGGTTAGATTAGGTTATGATGGGTGCTAAATTAGGAAATAAAGAAAATTATGGAATCTCTAAAGGCTCAATTGCTGGCCAATAGGGGATCAAATTACATATGATGAATTTGTGTTTATTCAAGCGTAATTGTGCTAGATTAATGTATGTGTGAGGAAATAGGACATATAATATGTCTTATATGAGATAAATTGAAGGGAATTCGTATCCTCTTTTGTTGTACATGTTTTGGAAAAATAAGAGTAAGGATGAAAATTGGGATTTATGAATGTAATATGATTTAAAACTTGTATAAATTGATTATGAATGTGTTAAGAAATGAGTGGATTCCTTGTGTCTTTCGGAACAAAATTAAAATACTTAGAACTTAACTAACCGTAGAGGAAAAAACTGGGCAATTTCATCACCTGGCTTTCAAAGCAATTTAGGGCTTGAAAATGATGAAATTATAAACAAGTTCCTCATGAAAGTTGGAGTTATGGATGTTAGCTTCTTAACAAAACTAACCTTACTTAATTTGAAACTTGAAAACTTCATATAAGGGTCAAAATCAGAGAGGAGGTCAGGCTAGAAGTCAACTGGGCAATGTAGTTCGATTGCATTAATGGGTAGTTTTGGATCTGTTAATGATAGAACTAATAATAATGGCTGATCAGAGATAAGATAAGATATAAGATGTATGAGATTTTTATGGAAGAATTGGTATATAAAAGTCAAATTTCATGGAAATGGGGATGTAGAGAGGATGCTATTCTTTTATTTACAAAAACTTTCGTGCCATTTGGAAGTCTAGAACTCCACAACGAGCATTTGAAAAGTGTCACCCCGATCATCCAAAACTGTCAAAGAACAAGATTAATAGTAGGTGAACGACACGTCATCTAAGTTAAATCCCTATAAATTAGGGTTTTTAATTTGGGATTTGATAGATTTTATTTTTGTCCTTATTCTTCCAATTGCTTTTATTTGTACCAGTAATTGCCTCTCAAACTCTTAATTTCATGCAATTTAACCCCTACCAAACTCAATCATTAGATCCAAAGTTTAGCGTCATTTTCATCTTGGTCCTTGATTTTTGATTTGTGCACTTGGACCTGTAATTGACCATCAAACTTTTAATTTTTTTTAATTTGACCCCTAATTTGGTCAATTTTAGCCTTTGAAGTCTCACGTCATTTATGATGTGATCCTTGGTTTTGAATTCCTTCAATCAAACCCCTAATTAGCTATCAAATTATAATTTTTTTCACAATTAAGCCTTTTATTTGACCAATTAAACTTTTCAAAGTCCAATTTCAGTCCCCAAACTTCAATTTCTTCTAATTAACACCTAAATTGACTTAAAAAAACTTATTTTTCTTGGAATGAAGTCCTCGATAAAATTAATTAAGCCTTCTAAAATCCTCATTGAGTCCTTACTCATCCAAATTTATATTTCTTTACCCCAAATAAAAATATTTTCACCAAATGGGTTTTTTTTCAATCAGAATTGGGTAGTTAATTTTGTCAATTTTATACATTCTGGTCCTCCAACTTTTTCACTTGTCATTTTGGTCCGTCACCACCTTCTAGGTTTTTTTTTTTTTATATGTATCCTCTTGTATTTTTGGATTTTATTTTTCTATTTTTTTTCTTTTCTTGATTTTTTTGTGCGATAAAAAATAGGTAATAACAAAAGAGATCCAAGGAGTTAGAGCATTGCATTTCCAATCTTTTCTGTAGCTTATTTTGAATTCACTGAGTGTGGTCTTCCCCTATGTGATAATATTTTGATAACAATCTTCCTTTCCTATTCAAATGATCCACAATTAAGTATCTTCAGACCTTATTTTAAAAAATAAGGTATCACTTCCACAAAAAAGAAGAAAATCTATAGGTTGTAAGGTGACATATAGTGAAGAATGGGTAACAATTATTGGTTTGTGTTTGAGAATTTTAATGCTATCTTTTTTCTACAGCATCTGCAGCCTACTGTGTGTAGCTCAATTTGCATTCAGCTTTCTGGCATCCAGGCTTTAGTTGTTGGTGGACAGAGGTTTAATCATTGCTGAATTTAGCAAAGTTCTAGGTTGTAGTGGATACCATTGTTGGCTGAATCACTTCTCAAGCAAGAGAAATATGCTAATGATGTGTGGTTTATAGATAGTATTTGTAAACACTCCAAAGAAAGCTCAGGGAATCAACCAGTCATGCTTTAGTTTCCTTGTTCTACTGAGCTTGTTTAATTTTGTTTTCAGTGCAAGTTTAACAATTACAACAACAATTTTATGTGGCGCCTTTGTTGTCAAAATGGGGCTATTTGATTTTAGTAACAAACTGCTGAGCAAGGGATAATTAGATACTTCAACTCTTACTGTGGTTATAGATAAATATGACAAGAAGTTCATGAAATTTCCTAGAATAGCTTATTTTGATTATTAAATATTCTCTGTTTCCTAAGATTTAGTTCCTAGGTGGAATAAAGTTAAGCATTTGTTTTTCAGAGGTAGATTGTTCTGCTAGCCCATGTTGATTGTTTCCAGTTTTCTGATTTCAACATTTTTACCTCTAATTACATGCTCACTTTGCTCCTATATGACCACAATTCCATATTGTTCTGATTGCCGGGATAATCCATAGAAGCAGTTCAAGATTCCAGTTGCAGAGCATGGAATATCCTTGAACGACAGAATGCTGTTAGGTTTCAGCAGCATCATAGTGGATGTACTGTGATAAAATCTAAAATTTACCAGGAAAATAATGCTAAGTTCTTAGTGCATGCTGCCTCTGGACAACCTCCTGAATCTGGGCCTGAAAGCACTTCAAAATCTGTAAGAAGTACATTAGACGCTTTCTACAGATTTTCACGGCCTCACACTGTTATTGGCACAGTTAAGTCAAAGTTTGTCGTACAAATTCAACAAAGGTTTAATGATCATTGTATATCGTTACCAGCTTCTAAGAATTTTGTGAATCTGATTCACCTTTCGATTTAAAGAGCTCATTAATTGGCTCTGATAATCATAATCATCATCACCCTTTATTTATTTGTTATTTTGGTGTTGCAGGCTGTGGCCGCTGCTCTCATGATGAATATTTATATTGTGGGCTTAAATCAGTTGACTGACATCGAAATAGACAAGGTAGCTTTGCTTAGCAAATCATTGTAACAAAACGGAAAGCTTTCAGCTAATAACTGAAGACACAATGGGAAAGTGCTGCAAGGATCAGTTGTTTGCTATCTTCAAAGATCTTCTTTTGACTTCATACCAAATTGATCAAATAAGGAAGAATCAGATAGTTTAGCTGTCTCTCTTATTCATTTTCCATCTAGTTTTCCGTTGTTATATTAGAAATGCCTACAATGTTCACCCCAGCAAAATATGTTGAACTGTTATCATTGCAGGTTAACAAGCCATATCTTCCAGTGGCATCGGGGGAGTACTCTGTAAGCACTGGCGTGATGATTGTTACATCTTTCTCCATTATGGTATCTATATTCAAGAATATTCTTATTCATAGATTATTACTTGCTTAAAGTGGTGGATAATCCTTAAGTTTTTATATTTGTGCAAAAAAATAAATACAGTCCTGTCTCCGCTGTATATGTCTGCCCAAAATCACACTAGGAAATTAGTGAATAGCTCATGTAATCATGGTTAGAGTGGTTATTTTAGTGTTAGTTCAGGCCAAATGTCAAATAAGCAGGTGGAGAGACCCAAGAACATGCACAATAAGGCTGTGTCAAACTCAACTAACATGTGATTGCTCAATATGCTGTTTGAGAACTGATTGCTTAGTAGAGAGCATATGCAAATCAGTTATCAAGATTTTAGTTATATGTTTTGAAATATCTAAGATTCATTATATTTTTCTTTCTTCTTTCTTGTTCATGGATCTAGTATTACCCTGTAATAGTAAATTATCAGTTATAACATGGCGAGTTTCTCTTTCCACTTGGAATACTCATTCACTGCATCTGGAGGATTCCATTGAAAATGCTAATTATTTCCTTTTTTCGAGAGCTTTTGGCTTGGATAAATTGTTGGTTCGTGGCCATTATTTTGGGCTCTTTTCATCAGTTTTGTTCTTGGAACAGCATATTCAATCAATGTGAGTTTGTCTAACTACAATTGCAGATTTTCATCCACATATGCAAGCTCATCTTTATATTCTGTGCGTGTTTGTATATTCTTTCGCCACTGCTTTTTGTTTTTTTTTCAGGGTTCAAATATTAAATAACTGTCATTGTATCTATGTGTTATTTCAGCTGCCACTATTGAGATGGAAAAGGTTTGCGTTCATTGCAGCAATGTGCATCCCAGCTGTTAGGGCGGTGATTGTTCAACTTGCCTTTTATCTGCATATGCAGGTACTTCTTTCCTTTGCATATGGAAAGTAACTGGAAAGATATCAGATACATAGAATTAAGGGCCTCCAAAACACCATTATGGGGCTGTTCCCTGCACAACACTGTGTGGCAGGTTTCACTGTGTCAGTGCTTCAGACTGTTCCAACTTCAATATAACAAAAATGACAGACAGTCCTTGTTGAATCGATTGTTGTATTCATCAATTTTCTGCTATGTATGAGCATGAAAGATTTTAGCTTTGGAGTCATGTTACACGGTCTTGTACGTTTTAAGTGCCTGGTTAGTACTCTGCCTGCCTGTTTCCAGACCCATGTGTACGGACGATCACCTTTCTTTTAAAAGCCTCTAATTTTTGCAACTTCATTTATGAGCTTCTTCTCAGTTGTTATAGCACTATTCAAGGTAAATGGTATTTATTTATTTTAATTTAATTTTAGTAAAAGGGGAGGAGTCAAGGCAGAAAACCTTCTAGTTAGCTGTTTGTATTTTGCACTAGGTTTGCCGATAAATGTGTTGCTGTGAACAAATTGTACATGCAGGATATACCTGATATCGAAGGAGATAAGATTTTTGGAATCCAGTCTTTTACAGTGCGTTTGGGACAAAAATGGGTCAGTTTAGAACATATTATACATTTTCCAAATGGAGAACTCCTAGCTAGTAACCTTTGTTTTTACTGATGTCTCTTGGCCATGCCTGATTTACTTTGCTCAGGTATTTTGGACATGTATTTCATTACTTGAAATTGCTTATGCTGTTGCCATTCTGGTCGGAGCAGCAACTTCCTACAATTGGAGCAAATGTATCACGGTAGCGTTCTTGCTTCTTAATGTATGCAACTGACGAATGTTAGCACGTATAGATTTCCCTTCTTCTGGAGTGCGTTCAGTGATATAGCTTCCTTCCTTGTATTGTTTTTGAAGGGGAGAAAAAATGACTATGTGTTGGGACACATGTTTCCCCAAGTCGGCTGAAATGATTATATAAATCTTTATTGTTAAGCATAAATCCTGGTTATAACTGGCTTTCCATGTGAGTTCTGAAACTCTGCATGGTTATTTTGAATTTCCTTTGCTGATGGCTTCCTTTACAAAATGGCAAAATTTGTAGCTTTTAGAAACAGTTGGTCCGGCATGAATTATTACCAACTGTGGATTAACAAGGAGACTTGGTTTACATTTTATCATAAGCTTGCATGGGAACGAGGGGCATCTCATCTAATGAAAGGTCTGAAACCTTCAAATGGGATGTTGGCTGGATGTCTGCATATTATTTATAGGTTCATAAAAAGGATGATGTAGTTTCCTGAGACGTTTTTCTAATTTAATTTTACTGTTTCTCGTGTTTTGATTCTAACACGCATTGCGTTTGGCCAGGTATTGGGTCATGCCATCTTGGCTTCAATGCTGTGGAACCATGCCAAATCTGTTGATCTGAAGAGCAAAGCTTCAATAATTTCCTGCTATATGTTTATTTGGAAGGTAACCATCTACCATCATAGCTTGTGACTTCAGCATTGCAGGAAGAATGCAAGAAAATAGACGACTAAATAAAACCAGTAAATTTCACTCCAAGTAAATCAGTGAATAGATAACCTGTTTATTACTTTATTTAGCATGCAATGCTTCTCAATGCATGATTTCTGTAATATTTTCTTATTACCATTTTGAGTTTCATGCAGTAGTCATATTTTCACCGATCATTTATCAATTCCATTCATCTTTTTTAAATAATTCAATCTTTATGTATGTATATTTGGAATTATAGTGCATGGTGCTTTTCAAAATAACTTTTTACTGGAAAATACATCAAAATAAAATAAAATATTAGATAATTTTCATAATCATAATCATCATAAAAACAAAAAAAAAACATTAATTAAATGTTTTTTCAATCCAAAAGTACTTTTGAATTTTGGTTCTTATTTATATTGACAGTTACCAATTGAAGTGGAGGGTTTCTTTAAACAACAAGGAGCTGGGTCAACTATTCAATCAAATGATATTGAACATGTTTTCCATCTCTTCTCGAGAAAGAAGTGGGCTATTTCTTTACAAAATTGTACTCAATTTCATATATGGCAATTCTGCCAAGATCTCTTCGTTAGTTGGGGGAATAATCCGCATCTCAAACACTCTAGATGATAAGTGATCGGACTGTTTATTCTTGTTCAGTTATTTTGCTGGATAGTAAGTTTGAATTCAAAATCTGATGAATATGCTCCTTCATTGCTTCCTGACTAGATTGAGTTTGAGTTTGCATACAAATCTGGAAATCAGAATTCTATCGTGTTGATATTCTCTCTTTTCCATTCCTTTATTTTTTCTTATAGGATTGTTGCATGTATAGACTTCTTAGAGAAGTGCTGCAAGATAATTAAAAGAAATGGTGGCCACTCTGGTCCACATGGAGAGCTTGTTTAGGCTGGTCCATTTTAGAGATCCTACAGGCCTTGGTGCTGATCATAGATCATTCCCGGTCATTAATCAGTATTAAGAGTGAATTAGCAGACAGTAACACAAGCTTTACACCGTTACATGGTGATTATTCCGTTTCTTAAAACTAATTTCTTTTTAACATTTGCCTGTTCCTCTGGCAGCTATTTTATGCCGAATACTTGCTCATACCACTTGTAAGATGATGATGCCGAGGATTCTAGGAAGTGGATCATTTGCTGTCCGAACGAAACTCGAATTAAGATGCCATAAGGTATTGCATGGCCTGGCTGCTTCTGATGAGTTATGAAATGGAATTTTGATGCGGCTATATAGAAAAACCGATGCAGACATGTAATTATCATGCAACGAGAACACCAAGCTGTTGTGTTCTTTGATCATGTAATAACGCAAGGACTTGATTCAATCTTGAGTTTCACGCTATCACTTGATTTGGGCCACCACATGGTAAAAATAGTTATGAGACTAGATTTGAAGCCTCATGCTATATATCATGGGACTAATTAATTTTTTTAATATAAAAAATATTTGGGTGATGCATATAAAAAAATCAATAACTTGGATTATAGATCCAATTAAGTCAAATAAAATTTTATTATTTAATTAAATGATAAAAGAACAAGCAATAAAAATAAATAGATTGAATTGACCCATGAGAACACCAACGAAAAGGAAAAAGCAACAAAGTTTAATTTCAAGTCAACTCAATATAAAAAATTAAAATTAGAAAAAAAAAATGACTCGAGTCAACATAAACAAGTATGTCAAATCTGCAACCATGTTTCTAAGACTAAGATAATTCAAGAAAAAGCAAACAAAACAAAGGGTGAAATCTAATTCTCAACTAACCAAAGGTAACAAAAAAAAAACACACACCAGCAAATCGAGTATGCCTACGAAACTTCGTGGCCTGAATCATTTGAATGAGATAACTCAATATAAGGAAAAATTATGGAGTTCAATTTTAAAACAACCTATTGTCGAATGATGAAAGTAAAAAATATTAAATTAAAAAAAAACCCAATAAAAGACTCGAGTCAACTTAGGTTAACCCGTTAAACTCGCGATCCAGGTGATGATATCAGGATTACTGAATAGAAAGGAAATTGAAGAAAATCATGAAGCCCAATTAAAAAAACTAACGTGAAATGATGAAATTGCAAAGAAAATCAGTGTAAACAAATAAACCCTAAAAAGAAAGAACAATGTTAACTATGGTTAAGTTTTCAAATCTATGACTCGAGTCATGAAACATAAAATCTCCCATAACAAAAAAAACACAGAGCCAAATTCCTAACCAACTCCATGTCAAAGATGAAATAAAAAAAATCAAATTTCAAAAGGATCTAAAGCGAAAAAAACACTAATCAAAAGAATGAAGACTGAATTAAAAATAAAAACAAATGAGAGAACATTTTCATTTTTGGATTAAATGATAAAATTGAACAAAAAAATCAATTTCACAAACAGATACAAAACTAAAAATAACAACTAAAAGAATGAAGACCAAATTTGAAATTGAAAAATAAAATAAGAGGACAACATGCAACTTTTTATTAAAGGATGAAATCGAAAATGATTTGAAATTTTAGAGAAGGATCCAGAAAAAATAGTAATAAAAAGAATAATGATCAAATTTAAAATGATAATAAAATAAGAAGACAACTCTGAAATTTAGAATGGTCAGCTCAAATTTTAAGAAGAAGAAAAAGAAAAGAGAGAAAAAAAATAAAGAAAATGCTTCTAGCGACATACCTTTGTGATTACATCAACATGTGTTGGCCCCGATGGAAGAGCATGTTGTGCCGTATCCATCATCACCACAGAAGGCCAGACTTGTCTATCGGATGAGCTCGCACTCGTTTCTAGAGTGTTGCGACCTCCCCCACTATATAGCGCGTGCAATACATTCACCAGTCATTCTTATCTTGCATGTTAACTTAAGCCCCCCATGTTTGTTTTATAATCAAATTTGGTCCATAAAGTCCTAATTGCTATAAATCAACGATGTTTAAACATATTTTGACAAACCAATATATACCAAGCATCAAAACTTATACTCAATATTGCAAGACCCCTATATATAGAAAAATAAAAATAAATTATCCAGTCAATTCACAAAATAAAAAATCAAATATAGAATGATCAAATTAAAAAAAAAACAAAACACCAACCAAAATAAAAAAAAGATACATAAATATTTTTCTTGTCCAAGCAAATCAATCCCTAATGGCATAAAATTGAAGGCACTCAAAAATTTTCAAAGCTTCAAATTCGATCATTGAAGCTTCAATTATTCTAAATCAATAAAATTAAGTTTTATTTTGTAAAATCAAATATTAATTAAATAACAAAATATTTTCTCAATACCGCGAGTTCAATCACCAAACACAAATTATTGCAATGTCAAAAGAGCAAAAAAAAAAAAAAAAAAAAAACACAAATGAATAACCAAATTGGAAACGTAATCCACAGTAATCTTTGAGAGTGGTTAGATTAACTTGTCAAGCAGAGGCTTAGGTGTTTTTTTTTTAAAATGTTTAAAGGCGCTGTTACTATCCTGAATGCGAATGCAGATTCTTGCATGTTTTTAGAGATTGTCTTTCATTCTCCTAAAAGAGTATTATTCAACAAATTGTTTTGCGATTAGAGATTAGATCTATCTTGATGCAAAGCAGTCAGAACTATTTCCTGTTGCAAAACTGTATAACATTTAGCAAAAAGAACATTTAATTTTAGTTAAATTGATCTCTCTAAAAATAGAGTTAATTACACCAAGTCTGTTATAATTTGTTTATTTTTTTCAATTTGATTTAATTTGGGTTTTTTTTTTACCATATGTTAAAAGTGGAATTAAAAGTGAATTAAACTGGCATTTAGAGTGGAAACTTTTAAGTGAGCATTTGAAAACGCGGTTATATCCGCGTTTTTAAAAAAATAATTAACTATAATTATACTTTTAAATAGCCCTTAATAGTTTAAGAAGGGAAATTGTCGAGGAATTGAACAAGATGGGAGTTGCGTATCATCCACCATAGGATTAGAAAAATGAATCTATCAAAAATTAATATCATCATCTTTTTTTACCTTATAATAATAATAATAATAATAATAAATTTAGTCACTTACACTTGTTAAAGAAATACTAATAGATACACTGCTAGTCATCAAAGTTGACAATCCGAATGAAAAAGCTTTTACATTGTATTTCGAGGGAGATAAAATATGAGAGAATTTATTGTGAAGAGAGTATGGGGGAGATAAAATTTCTCATTTCTGTTCTCTTCGTGAAGAGAGTCTCACAATTTGGAGTGTTTTTTTTTTTAATTTTATATATTTACCCCTGTCTTAAACCGGGAAGGTGAAAGTTTATTAATTAATTAAGATATAATTTAATCTATATATTAATAATTTATTAAAAATTAATTTATCTAGGTATTCTTTATTTTTCCCCCCAAAGCATACATATATTATGAACTGTGATTATATAAATACTATCTAATTACTGAATTATAAATTATTATTCTATATATTTACTTAACCAAAATAAATTTATAAATGTAATTAGTCTTATTACATAAAAGTCTCGAGTCTATCCATTTTTATAACAAACTAAAATTAAATTATTTTTAAACTTAATTAATATATTTTATAAACATTAAGTCAAGCTAAAACATTAATAAAAAAAACATATAAAATATCATAAATGATAAAATTAGATACAATGGCTTCTCATCACATAGGTATAAAAAAATCAACTTCAAAGTTGTTGAATGATGAGTAATTTATTGAAAATATTACAAGAAATGACATAAAAAATAAAGTTAAATCTAGAAAAATTAGAGATAATATCTAAGTAGACATTAATTCTAAGAGAAGATAAATAACATTGAAGTTACAAACTCTTCCTAATTGGGCTATATATATAATTTTGATGATTATTAATTTATATTTCAGGTGGTACATGTATTTTTTTAAATAATTATCTCAGAATTATTAATTTATCATAAAGTCCAAAGTCAACACCAATATAAAATATTATTTAATTAAAATTATTAATTTATTAAATATTAATTTATCAACGTTATACTGTAATTTACCCACAGTTTTAAAATCCGGACCGGCCCGGCGGGTCGACCCGGGACCCGGCTGACCCGGGCCTGGGACCGGTCCGGGTGGAGGTAAAAACCCGCTTGGGAGTTGACCCGGTGAAACCCGGTCGACCCGGCGGGTCGACCCATGACCCGAGCGACCCTGGCAAACCCGGACGAGACCCGTTGGATGTTGTATCAAGAATTGGTGATAAAAGGTTGGTGCTGTGGTTGTCAAGGAGAGTGAAGAGAGTTGTAGCTACTGGCCAGAGCTGGAAGGAGAAAGTCGAGAGACCTTGTGATGGGAGTTGTCTGATTATCACCATTGACTTGATCGAATGGATGTAATGTTGTTGTACCTTCCTGTGCTAGTATGTCATGTTGTAGTTTAGAGAATCCATTTCCATTGTCTGGTAGAAGGATCTTGCTAAGTCATCTTCAGAGTCTTCTTCTTGCTATTGAGGAGTTGCCATGCGCCGCCAAGGCAAAAGCTTCACTTTCCTTAAAGTGTTGCTGCTTGATAAATTAGGGCATTGATTTTGATACGGTTGTTTATATACATGTTGGCTATGTGTTGGTGAATTTTCTATCTTGCCCTCCGTCTTGTTTTACTATTAAATTTCTGAAATGAATAACTGTTGGGAAAGGTTGATGTTGATTATTTCACATTCATATTTATAAATTAATACGAGTAAAATATAAGAATTTGATAAAAAAAATTAAAATATTTTTTTAAATTTTATTATTTATAATATATATAGTATATATTTACATGATTTTTTTTAAAAAAATTCATATAAAATATTAAAATTTTAAATATATTTTTTAATTTTTTTGGGTTGATCCGGGTTAACCCGGGTTAACCCATAAAACCCGGGACCCGGTCTCTTGACCGGGTCAATTCCCGGACCGGGTAATTTACCTTATGTTTCAGATTCTAAAAATGAAATCAGATAGATATCCACAATTTTAAATTATTATTCTTTTTAAAAAGAAAAACCTCAAATGAACCCAGACAGAGCCCTTATCAAAACCCTAGCTATCTAAGGTAGCGTTATTACCACAACAATAACTAAACACCACCAGTCAGTCGCCCCCCTCACTCTATCGAACAGCTGAACTGCGTGCCTTGTCTCTGTCTGATTTAACAATGGAGGAGACCGACGCTTCTGCTCCCGGCGATAAAACCATAAGCAAAAAGTTAGTCTCTCTCTCATTTGTTTTCACTGAAAATTTTGTTTTTTATTTTTTTTCAGTGATGGATTGATTGTGGCTTTTGGGTATGTTGTTACTCTTGTAGTGCACTGAAGAAGGAATTGAAGAATAAGAAGAAAGAAGAAGAGAGACGCCAAAAAGAGGAAGAGAAAGCTAGACAGGTCTCCTTCCTTTTCTCTTCCTTCCTTTCTTTTTTTTTTCCCCTTGTAATGCTATTGAGAATTCATTTTCTTTTCAAATATGGAATTAAGACATTACCTTGTGATTTTATTTATTTATGCTTGTTTTAGTCTAAACATTATAATTATTTATGTTAATTTTTTTTAATTTTTTTATTGTGTCTTTTGACAATGTTACTCAATTTTGCAGGCTGCTGCCAAGGCCAGCACCCAGGTTCAGAAATCTGCAGCGGCAGCCGATGATGAAGACATGGATCCCACGGTTTAACTCTTTTATTCTTGCTTTATCTTGTTTGCACTTGATGAGTATAGAAATAAAGTCTTGTTAAGGTTTAATTTTTGAATTGGTTTCTTGTTTTGATTTTTGTTACAGCAATATTATGAAAATAGGCTGAAATATCTTGATGCTCAGAAGGGAGAAGGGAAAAATATGTACCCTCATAAGTTTTTTGTTACCCTGTCCATCCCTGAATATATTGACAGGTATGGGGGGTTAAGCAATGGAGAGCATCTTGAGGATGTCTCTGTGTCTTTGGCTGGTAATTTTGAACACAAATACTTTTGCTCTATTGTTTTACGTAATTCTTTGTTCTCATATTTCATTTTGTTGAATTTGTTTATTTCCGTGTTTTACCAGGTCGAATAATGAGTAAAAGATCTTCCTCTTCAAAGTTGTTCTTTTATGATCTGCATGGTCTTGGTGCTAAGGTCCAAGTGATGGCTGATGCAAGGTATCTTGTGATTTTTTTCCATATGTTTGTTTGTTAATTGAAACATGTTCATGCTTAGTTGTTGCGTTTCGTCAACATACTTCTAAATGCAAACTCATGTACTTGTGTATTATGTCTAGCATCCTTTATCTACTTCAT
>Ga0307507_10008287_pt1 | contig 14482 bp, 14 predicted proteins | sample 7_EM_MG_FD_207223 | JGI IMG/M metagenome (GOLD analysis project Ga0307507, IMG submission 207223) | Populus trichocarpa ectomycorrhiza microbial communities from riparian zone in the Pacific Northwest, United States - 7_EM | ecosystem: Host-associated > Plants > Roots > Unclassified | place... | reverse complement strand
CGGGACTTCTTCGGGGCGCACACGTACCGCCGGGTGGACCGGGACGGCTCCTTCCACACCCTCTGGGGCGGTGACCGCTCGGAGGTCTCCGGCTGACCTCTCCCGCTGTGCCGGGCCCGCCTGCCGATGAGACGGTCAGGCGGGCTGCCACAGCTCGATCCGGTTGCCCTCCGGATCGGTGACCCAGCCGAATCGGCCGATGCCGTCCATGTCCTGGGTCTCCCCGGCGACGTCCGCGCCCTTGGCGCGCAGCTGCGCGAGCATCGCGTCGAGGTCGCGGACCCGGAAGTTGAGCATGGTCTGCTGGGTGCGGGACCCGAAGTAGTCGGTCCCGGCCTCGAAGGCCGCGAACACCGTCGGCCCGGCCTCCTGACCCCACAGACCGTGCTCGTCGGCATCGAGGCCGAGGCAGTCCCGGTACCACGCGCCGATCGCCTCCGGGTCAGTGGCCCGCAGGAAGTATCCGCCGATTCCCAGCACACGTTCCATGGGGTCATCGTGCCAGCGCGACAGGGCCGATGCCGGGTGACCCGTGTCAGGTGAGCGGTGGTCCCGGCTCCGGGTTCGGTACCGGTTCCGGGCCCGGCGGGATCGGGGACGGGTCCGGGGTGGGGCGGGGGTCCGGCGGTGGTGTGGGGAACGGTACCGGGCGCTCGGGGTCCGGGAACGGTGTGGGCACGGGGCCCGGGGTCGGACCCGGGGGTACGGGGTCGGGGTACGGGTCGGTCATCGTGTCCTCCAGCCAATGGGTACGTCGGCTCTGGACTACTCCCCCACCTACCCGTCACCCGCGCCGCCACTCACCCGGCTGGGCTCAGCCGGCGCGCGCCGCCCGGGCACCGGCGGCCAGCCCCGGGCGGGGGCTCGACAGCACCGGGATCACCGTGGTCGTGAGGTGCTGGGCCGGTGCCATGGAACCCTGCGCGAGCACGATCGCGTCGGCGCCGGTGACCGCGTCCACGGCGTCCGCCACCAGACGCGCGCACCCCTCGGTGTCGCCGGCCTCGAAGCGGGACCAGGCGCCGCCGACGAGCAGTGTGCGGACTTCGAGGGGGCGGCCGATCCGCCTGCCCTCCTCCTCGACGAGCGCCACGGTCGGCTGGAGGGTGCTCTCCAAGGTGGCGGCCACGACGACGCGTGGACCGACGGCCACGGCAGCCGCCGCCATCGGACGGTCACCGCGCAGCACCGGCACGCCGGCCTGCGCACCGGCCGTCTCCGCGACCGCGCCGATGGTCGAGCACGTGCACAGCACCGCCCGAGCCCCTTCGGCGACGGCCTCGTCCACCGCGTCCCGCACCGCGCCTGCCACCGCTTCCGGTCCCTCGCGCCGGGCCCGCGCCAACAGTTCCTCGTCGACGAAGTGCCGTAGTTCCAGGCCCTGGTGGTCCTCGTCGCGCAGCGCGTCGAAGACCGGGACGTGGGCGGGCGAGGTGTGCAGCAGGGCGAGCATGCGGGCGGGGCCTTTCTGGGAACGGTGAGCTAGAAGCGACCGGGATGCGCCGTCAGCCACTCCATCGCCGCGCGCAGCAACTCCGGGTCGGCAGCCGGAGCTTCGTCGGGGTGGCGTGCCGCCCACTTCACGACGTACGGGCAGAGCGGCGCGACGACGATGCCCTCGTGGGCGGCGATGCCGTACAGCTCGCGGGCCAGTGAGCCCGCGATGCCCTTTCCCTCGTGGGCCGGTTCCACGAGCGTGTGGACCGGGACGAGGGCGCGCTCGGGGGATTCGAGGACGAAGTACTCGATGTGGCCTACGACTTCGCCGTCGCCGATCGCCTCCAGGCGGCCCGCCGCCCGGTCGTCGCGGATCTCGATCTCGCTCATGGGCATCCTCACTGGTGCGATGGTCAGGCCGTGACGGCCTGCGGGCTGCGCGCCTGCTCCGAACCCGGCACCGGCTCGGACGGGTCGGCGCCCAGGCCCACGATCCGGTTGGCGGAGTCCACGTGCACGACCCGGGGCCGAAGCGCCCGCGCCTCGGCGTCGGACACCTGAGCGTAACTGATGATGATCACCAGGTCCCCGGGATGCACGAGGTGGGCGGCGGCCCCGTTGATCCCGATGACGCCGGTACCTCGCTCGCCCTCGATGACGTACGTCTCCAGGCGGGCGCCGTTGGTGATGTCGACGATGTGGACCAGCTCACCGGGCAGCAGATCGGCGGCGTCCAGCAGGTCGGCGTCGATGGTGACCGAGCCGACGTAGTGCAGGTCGGCCTGGGTGACGGTGGCACGGTGGATCTTGGATTTGAACATGCTGCGCAGCATCGGAGACTCCCGGAACTCGGCTCCCTGCCCGCGGCCGCGGGTCAAGGGCGTTCTTCACAGTATCCGGAGCGGTTGCGGCGGCTCCTGCGGGGGATGAATGTGGCCACAGAGGCTGGATCCGCACCTGGGAGGCGCCGTGACCACCGCATCAGAGCCCCGGGTGTCGGGGCTGGAGATACGTTCCATCGACTATGTCCCCCTCGACGAGCGCCACGGCAAGCTGTGGCACCTGGGCCCCCTGTGGTTCATGTCGAACGCCCAGATCGCCACGCTGGCGGTGGGCCTGATCAGCATCACCGAGGGCGGCAACCTCATCTGGTCGCTCATCGCGATCGTCGCGGGCACCCTGCTCGGCACGTTCTTCATGGCCTTCCACTCGGCCCAGGGCCCGCAGCTCGGACTGCCGCAGATGATCCAGTCGAGGCCCCAGTTCGGCTATGTCGGGGCCCTGCTGGTGTGGCTGTTCGCCTATGTGCAGTACGCGGGCTTCAACGTCTTCAACACGATCCTCGCCGGTGAGGCCCTGCACACCACGGTGCACGGCAACACCAAGATGTGGGTGGCCGTGGTCACTGTGGTCGGGTTCGTGATCGCCCTGGTGGGTTACGACGTCATCCACAAGGCGGAGCAGTTCCTGACGTACACCTTCCTGGTCGTCTTCGGGATCTTCACCGTGGGCGTGCTGGCGACCCTGCACTACCCGGCGGGCTCCTTCGACCTCGGCGGCTTCTCCTGGACGCCGTTCCTCGCGCAGTTCGGCGTGGTCGCGGGCTACCAGATCAGCTGGGCGATCTACGTCTCGGACTACTCGCGCTACCTCCCGCCGAACGTGACCGTCCGCAAGACCTTCTACTGGACCTACTTCGGCTCGGCGCTCGGCGGGGTCTGGCTGATGACGCTGGGCGCGCTGCTCGCCGCCTGGGCGGGCAAGGACTTCGACACGATCCGCTCGATCAACGCGGCCGGCGACAAGGTGTTCAGCGGCTTCGGCGCGATCGTGCTCCTCTTCGCCACGCTCGGTCTGGTCTCCGTGACCGCGCTGAACATGTACGGCGGTTCGCTGACCCTGATCAGCGCGATCGACTCGTTCAAGAAGGTCCATCCGACCGTGGGCGTCAGGGCGTTGACGATCGGGCTGACCGCCGCGCTCTCCCTGGCCGGCGCGTTCGCCGCGACCTCCGACTTCCTCACCAACTTCAACAACTTCCTGCTGCTGGTGCTCTATCTGTTCATCCCGTGGACCGCGGTCAACCTGATGGACTACTACGTGGTGCGCCGCGGTCACTACGCCATCGCGGAGATCTTCAACCCTCATGGCATCTACGGCCGTTGGGGCTGGCACGGGATCATCTCCTACCTGGTGGGCTTCGGTGTGATGGTGCCGTTCTTCTCCGTCGGCACGCTCTACGTCGGCCCGATCGCGCACGCCATGGACGGCGCCGACCTCTCCCTGTTCGTCGGGCTGCCGGTGGCCGGGTTGCTGTACTGGTGGCTGAGCCGCTCGATCGACGTGGAGGCCGAGATCCGGGTGGCCGAGGCGGAGGCCGCGGTGTTGGAGAAGGCGGCGCACGAACACCGCGAGCCCTGACGTCCGTTACACCACCGCTTCCTGAATCGGTCCGATCTCCGGCTGCTTCTCGAACTGCGTGCGGTACAGCTCGGCGTACCGTCCGCCGGTGGCGAGGAGTTCGTCGTGCGTGCCGCGTTCCACGATGCGGCCCGCCTCGACGACGAGGATCTGGTCGGCGGAGCGCACGGTGGACAGCCGGTGGGCGATCACCACGGCCGTCCGGCCCTGCAACGCCTCGGTGAGAGCCTCCTGGACGGCCGCTTCCGAGGTGTTGTCCAGGTGGGCGGTGGCCTCGTCGAGGATGACGACGCGCTGGCCGGCGAGCAACAGCCGGGCGATGGTGAGGCGTTGGCGCTCGCCTCCGGAGAGCCGGTAGCCGCGTTCGCCGACGACCGTGTCCAGGCCGTCGGGCAGGGACCGTACGAGATCGTCGAGGCGGGAGCGGCGCAACGCGTCCCACAACTCGTCCTCGGTGGCGGCGGGTTGGGCCAGCAGCAGGTTGGCGCGCACGGAGTCGTGGAAGAGGTGGCCGTCCTGGGTGACCATGCCGAGGGTGGCCCGCAGGGAGGAGGCGGTGAGGTCGCGGACGTCGACGCCTCCGACGCGTACGACGCCTTCGTCGACGTCGTAGAGGCGGGGCAGGAGTTGGGCGACGGTGGACTTGCCCGCGCCGGAGGAGCCGACGAGGGCGATGGTCTGGCCGGGTTCGGCGCGGAAGGAGACGCCGTGCAGGACCTCGGCGCCGCCGCGGGTGTCGAGGGAGGCGACCTCCTCCAGTGAGGCGAGGGAGACCTTGTCGGCGGAGGGGTAGGCGAAGCGGACCTCGTCGAACTCGACCGCGACCGGGCCCTCGGGGACCTCGCGGGCGTCGGGTTTGTCCTCGATGAGGGGCTTGAGGTCGAGGACCTCGAAGACGCGCTCGAAGCTGACGAGGGCGCTCATCACCTCGACGCGGGCTCCGGCGAGCGCGGTGAGCGGGGCGTAGAGGCGGGTCAGGAGCAGGGCGAGGGACACGACCGCGCCCGGCTCCAGGGTGCCGTGCAGGGCGAACCAGCCGCCGAGGCCGTAGACGAGGGCGAGGGCCAGGGCGGAGACCAGGGTCAGGGAGGTGATGAAGACGGACTGGGCGGTGGCCGTGCGGACGCCGATGTCCCGGACCCGGCTCGCGCGGTCCGCGAACTCCAGGGACTCCTCCTCGGGGCGGCCGAAGAGTTTGACGAGGGTGGCGCCGGGGGCGGAGAAGCGTTCGGTCATGCGGGTGCCCATCGCCGCGTTGAGTTCCGCCGCCTCGCGCTGCATGCGGGCCATGCGGCTGCCCATCCGGCGGGCCGGGATCACGAACACCGGCAGCAGCACGAGCGCGAGCAGGGTGATCTGCCAGGACAGGGTGAGCATGACGGCCAGGGTGAGCAGCAACGTCACGAAGTTGCTGACCACTCCGGACAGGGTGTTGCTGAACGCCCGTTGGGCTCCGATGACGTCGTTGTTGAGTCGGGAGACGAGCGCGCCCGTACGGGTACGTGTGAAGAACGCGACCGGCATGCGCTGCACATGATCGAACACAGCTGTCCGCAGATCGAGGATGAGCCCTTCCCCGAGCGCCGAGGAAAGCCGTCGGCCCAGAATGCCGAGGGCCGCCTCGGCGACCGCGATCAGGGCGATGAGCAGGGCGAGGCGTACGACGGTGCCGTCGTCGCCGCCCGACACGATCGCGTCGACGACGTGCCCGGCCAGTACGGGGGTCGCGACGGCGAGCAACGCGGTCACCACCCCGAGCAGCACGAACCTCGCGATCGGACGGCGGTGCGGCCGAGCGAACTCCGCGATGCGGCGCAGCGTGGCGCGGGCGAACGGGCGGCGCTCCTGTTCTGCGGTCATGACACTGTGCAATTGGGTCCAGGCCGTGCTCTCCATGCTCATGGGAGAGACCGTAGGACCTCAAGCACCGTTGAGGTCAACGAATACGCCGCTTCCCTACGTGCCGCATCCCCGTGTAGGGACGCGCGTAAGGAACTGTCCCCGCTGCCGCAACCCGCAGTTGGCGTGGCGCGGAAACCCTCTAGGGATGTGAGACACGTCCGCGTCCGGCAGATCCTGTGCCTGCTCCCGCTGCTCCTGGTCACCGTCGTCGCCGTACAGCACCGGTCCGTCCTCGCCGAGGGATTCGGCCAGCTGCGGGCGGCGGAGTGGCCCTGGCTGGTGGCGGCGGCCGGTGCCACCTGTCTGACCTGGGTCGCCGCCGCCTTCACCCGGCAGGGCGCCGTGGTCGAACGGCTGCCCGCGCGACGGCTGTTGGCCACGCAGTTCGCGGCGGGCGCGGCAAACCACCTGCTGCCCACGGGACTTGGGGCGGGCGCGGTGAACCTGCGTTTCCTGACGGTGTGCGGGCTGCCGCTGGCCCGTTCGTCGGCCGCGCTGGCGCTGTTCCTGCTCGCGGAGTCGATAGCCCGGCTGACCCTGCTCACCGGTCTGCTGATCGCCTTCCCGGACGCCCTGCACCTCGGAACTCTCCTCCCGGCAGGGGCACTTGGCCCACTCCTCCTGATCATCGGCACCGTGCTGTGCGCGGCGGTCGTGGTCCTCGTTCTGGTACGACGGCTGCGTACGGCGATCCTGTCGTTCCTCCGTACGGCGCTCAGCGAGGCCCGCTCCGTGCACACGCGACCGGCGCGGGCGATGGCGCTGTGGGGCGGTTCGCTGGCGTTCCCCACGCTCCAGGCGGCCGGACTCGTGGCCGTGGGGCAGGCGTTGAACCTGCCGGTGCCGCCCGCACAGATGGCGCTCGCCTATCTGGCGGCGACGGTCGCGGTCGCGCTGGTGCCCACACCGGGCGGGATCGGTTCGGTGGAGGCCGCGTTGATCGTGGCGCTGGTGGCGGCGGGCGGCCCGGTCGCGGTGGCCACGGCGGTGGTGCTGGCCTACCGGATCATCACGGTCTGGCTGCCCCTGCTGCCGGGCGCGTTGACGCTCGGCGCACTGGTCCGGCTGAGAGTCATCTGATGAGCGCCACCCGCACCGGCCCGCCCTTCCCGTCGACGGAACCGGTCCATCCCGCCGTCAGGGTCAGCGTGCGATTCGGTACGGCCGTCCGAAGCCGTTCCTGATGCAGGAGGCGGCCGTCCTGGACGACGTGCAGGACCGGCCGGTGCAGCAGGGCCGAGGTGCGCAGGACGTAAGGGTGGTCGTCGCCCGGGGCGACACGGTTCGGGGCGATCCAGCGCAGGGGCGGATCGACGAACAGGGGCACTGTGGTGCGGGGCCGCTCGGCGCCGGCAAAGGCCTCCAGGACGGCGGCGGCGACACGGACGCCCTCCCGCGTGGCCGTGGCCGCGCTCTCCACGGCGTGCAGCACGCTGCCCGCGGCGAACACGCCCGGCCGTGAGGTGTGCAGGGCCCCGTCGACGGCCGGTCCACGGGTACCGGGATCCAGGACGAGGCCGCCGCGCCGGGCCAGTTCGTGGTCGGGCACGAAGTCCCCGGTGAACACGACGGTGTCACAGGGCAGTTGGGCCGTACGGCCGTCCCGGTGCCGGACGCGGACTCCGGACAGCCGTCCCTGGCCGAGGAGTTCGGTGACCGTGGTGTCGGTCAGGAGGGGGATCCGTTGCCGGATGCGGGCGTCGTGGGCGCGGGCGGGTGTCGCCTGGGAGCGGGGCACGTCGGTGACCATCGCGACGACTTCGGCTCCGGCGGCGCGTACGGTGTCGGCGGCCGAGTAGGAGACATCCTCGGCGCCGACCACGACGGCCCGGGTGCCGATCCACTGCCCGTAAAGGTGCACCGCCTGCTGCAACTCCCCTGTGGTGTACACCCCGTCGGGCCGGGTGCCCGGCACCAGGCGGGCCGCGCGGGGCCGTTCACGGGCACCGGTGGCGAGCACGACGGCTGCCGCACGGATGGTCTCCGGCCCTCGCGGGCCGACGGTGTCCAGGGCCGACGGTCCCGCCCAGCCGAGGGCGGTGACCCCGGTACGGACGACGGCTCCGGCGCGTACGGCGGCGACGAGGACGAGGCGGGCGTACGCGGGTCCGGTGAGCGGACGCGTCCAGGTACCGAAGCCGCCGTGGTGACAGTGCCGGGGCACTCCCCCGGCCTGCTGCTCCCGGTCCAGGACTTCGACCCGGGCGACACCGGCGACGGCGAGACGCGCGGCGGCGGCGAGCCCTGCGGGACCGGCGCCGACGATGAGGACGTCGACCTCGCGTCCTTGGTGAGTCACGCCCCGGCCCCTTCGAACAACTCCCGTACGGCCGCCCCGCAATAGAACCCCTGGCAGCGGCCCGCCCGGGCCCGTGTGCGGCGGCGCAGTCCGTCGAGGTTGCGTGGTGGGACCGTGCTGGAGAGGGCGTCGCGGATCTCGCCGCGTGAGACGCGCTCGCAGTGGCAGACGAGGGTGCCGTACTCCGGGTCGGCGGCGACGAGTCGGGCGTTCTGGTGCGGGCGTGGGGACGCCTCGCCGAGGTTCGGCATCCGTACCGGTTGCAGCTCCTCCACGGGACCCGGGTCGAGGCCCGTGTCGGCCAGCAGCGCGGTCACGTGCGCGGCGATGGCCAGGGACGCCGTCAGGCCGGTGGAACGGATGCCGCCGACCGTGATGTACGCCTGCTCGGGGTGGGCCGCGATGCGGTAGTCGTCCTGCTCGGTGGCGGCGCGCAGGCCGGCGTAGACGGCGGTGATCTCCTCGTCGAGCAGTGCGGGGAGGATACGTGCGCCCTTCTCCCGCAGCAGGGCGAGGCCTTCGGCGGTCGAGCCGGTCGCACGCTTGTCGTGCAGGTCCTCGGCGGTGGGGCCGAGCAGCAGGTTGCCGTAGACGGTCGGGGCGACGAGGACCCCCTTGCCGAGTGCCGTGGGAACGGGCAGGAGGACGTGGCGGACCAGGTCGCGGGCGAGTCTGTCGAAGACGATCAGCTGGCCCCGGCGCGGGGTGACCGTGAAGTCCCGGTGGCCGAGGTGACGATCGAGGGTGTCGGCGTGCAGTCCGGCCGCGTTGACGAGGTAGCGGGCGCGGAGGGTGCCGCGGGCGGTGGCGAGGAGGTGGGCGCCCTCTCGCCGACTGACCTCACGCACCGGCGAGTTGAGGTGCAGGTCGACCCCGTGCCGGACCGCCTGGGTCGCGTACGCCAGTGTCGTCGTCCAGGGGCAGATGATGCTCTCGCCGGGGACGTGCAGGGCGCCGAGTGCACCCGGGCCGAGGTGCGGTTCGCGCTCGTAGAGTTCGAGGGGGTCGATCAGGCGGGTGTCACCGTACTCGTTGCGTACGGCTTTCTCCGCCAAGTGCGGTAGCGCCGCGAGCTGTTCCTCGTCCCAGGCCACGAGCAACGCGCCCACCGGCTCGACGGCGATGCCGGACTCGGCGGCGTACGCGGCGAGTTGGCGTGAGCCCTCGCGGACGAGCCGTGCTTCCAGGGAACCCGGTACCGCGTCGAAGCCGGTGTGCAGGATCGCGGTGTTCGCCTTCGAGGTGCCCTGGCCGACGTCGTCCTGCGCCTCGACGAGAGCCACGCGCAGGCTCGGGTGGCGGGCGAGTTCGCGGGCGATAGCGCAGCCGACCACTCCGGCGCCGACCACGGCCACGTCGTAAGTACGCGGCGGCAGCGGTCCGTTGGCGGTGACCGTCATGCAGGCGCCCGGTCGAGCAGTGCGGTGACTTCGGTGCGGAAGGCGGCGAGGCGTTCGGCCGCCCGGTCGGGGGCGATGCGCGGTTCGTAGACGGCGGCGGGTTTCCAGCCGGGCAGCGCGTCGGCGAGCGTCAGTCCGGGGTGGGCGCCGAGTCGGGCCAGCGCGCCCACACCCAGGGCGGTCGCGTCGGGCAGCGCGGACACCTCGACGGGGCGCTGCAACAGGTCGGCCTGGGTCTGCATGAGCAGGGCGGAGCGGGTGAGGCCGCCATCGACGCGCAGCACGTCAAGAGGTGTGCCGAGGTCGGTCGCGGCGGCTTCGGCGAGTTCGACGACCTGCGCGGCGAGGCCCTCGCACAGGGCGCGCACCAGGTGCCCTGCGGTGGTGTCGAGGCCGAGTCCGGTGAGCGAGCCGCGCAGGTCGCCGCGCCACCAGGGGGCGGCGAGTCCGGCGAGGGCGGGGACGAAGGTGACGCCGCCGCTGTCGGGAACGGTGCCGCCCACGCGATCCAGGTCGGCGGCGCCGCTGATCACGCCGAGGTCGGTGAGCCAGCGCACGGCGGACGCGGCCGTGTACACCTGCCCGTCGAGGCAGTAACTGGTCCGCCCGCCGAGCCGCCACGCCACACAGCTCACCAGCCCCGAGTCCCCGCGCCGGGGTGTGTCACCGGTGTGCGCGAGCAGGAACGCCCCAGTGCCGTACGTGCACTTGGCGCCGCCGGGCGCGGTGATCCGCTGGGCGAGCAGGGCCGCCTGCTGGTCCACGACAAGGCCGGTGAGCGGTATCTCCGCGCCGAACGCGGTGGTGGTACCGATCAGTTGGGCGCAGTCGACCACGCCCGGCAGCCGCTCCCCGGACAGTCCGTACAGGTCGAGGGCGCGGGGCGACCAGGCGGCCTTGTCGAGGTCGAGGAGTTGGGTGCGGCCGGCGGTCGCGGCGTCGGTGACATGCGTGCCGGTGAGACGGTGGACCAGCCAGGAGTCGCTGGTGGTGACCATGCCGTCGCGGGTGAGGTGGCGGCGGATCCAGGCCATCTTGGGCGCGGCGAAGTACGGGTCGAGCGGCAGGCCGGTCAGGTGGCGCAACTCGTCGGCGTGCTCGGCGAGTTCGGCGCAGACGCTGTCGGCGCGGCGGTCCTGCCAGACGAGCGCGTCGGTGAGCGGCATTCCGGTGTCGGGGTCCCAGGCGAGCACGGTCTCGCCCTGGTTGGCGAGGCCCAGTGCCTCGACGGGTTCGTCGGCCTCGGCGAGTGCGCGGCGCCCGGCGACGATCACCGACTCGTAGAGTTCCTCGGGGTCGGCCTCGACCAGGCCGCCCGGCAGCGGGCGGGTCCCCACCGAGACGAACCCGGTGCCGATCACGCCGCGTTCGGGACAGATCACCAGGGCCTTCGTGCCGGATGTTCCCTGGTCGACGGCGAGTACCGGACCCGTCATACCACCCCTCCCGTAGATCACTGCGCGACAGCCTGCCGCCGGTCCGCACACCACGTCAAGCATTTCTGATCTTCAGTCAACTCGCAGATATATCTACCAAGTTGGGGGGCGATCGGGAAACCAGAGGTGATGCGGAACGTCTGCCTCGTGCCCGCGAACCGTCTTGCGGCGGGCGGCCGATGGCGAGAGACGGAGCACGTCCCGACTACGATCCCGGCGGCAGCGGCGGCCGGTGCCGACATGGTGCGGGCCTGGCTCGCGGAGGAGCCGGACAGCGTGCCGGCCGCGGCGATGCGGGCCCGGGTGGCCGGGGAGCGTGCGCTGCGGGCACACCGCGACCAGGCCGAACCCGCCGAGGGAATCGTCTGAAAGCCGTGCTCACAGCCCCGGACCAGGTACGGACTCCCGGTCCGGATACGGCAGGATGAGCGGTCGCGCCGGTGTACGGGTCCGTCCCGGCCGGCGCGACGGCAATTCCGGCAATGCCCGCAATTCGAGCAGGTGGACAACGTGACGACTCTTCACATCCGGCCGTCGGCGACGCCCTTCGCCCCGGTTTCTCTCCCCGGCGGTGACCGATGATCCGTGCGCTGACCCTGGACGACCTCACGCTCGCCGGGATAGCGCTGATCTCCGGCCTGTTGGCGGGTTTCCTGCTGCGCCTGCTGCTGCGCTGGCTGGGCAAGCACGCGAGCCGCACCCGGTGGAGCGGCGACGACATGATCGTGGACGCGGTACGGACCGTGATCCCCTGGTCGGCGGTCATCGCCGGCGCCGCGTCCGCCGCTGCCGTACTGCCGCTCACCCGAAGCGTCCAGCACCACGTCAACCAGTCCCTCCAGGTGCTGCTCATCTTCGTGGTCACGGCGACGGCGGCCCGGGTGATCGCCGGACTGGTCCGGGCGGTCACCAACTCCCGCTCCGGGGTGGCCGGTTCGGCCACGATCTTCGTCAACATCACCCGGATACTGGTCCTGGCGATCGGCTTCCTGGTGATGCTGCAGACGCTGGGCATCTCGATAGCGCCGATGCTCACCGCCCTGGGCGTCGGCGGTCTCGCCGTCGCGCTCGCCCTTCAGGACACGCTCGCGAACCTGTTCGCGGGCATCCACATCCTCGCCTCGAAGACCGTTCAGCCCGGCGACTACATCCGGCTGAGCAGCGGCGAGGAGGGCTATGTCGAGGACATCAACTGGCGTCAGACGACCGTGCGGGCGCTCTCCAACAACCTCGTCGTCATACCGAACGGCCAGCTCGCCAAGACGAACATGACCAACTTCATGCGTCCCGAGCAGCAGTTGACGATCCTGGTCCAGGTGGGCGTCGGCTACGACAGCGACCTGGAGCACGTCGAGCGGGTGACCATGGAGGTCATCGCCGAGGTCATGACGGACATCACCGGCGCGGTCCCGGAGCACGAGCCGGCGATCCGCTTCCACACCTTCGGCGACTCCCGGATCGGCTTCACGGTGATCCTGGGTGTCGGCGAGTTCAGCGACCAGTTCCGCATCAAGCACGAGTTCATCAAGCGCCTGCACAAGCGGTATCGGGACGAGGGCATCCGCATTCCTGCACCGACCCGCACGGTGGCGCTCCAGCAGGGTGCGGTCGGTGCGGTCGCCATACCGCAACAGCGGATCCCGGAGGACGAGCCGGGCGGAGTTCCCTCCACCCGGCTCGACTGAGGGATCGGCTGCCTCGGATCAAGTCCCTCGGATCAACTCCCTCAGAGCGTCGCCGAGTTGTCGTGGTAGTGCCCGCCGGTCCGGCTGTGCGGGACGGCGAGGGACGGGTTCACCGGCGTCACCGTCCAGGCCGGATGACCGGGCATGCGCGGCGTCGCCGTACCGTAGAGCCAGTCCCGCAGGAAGCCGGACAGGTCCTGGCCGGAGACCGTCGACGCGACGGCGATGTAGTCCTCGGTGGTCGCCGCGGAGTCGCGGTACCGGGCGAGGAAGGCGCGTTCGACGGCGTGGAAGGTGTCCTCGCCGATGAACTCCCGCAGGGCGTACAGGACCAGGACACCGCCCAGGTAGCGCTGGCTGTCGAAGAGGTTGGCCGCGTTCGGGGCGGCGACCGGTCCTGAGTCGCGGCGCCACTGGTCGCCGCGAGCGTAGGTGTCCTTCATCCGGGCTTCCATCGTGGTCAGGCCGAGGGAGTCGGCCCAACCGCGCTCGTAGCGGTACAGCAGCCCGTAGAAGTCGGCGTGGCCCTCGTTCAGCCACAGGTCGGCCCAGGTGGCGGGGCTGACGCTGTTGCCGAACCAGGAGTGGACCAGCTCGTGCATCATGTGCGAGCCGATCTTGCTCTCCACCTGGAGCAGGAAGTTCGGCTTGTACAGGGTGAGGGTCTGGGTCTCAAGTCCGGTGAAGTCGAAGGCATTCGGGTCGTCGGAGTTGCAGGGCAGCAGTCCGTACGTCTCGAACGGGAACGCCCCGAGCCGCTGCTCCAGCCAGTCCACCAGGCCCGGCGTCAGCGCGAGCGCCGGTTCCAGGGCGGCGGCGCGGGCGGTCGGCACGACATCGCGCAGGGGCAGCCCGTGCGGGCCCGGCCGGTCCTTGACCACGTAGTCGCCGACCGTGATCTGCACCAGCTCGGTCGCCATCGGTGAGCGCGAGCGATAGCTGAACGCGGTCCGGTCGCCGTCCAGCCGCTCGGTGCACACCAGTTGACCGTTCGCGACCCCGCGCAGCCCGTCCGGGACGGTGATCCGGAACGTGAAGTCGGCCTTGTCGCTGGGGTGGTCGTTGCAGGGGAAGACGGTGTGCGCCAGGTTCGGCTGGCCGCACACCGCGAAACCGTCGGGGGTGACGACCCAGCCGCCGGTGGGCGCGACGGCGCGGCCCGGGTCGACGGAGTACTCCACGCAGACGGTGACCCGGGCCTGCGCCGGGAGAGTTCCGGCGGGTGTGATCCGCAGCTTCTCGTCGGCCTGCTCGAATCCGGCCGTACGGCCCTGGACGCGGACCGTGCGGATGTCGAGGCCCAGGGCGTCGAGGGAGAACCGGGTCAGGGCTTCGGTGGTGCGGAGTTCTATCGTCGCCGTGCCGTCGACGAGCTTGGTCGTCGCGTCGTAGGCGAGGTCGAGGTCGTAGGACAGGACGCGGTAGCCGTCGTTGCCGAGGCTCGGGAACACCGGGTCGCCGAGGGTCTCGGCGCCCTCGGCGCCGTTCCCCCGTCCGGTTGTCCCGTCGCCGTTCCCCCGTCCGGCCGCGAAGGCCGGGGAACCCACGGTCAGCGCCGTGGCCGTGCCGATCAGGGCGGCCACGGGGGCCGTCACTCTGGTGCGATATCTCATGATCCGCTTTCGCTCGGGCGGCCGGGTGGTCAGCTCCGGCCGTCGGTCAGTGAAGGTGATCCACCCCTTACTGACTTCCGGACCGGGCGGTCGGTTGCCCTAGATCGACGCACATGTGTTCGCGCAGTGCGGACGTACCGCTGTCGAGTGCGACCGCATCACGAGATATCTTGATGTCGAGCAATGTTGCAGACGTGGAGCGGAGCACCGGTGACTGACTCGACCATCATCTATACGCACACTGACGAGGCCCCGGCCCTGGCGACGTATTCCTTCCTGCCGGTGGTCC
>Ga0307507_10008286_pt1 | contig 14483 bp, 8 predicted proteins | sample 7_EM_MG_FD_207223 | JGI IMG/M metagenome (GOLD analysis project Ga0307507, IMG submission 207223) | Populus trichocarpa ectomycorrhiza microbial communities from riparian zone in the Pacific Northwest, United States - 7_EM | ecosystem: Host-associated > Plants > Roots > Unclassified | place... | reverse complement strand
TTTTAGATTACACCGAGCGGTTAAATAAATTTGCTAAGGGGAAAGGGGGACACGCGTAACAGGGTGGATAAACGCGTGGAAGAAAGTAGAGCTAGATTGGGAGTGATGGAAACTGGCGAGAACAGACCCGTGATCTTAACTTTCCTACTAGTTAGTTAAGTTAGTTAAGCAACGAGCATTGTGGAGCCATGAGCGTGTAATAAGTGAGTAGTTGAATAGCAAGAACTTCGCCACTGTTGTGTTGGCGATGATATTGTTGTGCTTGGCGTTTCGTTTCATCTCACAGCCCAATCACACCATATCACTCGAAAAGCCTACAGGGCTCGGCCGTCCGTCCCGGGCAGAGGTTAGGACGGACTACAAGTTGGGCGTCCGTCCCGGGCAGTGGCAGAGAATCCGGCGTCCGTCCCGTCTTAGGGAAAAGACGGACGGACTGGACGCTTGGGAACACTGAATATTCCTAGCCGCGAAAGATGGCAGAATAGACAGTTGTGAAGCCAACTCCCGTGGACACCAATCAATCAGTGCTGCTTAAAGACCCAAAGCCTCTTTTGACATTGCGTTTATTTTTTATTTATATTTTGCTGTTTGAGGGAGCGATGGCCGAAACCGAGGGGAGGGAGGAAACATGAAGACGGGAAAAGAAAAAGAAAAAAACAACCGATAATGGGGGTGAAATGTTGTCGTTGCTAGAGGAAGGCTAGGAAATGGAATTCATGTAAGGGAAAGGAAAAGAAATGTAATAGATGGTGTTGGGAATGTTGATAGTTACATTAAGGGCCCGTTTACCTATAGACGTCCGTCTAACAGCTTGAAATGATGCCGACCGTTAAGGGGGGCTTGACAGTGGGAGAGAGTGCGGCAAAGTAGATGGGGCTTACTTAGAGTAGGCAAAGTAACTTTTTGACGGTCTAGCTAGAAGAATTTACGACGGTGGAAAATTGTTCAAACACTTTCGCGCCGTATATTAGATACCGCTTGAGACGCCACCGTCTGGCCAACCACCCATTATAAATTTAATTTTTAAAAATAGAGAGATAGTTGAAGGTCTGTAAAGAAAATAGAATAGTTGTATGTTTAACTAACATACTGTCTAGTTAGTGATGGGCACGATCATGATCGATCGGATTATGGGGGTCATGATCGATCATGATCTGATCGAGGGGACTCTATGATCGAATGAGCGATCAAATGGGTTGACGTGATCGATCATGATCGAGCATGATCGAGTGATCGAGTGATCGACCATGATTGCGTCTTAGGACAGCTCGAGCATGATCCAGTGATCGAGGAGTGGGTTACCTGTGAATACAGAGTGGCTTGTCATTTTTATTCCTGGTCCAAAATCTGGCTTAAATTTAGTGGCTTTTCACCTTTATTCTTGGACGAGTATTTGGTTACCTGAGATTAAAGAGTCTTAAAATGGATAGCTGTTCTTGACTTGGAAACTTGTATATATATTCTAGTCAGATGTTATCATTATTATTGAAGAGAGGGATTTGGAATACATGAAGGGTTGGCTTTAAAGCTGCACGAAGGAAGCTATCTGCTGGTGAGTGATCGATGAAATCGATCAGATCATAGTTACAATGATCGATCATGATCTGATCGTGTCCATCACTATGTCTAGTATATAGCTTAAAGCCTATTTATTGAACTGATTTTCTTTGATGGCCGGCACTGTCTCTGGTTGCTAGACGGCCGTCTATAGGTAAACAGGCCCTAAATTTTGGCGTCGAGCAAAAAAATGTTTTACCTTCTTCCTTTAACGGGCTCTGGCTATCCCATTATTAATGGGTATTGTTCTTGGGGTAAAAAAAGAAGAGTATGAGAACCGTACAGATGGAACTGTAGAGTACCGGTACTATATTCGCTAGGGATCTATCTGATCCGATCTGATATTACCTAATCTGACGCCTATCAGTCCCACTCAACAATTATTATGATAAGTAAATTATAATAAGTGATCAGCACTCCCTCTCTCCCTTCTTCTCCGAGAACCTCCTCAAGGGAGACTCATGCGATTGGAGCGGATGGCAGGAAGAGAAGGTCTGGGACGGAGCATATAACACTTGGCCATTCTTCCCTCAGCTAATGTGGCTAGTAGGAAGGATGGAGGGAGGTTGAACACTTGCACTTCAGCTAGGTTAATTTAGAGGAGCTCTCAAACTGACCGAACTAAAGGATCACGGCGGAGTGAAGTGAAATGATTTAGGTTAACGAGAGTAATTGGTATTAAACAGGTTAAGGAGATGTAGGATAGCCGGAGAAAAGCAAAGTGAGAAGAAACGAAAGGAAGGACATAGCCGGTCGAGGTGGGAAAGCAGAAGGAGGTTGAAAATCGAGGCGAAAATGGACAAAATGACCGGACAAAATGATTTCCGGGGAGTGAACTGAAGTGGTTCAAGCGAGCGCTAGCAAATGTATTGAAGCAGTTAAGTAGTTGTAAGAGAGCTGGGAAAAAGAAAGGGAAGGGAAGGGAAGGGAAGACAAGATGGAAGTAGATTTTATAGTAGAAAAGCTTTCATCATTTGCATGGTTTGCAAGTGCATACGCGTACTACTAGCTACAAGTGCGGGCATTTTTAGCAGGGAGGGCTGGGGACTAATGAGTGATGATTCGGGAATTCACCTCCTGAGTATCTCTACTGTTGGATAATATCACAAGGGAGAGTGTAGAGTGACCGAAGGAAGCAAGTAGTTTGTATTACCAGTGAAAAGATAAGGAAGAGGTTAATGAGAGAAGGGAAGAAGCAGAAGCAGAAGCGAAGAAAGCGGGGCCTATAAATAGGCATAGACATCTGGGGCTGACATAAGAAGTCACTCGGTGTTACTCTTGAGGCCGCCGGTAGAATACAAGAACACAAGCACGATTTCCAACATTAATTGTGAAATATGATTATATAATCAAACATATAGGATGAATTACTTGGGTAGGAATCGAAGAGTGCAAGCTATCGACAGTGTTCCCAACCGGCCAGTCCGTCTGGCCTTGGGTACGGCCGGACTGACCCAGGCTTTTTCAGAGACTGCCGGGCCGGACTGTGGGAAAGCGGCTTTCCAAAACAAAAGCCGGGCCCGGCATGGGTGACCTGCGGGCCTCGGATTTTTAACCCTAACCTTAATGCCATTTCTGCAGATTAAGGTTAGGGTTGATACACGTGACTCCCGGTGTTGTGATCACGTGGCTTGAAACTTACTTCCGGAGGTAAAGATTTTCGGGGCTCTTGTGGGGCAACCGACTAAATGCGCAACGGTCAAACACGCCAACAGAAGAACTATATATTGTATATATGGATAAGCTGGCGTTAAGAATAAAAAGTAATTGAAATCTATGAATGATCTGGGTATCTGTTCGTTAATTTATGTAGTCGAATCTAAAATATGTCTCATGGGAAAAGCTTAGCCAAACAATCTTGAGTTTTACGCGAGTAGCACTCGTTGCTGAGGTATCTAGCGGCACTACCCGCGATCTGCAGGCTTTGCCTGGGCATCTGGCGGCTTTACCTGGGCCTCCGCGGGCTTTGCCTGGGCATCTGCGGGGGTTGCCAAGACATCTGTGAGTTTGGCCTGGGCATCTGTGGGCTTGGACTGGGCATCTGCGGGCTTTCGTGGCTTCGGCCGGACTGACCCAGGCTTTTGAAAACCATGGCCGGACTGGCCGGACTGCCGACCCATCGTCCGGACTGGCCGCTTGGGATCACTGGTTATCGATATGGCTTCCTCTTGAGAATGTGTCTTCAGGTTTTTCCTGCTGCTCTACCAAGAGGTTTTGGCTCATTCCACAATCCCGGAGAGCATTCTTGGGCAAGTAACCATCTTCCCAATTCTATGATAGGGGATGAGAAGCACCCACCGGTATGGAGTCCCTATGTTAGGCTTACGAGTGATAGATGATGAAAACGGTGTGCCGCCATTAAGAGTACGTTTTAGTCAGGTGATATCCAGGGCGGGGTAGATGGGACACGAGAGAGTGAGAGTAATTGTCGGAGTTTGTCCCACTTGCAGGGCAGGTGGACTAGAAAATTGAGAACACTGAGGTTCCTTTCTCATGAAGCAGTGTTTAATTTCTATGGAGCGGTGTCAGTCAAATCTGCGAGACTGCCGCAGTGAAGGTGAACAAGATTGTGGTTGCTTTGTCAGAAAAATACCTCGCTCCTAGTCTTCTAATAGGTTTAAGTAGCAAGTGCTTTATTAGGTATGGAACGTGATACTATCGGCAATCGAGATTTTGGGGGGGTTTAGGCCCCTCTTATGGGCTACTTTGAATGGGTGCGAGTGAGTGGTGAAAATACTATGATGGTAGAAGCGATAAACGTGTGCCAGTTCTAATTGATATACCAGTAGTGCGACTGATCAAGTGCCTAGAGCGCCGAGGCTCCGAGTGATATCATGTGCGTTCAGGATAACAAGCTACTCTGTGGCTATCTACAAGCGATAAATCACATCATATGGGACTCGGGAATCTGGGCTATGCCTGAGATAGGTTCGCTGAACATAGTTCAGAAATTCGCTGACTCTATCGGCCGATTTTTCCCATGCTTCGGTGGGCGGTCAGGGCATTGTTCTTGACACTGTTGCCATGTTGCATATCTTAAGGTCCATCTGATTGCCACATCAAAACTTCATTTTGACCCCGATTATAGAGGTTTGCCCCAAAACTGTAATGTGATTTTGAGTGGCTGTCACAAAAACTCAATAATCAAAATGTGATAATAGGGATGTTCAGCAGTCATGAACGTGAGCGTAAACATGTTACAACAGCAACAGTCTCTCGCTTTCCAAATACGGTTGAGCAGGTGGGCTGATTCAAGCGCACGCTAGGGACCGGTCTAAAGATGAAAGTGCACAGTTCATAAATTAGTGTCAATGAGTGCAAACTTCAGAATATAAACAATATAACAAAGTGGTTAATTGGCTTAGAGTAATTCTATACAGACTAGCGGTAGGTGACCATTCTGGATGGTAAAATATATCGCGGGTGCTCTAGTTCTGGTGCTGGAATATTCCTCCTACCCCGTAGAACCTCTTTCTTTTTATCAAGAGGCTAGTCCATTTATAACACATGGCAACATGTGAGTTCACGTTCATTGTTCCCTGCTAAATATCTCTCATCATTTCAAACAAAAGTTTTTGAAATACTGGTTAGACCGATATTTCACAAACTCTCATTTCAGAATAGTGTACAGAGGCTACAATGACCCACAACAGCCATCATTTTTTAGAATAAACAAAAAAAGAATAAGAATCGAAATACAGGTGCCAATATTTTTCTCATAATAATTATTTTGATTATTTATAGTGACTTTTTTGAATTGATTTTCATGGTGGTCAGACCCTTCTTCAAGCTTGGAAATTCCCTATAATCGCAACTTACCATCATTGCGGTTGCCAGCTGCAACTCGTTTTTTGTGATTAACAAGACTTGAAAACCCCCGGACGACCAGACATGCCCTTACAGTTTTACAACAAAAAAAAAATCATGCCTACCAATTATTAAACCAGGCATGGGAATAAGGTTTTGCCTTTTTAAAAAAGAATACTGGCTTCTGGTTCTTGGCCTAGCCTACATGGTAGCGGTTTTTTCATACGGAATCCTGCCCTATTCATGGGGTCATTTGTATTTGCATGCGCTGAGATCTTGGTGTATATTTATCGCTTCTAACACTATGGGAGTGGGAATAGGCCAACCTGCGTGGACAATAAATTACGGTCGGATATTACTGTCATATGCAGCTTGCAGTGGCCATGGGGGTGGTAGTGGATATCCTACACGGGTGGGAAAAAGCCAAATCCTGACAAACCTATTCAATGATCGCAGCCTCTTCTCTTAAGGGGCTAGATCTGTACATAAACCAAGGAGCTCCGGTCCCATCTGGGCTCAGTACTCCGATTGTCCCCACGCTTTCCCTTCTGAACAGTTTCAGCTATGTATCCAAACCCTCATATAGGCGATACAAATTAGATACCCCCTTTCCTCCTCTTTGGTTGATAATGAGTGACAAATAAATCTAGAAGCTATTGAGCGACCCAATAAGAAAGGTATAAAAGAAAAGGGTATATAAGAAAGGGTGTCTTGTATGGAGTGATCGCCGGTGATTTTCAACAAGGGGCCGTCCTGCTGTTGGGGTTTGATTTTACTCTTACTTGTTACGTGAGTTTCTTCTCTCCTGTGATCCCATTAAGAGGATATAGTCACCATAGGGGGTATGGCGAAACTGGGCGGATGGCCAACAGGGGTACTTCATGGACAAAAATGGATTCGTTAAGGTTAGGGTTACAAAAATTACAAGCAATTATTCCCTGTTCGCCGCCCGCCCAGTTTCGCCATGCCCCCCCCCGGTGGTGACTGTAGCAGCAGTTTATAAAAATGAAATTCAGCTAAAGGGGTAAATTGTGGGCACGAAAATTATTTATTCAAGATGGCGATGTCAACTGTAGCGAGTGAGAATCTACTACTGATTGCATTCTTATTGATAGGGTTGGCGGGCGTGCATGATATGGAGGGGGTGATCCAGTGTAAGTTTTTTTTTTCTGGCTAACTTAAGGGGTCGTGGCCTGTATTTAATTTATTCACGAATCAGAAGTCCTGACTTCAGAGGCTAATCAAAATACAATTCAATGGGGATATTTTCCTTTCTTTACACATATATTTAGGCTACCTATTATTGGGTGGTCGGGGTTGGTGATATATCAGGGGGTAAGGGAGGGAACATTATGGTTAATTGTTTAGCTATCTTGGAGGCGATTGCACCGTCTTGGTGGCAAAAGAAACTAAGGCTCTACTCCACTGAGAATTGTTTCCATCTGGAAGAATGATCGCCATAAAGATGAAAAAGCATTCAAAAATAGTGGAAGCATTGACGCGAAAGAGGGAAACCGGAAGATTCACATATTCTCGGGTCGGGGGTATGTAAATTTAGGAACAGACATACACAGTATGTGCAGAAATTAGAATTAACATTTGACGTCATTCTGAGTAAAGTTAAACATAGCCCCCGATTGCTCGCAACCTTAGGCACTCTCAAAAGAGCACCCCCCAGCCCAACGAAAGATTCAGCTCAACGGCACTTTCAATTTGTATTTGAATTTAAGAATTACGGATTACTACCAAAACATGAGAGTGCCCGAAATTGCGAGCAAGCGAGCACTCTGGGGGTGTGGGGGAACCACAACCTTGGCACGGTTATGTCGTTTCCCATTAAGTTACCGCATTACCGTAAAACCTGAAATAATTAAGAATGGTGCCGGGACGTCCAGAATTCCCCCTTTAGATTAGGGGGGGAAAATACAGTGGGGAAGACCCTTCTGCCCTCAAGTAAGACAGCAGACCTTACTAGGAGAGGCAAGTCCACCGTCCAAGTGGCGTTCTCAATTATTTCGGTTTTTACATGTATTTGGGGAGACTGGAAATGAGGCTAGGGACCTAGCCCGTGAGTTAGGTAAGATGGTGACTGGCTGATGCCATGAGCTCGTAGTGTAGAGCCGAGAGCCGATGCATATCTGGACATCATGCGAGAAAGAAGAACAAGAGCGGGAATGACAACAGATTGAAGTGCTGAGAAAGTACTAACTTATACCTCTTATGAGGAAGGCAAGTTTTGGTTGAGAAGCACCAGCAAAATCTATCCAAACCATTCTTATTAGTAGCCACCTGAGCTTGTCGGATACCGTGTTATTTGATTAAACTGGAAATAGGTCTAGGATGAAAGAAGAAAAGGGAAGCGAGGTTCCGCTGTCAGCCCAAGCCACAATCTTGGATTACTCAACATTTCTTCAACTTTACTCATGTTTACTTCAATGTCAACTGATTCATAGGGGGTGATTCACTAAGGAGAAGTCATTTACAAAAAAAAAAAAAGGTACTCAACGCCGGCCTTGGTTCAACAGGGATGACTTCAAAAGAGATTTTGGATGTTAAATCAATGAGCCATTGAGTTCTGCCAGTGCCTGTCAAGGGAGAACTTAAAGGTAAATTGATTTAATCTTTGTATCAGAATCTGGGCCGTGAATAAGACAGAAAGGGCCAAGATGGATATCTACCACCTTTTGAATCCAGTACCAGAACCAATATACAAACGCGAATCCACAGTCCTTAAAGCAGAGAGGAGAAATATAGCCGGATTGCCCCTCCGAACACTTACCCTGGAGCCAGCGCCCAATAACCGAAAGCCACAGAGTTCAGAGAGCCCATGGAGCCCACGCCCTAGGCCAGACCAGCCAGGTATTGGAGTCAGGCCAGGCAGGCTATCGAAGGCAATTGCAGAGCGGACCAGAAGAAACTTTGCTGGGGTTAGGAAGTCCATGCAGCGTTCCTATACTCAAGAATTTAAGATAGAAGTACTTTGGTGGTGGCTGCATCCCCGCATGCCACAGGAAGTAGACGAAGCCAAGCTGGGGGTCCTGCGAGCACCTCTAATGCGAGAGGTATCAGAGAGATACCTGGTTCCTATAACTACTCTCCATAACTGGAGAGAGAGTCAAGATACAATAATTAGTGGGAGGAAAGGAGAGAGAAAAAACCGATCGAGGGTAGAGATTTGTAGCTAGCCGGAGCTAGAATCGGAGCTCTATCACAAGTATCGTCATCGGCATGAGGATTGCAAGGCAGTCCGACGAGGTTGGCTAAAACAGGAGGCATATTGAGCCTTTCCTACTTGCTATCCAGAAAGGAATAGGACCAAATTCCGCTTCTCTGATTATTGGCTGGCTGGTTTTCTTTCTCGACACTCAATAATCCTCCGATTTTGTACGAATAAGTCACAACGGATACCGGAGGATTACTTACACCTAATTCTGTCCTGGCTACAGTTTAACCGGCGAAATTCCCAAGCCAGATTTGGCACCAGTGCTGAGGAGCCGGTGGTAGGTCGCTAGTTACTCGACAGTCAGATTTGGCACCAGTTATGAGAAGCAGGTGGTAGGTCGCTACTTACTCAACAGGATTTGCAACCTCGACAAAACACCTCTGTCCTTCAAATACCTAGATGGTCAGACCTGTGCTGACAAGGGTAGCCACTCTGTTCAAGTCATGGCTAGTCATGGTGGCTGGGATCAGCGGCAAGCTACTCTTTTGTAAACGGTTTTCGGAAGTGGGAAGTCAAGAGTCTGGTGCTCAATCATCCTTCGGGTAAAAGAAGAGTATTCTGGAAGGCGGGCAGAATACTTTCAAAGAAAGAGGGAGGAGGAGATAGTGCGCTATGATCCTAGGGTGGCTATAAGGTGGAATGAATCAGGATATAGCAATGCTGGCTTATTGGTTAATTGGATTGAGGAATACGTTGTGCCTGCTGTTCCTTCCAGCCCCCGATTACTCGCATTGGATGTTGCAAAATTCCATTCGACCGCGGAGGTTTTAACAACTTGAACCTTGCGATTGAATAATATTATTCTGTCTATGATTCCACCAGCTGGCACAGGTCTTGTGCAGCCACTTGACATTTCGGAAAACAAATCCTTCAAGAATATCCTACAGGCTATTCTAGAAGACCATCTCAATATCTACGAAGCTTATCACCAAGTCAATTTACGTGAGCTACACCAATCTGACCTTTCAGCAATTGCTGAGCGACGCATTCTTGTCACTCACCCTGTTGGGGAGGCCTGGGAGAAGTTTAACCAAACTTACCAAGAGTTAGTAGTTACAACATTTCGCAACTTGAAGCTAGGACTAATAGTACCAATTGACGGCTCCTGTGATCATGAGCGATCTATTAAAGGTAAAGATCCTTCACTTTTGACAATTGGAAATTGGAGGATTGAGGGCAAGGAAGGCTTGGACCAGGAGGTGGGAGAAGGTAAAAGGGTTTTCCATTGGGAAATGGATAATGAACAAGATATCCCAGCTGGGGAATATGTAGACTGGGAGTAAATAGCCAAAGGCAGTGTTACAATCCTCTCATATCTGGGTGATACTTGCAGCAGGTAACCGATAGTTCGCTAACCATCACTTCTCTCAGCCCAATAGCAGTTGCAATAACTAAGTACTCTGACCCCTATCTAGCAACGTTAATTGCTAGGCTCCTATATGACAGTCGTGTCTTCGCTCTCCGGAAATCGTGATAGATAAACACTTTTGATTGCAAGTATAGTGTATGACAGAACTTAGATGCTTGAGTGAAGAACACCAATCTCCTGCCTTTTTTTCTTTTTTTTTTTCTTTTTTTTTTTATCATGTGCTTTGTATTAATCAACTACTGGGAACAAAGACTAGGTGCAGCGCTAGCTATGGTAAAGAAAAAACCACATCTCCTGTGTTTTATCCACCCCGGCGCCAGGGTAGAAACCATCAACCCAAGTCCCTCTGGTACGAGACCAACCGCATACCAGCCACGCAAATTCGGAAATCAAACTCCGACTAAAGTGGCAGAAGAGGAAAATCAAATAAATACATGGGGAGGAATCAACAGGAAAACCCTTGCCGTGGACACCAACAACAAAATAAATGATTGTTATAACCACCAATAAAACCCAAAGTGACCGACGATAAAAGAAGAACAATGGGGGTGCGGGAGACACTCTAAACCGAAGCGGCGGTGCTAGCATTACTCAGAACCCAAGGCGTTGACATCTGCCACCGAAGCAGTGCAATACGACGACTGAGCGTAACTGAGGGGCGGGACTATGGAGAAATCGCAAGGTGAGGCGAAAGGGCAGTAGGGTGCCAGCCGAATGAGAGGATTGTAGCTGTAACTGAGCAATGGAACAAGACCTTGTGGGGGGAGAAGAGGGGTAGACCCAATAACCGTAGAAACTATCGGTAACCGTGTGCGTGTCTGACTAGGCAGCCTCTAACGGAGGTGAAGAGAGCGGAGAAATCGACCGTAGCCTGTTGAAAGGTTTTCTCCTACTGCAAAATGTAGTCCCAGCCATCAGTAACGTGGGCGAGAGGGTGTTGCCGACCGTCCAAGCACTAAGTAAGGTAGTGAAATGTGAGTGGAGAGAGGAGGGAGTAGAGCCAAACGACCCGTAGAAACAAGGACGCCAGGGCCCAAGGACATGATAAGAGAAGTAAGGCGGGAGGGGAGGGGTGCAGCTCACAGAGAGTGCGGGGGTGGTGGATATTGAGGATAAATTCTCATGGTGTTGAGATTTCAATCGCTGAGTCTGTAGAGGAGATGGTTCGTGACCCAAATCTCCTGCCCCGAGGGTGCACTTATATAGGGGTTCTTCCCTCAACCATAACCCTGCAGGACTCATACTCTCGCGTCACGCGACCCATGACTCATAGTGAGTCATAGTGTGAAATCCATCAGCTGACTCCTCCGAGTCAGCTGCGCTATATCTCATAACCCATACAACGAGTCATGTGCTCCAATAGAGTCACATGCGCAAGACCCATGACTCATAATTATGAGTCATGTGCCAAATACATATATCACATGACCACAAACGTGAGTCATGTCACTAAACAACCAATAACAATAAACCGATGATACGCTATTGCGTCGTCATGTCAAAATCTATGAGTCAACTGATCTCATAGCGTGAAAGGTAACAAACCAATGACTAATAACTATTAGTCATGAGAAAATCTGCCTTGCTTAGTCACCGTTTGTGACAGCCAAACCCCTGCATCATAAGTCATTTTTGCTCTATAGACAAGCCTACCTTAAGCATCTAGTACCGGAGTGTCAGAGCGAGATTTACCTTCCTCAAATCTTTCTGAGTGGTCTCTAAAATCTTCCAAATCCCAAACCACAATTTAGGTCCGCCATCATAGCTTATCACTTGCCAATATCTTCATATTCGCCTAAATTGCCACCTCCTATTTTGCGCCACATGCCGATCCCTAGGCCTTCGCGCGATTTCCAGTTTAACCAAATTATACGGTATTTGGTTACCTCACCTCCCTCCCCTTTGCTGCTACCGGCAGGCCACTAGCTCCAGCCCCATTCCAGTCTCCCCAAATAATGCACGTGGCTCCGTCACAATCCTGGCATGGTTACTCCCGACCCGAGCTTACCCAAGGATTGTAAGTTACTTGTAAGGCATTCAATAGAAAGGTTCTGCTCATTTGTGTGCATTATCTCTTAGCGTATTTGCCAAGAGATTGTGTGATCTCCAAACTTTCAGGTTCTGCGAGCATGAGCACTGTCTTCCAAAGACTAAAACTATTTAAGAATAGTAGCCATGTTAGTTAGCACAAAGTATTTTGCTCTAAGTCTACAAAGGATAAAAAAAGTAGCTGCTCCATCCCTAGTACTTGGCCAAACCCTGCTCAGACCAATCATCCCGTTGTTTTGTTTCACTTAATGTTCCTTGTACAAGGGGGTAGCAAAAGGTCCGGCGCACTTCCAAAAAGAGATAGGTCCGGGGTATGCAAACCTTTCCAAACTAGGAAATTCGAGTAATATATAATGAGTGGATTTTGGTGGCGGCAAAAAGTCGGGCGCACTTCCATATGTGGTAGTCTTAATTATATTCTAGAATATAAACAACGAGTGATGTCTAATGATTCTGATCGTATATCTAAAGTAAATATTTTACACACTATAATATCAATATACAAGACCCAATACTAGTATAGGGTGGCTCCTCCATCTGCGTCGATGACTGCCTGAAGACGCTAGTGCAAGCTTTGAAAAAGCTTTATAAGCCATTCATTTGGAATTGAATTCCAAACTGTATTTAAAGCACGTTCACGAGTAGACATATATCCTATGTGGCCCCAGGTTTCTCCAAGCTCATTTTCCATGTCGAGCCATAGGTTCTCGATGAGATTGAGATCAGGGGACTGGGCAGGCCAGCGGGTAGTCTCCATCTGATTTAAATCTCGATACCTAGTGGAGAACCCTTTATGTCCTGGCGCCCCATCTTCCACCACCGTCGCATATCCATACTCTGCACAACAGCGGTGCCAGAAAGGCACAAGGTTAGGATGCATGATATGATTAACATACAGCGAGGAATCCACCTTAGCCTTACTAGGTATTAAGACTAACTTAGACCTCATAGTGCCGCAGAAGCCTCTCCAGACCATTCTCGATTGTCGCACAAACTCAAAGGTTTCGTCTACGTAGTCGGCATGATATTCTTCGCTTGCCTTCTGCGTTACCCAAGGCCGGTTTCCGAAACCTACTGTTGAAAAAGTGGACTCGTTAGTCCAGTGTACTCTCATCTAGTCCTCATAGGTCCAGTTCAATCTTGCGTGACACCAGGCAACACGTAGTGGTTTATTTGCTGGACGAATGGCAAATTTTCGTCTTGGTACCCTCCAGTGATACCCCAACCCCTCCATGACAGCCTTCACTGTTCTTGGACAGCAAGCATACCCCATCTCCAAGCAGAACTCATCCCAACTTAGACGGCGAGTCCTTGAATCACGCGTAATAAATGCTTCCAAACGCGCTTTTTCTTCTTGGTTGAAAATCGGACGCCGACCTGACCGCAGGGAATTCGAAGGGGTACCACTTTCTTGCGACCACTGGTAAATCTTGATTATTTTAGATGATTTCCCACATTGGTTAGGGTTAGATACACTTACTTTTTGACAGGTTCTTCAATCAATATTCAACTCCCGCCCAATCCTAGCCCAACTCCAGCTAGCATGATCACGAAGAGTAATGACCTGCATTCGCTCATCACGTGTCGTCTCTCGGTGTCGCACGCCTTGTGGGTTTTGTTCTCGCTTGCCAGTTTGCTTCATAATGCTGATTGAACGTGTAGATGTTTGTTGTGGTAGCCACAGTGTAGGAGACTCGACCGCGGTTGAGTGGTAGGGGTAAAAGCGTGTCCTACCAGGTTTATGTCGTAGGGGTAGAAGCTTGTCCTACCGCGCCCGAAATACCCTTACACCCGTGTACATTATCTCTGCACTAAGTTAACAGAGCTTTTAGCGCACATTAAAAGAAAAGTTCTATCTCCCCCCCTGTTCCCTGTCGAATGCCTACCGTCACTGTGGCAACATAATGTGCACAAGCGAGCAGAACCTCTCTAATTGCATTGCACGTCATCCATCCAAATCCTTGTCGTCACTAGCGTCTGAGCGGGAGTTGAAATTATCGCCTCACGCGAACCTGATCATACGGCCGGCAGGGGAAGGGGCTTTGGGATACTGTAACAACCCCAGTCAAAATTACGCGACCGTGAGCACGGCAACCAGCGTTGCAGCACATGTACCGTACTTCCACTCAGCTCCACGTACTTGAGTAACTACCGGTAATCCAATGCTACTAAAACTGTGGTTATGGGAGATACGCACTGTGATGTAGGCTGGTGAGTGGTGTACCAGACATTAAAAAATCCATTGATTTTATTAATTATTTTACAAATACTGTGTTGGGTTGGGGTACGGTACATGTTTTGCAGCACTGGCTACCGTGCTCACGGTCGCGTAATTTTGACATCCGTGGATATAATAGGACAAAACGTTCCGTCTGATACCTATTGTGATTCACCGGCGCTCACCGTGACCTAGAACTCCTCACCGCACACTACAACCCCACACTACACACAGAAGATACTAGAAGAATATTAGAGGCA
>Ga0307507_10008285_pt1 | contig 14483 bp, 12 predicted proteins | sample 7_EM_MG_FD_207223 | JGI IMG/M metagenome (GOLD analysis project Ga0307507, IMG submission 207223) | Populus trichocarpa ectomycorrhiza microbial communities from riparian zone in the Pacific Northwest, United States - 7_EM | ecosystem: Host-associated > Plants > Roots > Unclassified | place... | reverse complement strand
CGGGGGGGGGGGCGCGGGGGGGCCCCCCCCCCCGAGCATTCGCAGCCTTTGGAGGATAGTTTTATTCGTCTTGAGATGACCATTTCGGCGAGGTTGTAGGGAATTAGAAGGAGAGCGCAAGTTTAGAGGCAGCGTAGACCTTTAGGTGGCGCTTTGTATATGTAATCAATATTGTAACAACATGTCTTCTCATTCAAGTCGTGGTCTAGTTATATATTCTTCCACATAATGCTGACTCCTTTTTCTCTTTTCTCCTTGTTTTTTTTGGGGTGTCGTAGGGTAGGGAACATGTGAATTTTTCACCTGTTGTTCCGGATTTGATGAGGATGGTTTGGCTTATACGCTGCACAATTGTCTCGCCGGAAAATGACCCCTATCCCGCAGCCGAATCGGGAAAAGCATCAACCAAGGTCAGGTTTGATTGAAAGTTCCATTGAGAGCCAAAAAAAGACCGATAGTTGCTGACCACAAGTACACTATACTCCGTGATTGATATCTTTCGACGCCACAAGAAAAGCGAAAGACCAATTCACTATCAAAGAAACACCCCAGAAAATCCCAAAACTTATTTCGCTCCTACCAATCATTATCATCATCATCGTAATCGTAATCGTTATAATGCTTATAAGCATTATACTCATACTCATGATCATAATCATAATCATCGTCAAATTCACCATCATCATCACCATTCCACCTTTCTACACCCCAAGGAAAGTCGTACGCATAATAATGATGGTCGTGCACACTAATAGCCATTTTCCGTTCGGGTGAACCGGAGTAGAACTCAGCATACACCGAAGGGGTTTGCCCATACTTGTCTTCGGCATCGAAGTTTGCCTTGAACGTGCTCTTTAGCGCGTCTACAAGTTTGAAGCGACCATATCCAGCAGCCACATGGAGTGCAGTGCGGCCATATTCGTCTGATGCATCAATATCGGCGGGTTGTACGATATACAAGAGATGAAGCGTCTCTTCCTCGTCAAGGTATTGCGCAGCAAGGCACAGCGCCGGCCTTTCAGTCGATGCACATCGAAGCGACCACTGTAGGACACTGCTGGTCCGGGTGAGGTGATTCTTCTCGAAGTTGAGCAATGTTTTGGCAATGCGGACGTTATTGTCCTGGAGAGCCATGCAGAACGGATAGTTGAAGATAAATCTGGGCGCCCCAGGCTGCGACAGTATCTTTACGAGCCCAGTTTCACCGTACAGATGGTGAGTGGCCTGGAGGAATATTTGCACCGCAGCGTGATTCCCAGCGTAACATGCGAGATGCAAAGCTGTTGCCTCAACCTTGAGGCCATGTCGTTTCCCCAATCCCCCTACGCAAGCGGTGTGCTTAAAAAGGGCATGCTGACGCACTTCCTCGTGGGTTTGACTTGATACATCCGTTTGACGGCCTGAGAGCTGCAACCGACACACGTCATCCTCATCAACGATGTTCAGGAAGGCTAACGCGTGGGAATAAAGTAACTCGAGATGCCCTTCGTTTTCCCCCAGTGCACAACGCAGTGTTTCTGCAGGTGAAGTTGCAGGAGGACGTCGGCCCGGAAACAGATGGCGAGTGACAATTATGAACGCAAAAGCCGAAGTAGGAGGAAGAATAACATCATCGAGGACTTTGGCCCACAAAGGATCGAACATGGACTGCTTCTCAGCCGCCCGGGAACAATGTTCCAACCCGTTTTCTGACAGGTACAAATCGATTGAATGCATGTTTTGTACCATCATGTAGGGGTCTTCCCACATTGAGGGTTCCAGGAAGGTATGTTGCCAATAAGGATGAGCCGAACTCTTCATGAGATCGATGTAAAGTTCCGCGATATGCAGGTGATTGATCTTCTCCGTGAATTGCTTCGCCTCGTCGGTCCCAGATCCAAGTGCGTCTTTGACAGTCATGTTTGAGACGAACGTTCTCGCCGAGTTGTGGTTGAATTGAAGGTTCCCCTGTACGTCCTCGTAGAGGAAATTCATGTAGAGTCGCTTTACTTGCTCAGTCTTCACGTCCGTCTTGTACGAACTACCCTGAATCCGGAGTGCTTCTCGCAGTTTCTCCGGTGAGAGAGGCTCAAGTGCTCCGAGCATGAGATGAAAGAGTCGAATCCGCAATTTGGCAAACCCTCTCAGGCTGTTCAAGTCCCAGAGTCGTTGATAGGGAAATTGAAGTCGCTCGTATGCTTTGTCTTCCTCGCCGACACCTTCTTGTTCATTGGTATCAGGAACATCGGCTCGTAATTTAGCCAACAGAGATTCGGCGTCGTCCTCAAGAAGTATGGTTTCAGATAGGCCAAGGGGAAAGAGTATTTCGAGCCAAACTTTAACCCATTGGAACCTTCACATATAAGCAAAGAGACAATTGAGTTGGGACACGACAGCTTACATTCCCCGCGCGTTCTCGGTCAATAATTGTTTAACATCATGGAGTAAACGCTGTTGTTCAGGGTCATCTATAAATGTAAGAGTCAGCGTTGCAGCCCTTCAAAGAAGTGAAAAGCAACAGGAACTACGCACAGAAAATGCTGTCCGAACACTCTGCTCTCATAGCTTCCAACTCTTCAGTTATGAAAATCTTCATACTCTCGGCCGTCGCTGCTTCGGTCATCTCCACGTCTGGTACGTAATCTGTCTGTAGAATTCTCTTTGAGATCTCTCTCACTCGGACCTGCTGATGCGAAGAGCATAGAAAGCGGACGTTAGGATGATCCTTTACGATCTTCATCATGAAAATCAGAAAGTGCTCTGCCTCCACCGAATCGCATTCGTCGAGTGCATCAACAACGATGACGATTTGCGATTGGGTTGGACTGTCTTTCACAAGATCCTCGAAAAGTTTCTCCCAGTCCTCAATTGTGTAATCTTTCTCCTGACTGTGGCTGCTCTCCGCAACGGTATAGCTAGTTTTGGCCGCCTTTGCTAGCGTACGGTCCGGCAGTAAAGCCAGGCGGCTGGCCAAAGCACGAATGATTATTTCGAGGCCGAGTCCCTTCACTTTGAGTTTCGGGTTGCCCTCGTCACAGAAATACCAAGACACCCGCAGAAGTCCTCTCTGGGTGGAGTATTCGGGCTTGTCTTTTAGCGCTGAGACTGCGTGGTATCTGTTGGCGGTAAGCGTTGCACTCTCATCGTAGATCTACGACCTCTATGCCGCCAAAAAAGATGCCGCCGATGTGGGTCAATAGGATTTTGAGTAGTTCAAATTGAGTCGCTACTACTTAACCTAAATCGGTACACTCAACGTTCCTAGAGTACTCCGTAGAAGAGACATGGAAGTGCTAGTAGGAACCTTGGGTATGTCGAGTAAGTTTCGTGGTACCGATCAAGTTTAAAGTGTTACAAAATCCTTCACCTCAAATTGGCTGTCTTTTTTCGACGCCATGAGTATGACATACAAGACGTTGGTTTTACCAGTACCCAGTCCACCTCTGACCCACAACAACCGATTTGACGGATGAGTCTCCTCCATGGACGTATCTTTCGATACTGGATCTTCCAAAGGTGGACACCAGCTTAGAAATTCGTCGCCGGTCAGAAACCATTGCGCGGAATTTTCATATCTGTACCCTGGCATAAGCCGCTTCTTGAGAGTGTCAAGCTTCGGCTCGAGATCGTCCTTGTGTTTTATCCATACGCGGACTTTCCGGGTCAAAGTGTCTGATTCAAGTTCTGCATCGATTAACTTTTTTTCGCTCAACCAATTGGCCGTGACCCTATTGATCTCCTTCATTTGGGCTTCCCAGTAGAGGAACTTTCCGGATAATTTAGTCCACGCCGTTGTGCCTTTTACAACAGATTTGTTAGCACAGGGATTCCTTTTGATGATAGGGAAAATTCTATGTAATGGACAAAAGTAGTCAATCTGGCTGACCAGAATTTAAACTCTTCGGCTTCGATTCAAATTGTCCAAAATCCTAGCTGAGATTGGCCCACTTTTTCGGCGTTGAAGAAGTAAAGAAACAGATCTACTTACCTTTATCTCTTGCCCATTTCTGCACTTTCCCCAGGGTACTGCAGTCCTCGCCATCTTTGATCTCGTTATCGTTGTAAAAGTGTTTGATGTTGGAAGCAAGTGATAGGCAAAGCAAGTATTGGTCGAATAACGCTTTGTTTAACTTGGGGATACGCTCCTTGACCGCATCATGATTTTCTCGATAGAAGGTGATTTCGAACAGCATACCATCATTGATGGCTTGACCACACCCAAGAAGAATGTCCAAAATCTTGTCTCTTTCCTCTGGAGATATGACACCGAAAAGAGCCTGCCTAACTTCAGTCAGAGTATGATGGACATTGAAATAATACTAACTTCTATACCAAAGAAGATCGACGCACAGATTATTGGTGCAACTTTATGGGGATCAAGAGCCGCAATAGGCATCACGATGCCTCTAACAGAAGCAAGGACAGGAATCCACCGCTTCAATCTGGCCTTCACTTGCGCCGGAGTGTTCTCAGCGGGTTGAAACAGGGTTAAGTGGTTTATGTTGGGTTCATCGCCTATCTCTCCTAGCTCTGCATACTCTTTTGGGTTGGTTTTCTTCCAGTCATTGATGGCAGAGGTCCATATTGGCGTTTTGTCCGTCTGCAAATAAGCTTTTGATGGCATTGGCTCAGAATCGCTACCATCAACAGGTCGATTTCCAGCAGGGTGATTCTCATTCCGCGCGCCGGAACGGTGAGGCAGTATTTGCAATACATCAGTCTCGGCGGAAGTCGTGGAGGGAACTCCATCAGCCTGGGCTGCAACTGTCCCTGTTGGCGATATAGCTGTACTTGGAGGAGACCTAGGCTCTGCTCCAGCAATTCTAGAAGAGTGCGGTATTGGAGATTCGGTCGGTTCAGCAGGGCGAACAATAGACTTGGGAGCATTCTCATCGATGTTGGCATGGACAGGTTGAGGTTGTCCAGATGCTACAGTAGCCTCGTTGGTAGCAGGCGACGACGAAGAATGATCTGGTACCACTGTCTTCTTGTCTCTTTTCAACAATCGACGCAGGCTCTTTGCGGCTTGTATACGATGCCGCTTGCTACCTGACTTGTGATTTGGCTCTTCATTGGGCTGGGCCATGCCGATGCCGGAGCCGGGGATGGATTGAGCTCAGATGAGAGCCCAAACCAAATCACAATTGGCTTTAGAGGTAACTGACGATGGATGTATCTGGAGAGTTGCGAGTCCACAAAATTTGCTCTGGTGGTGTCGTGGACAGCTGTGAAGTAGTGGGGTGTTAGTCTTCGTAAAACGCCACGTGGAATGAGCTGGGCAGCTCCCTTCGTATTTGTTAGAAGGGTCAGGAATCAATCTGGATGCCTCAGCCATCACCGAAAAGTTCTGTTTGATGAAGTTACTATATTTGTGATAATCCGCCGTACGATGGGCAGCAGTTATTCAGGCCAGAATACTGCTGGGATGATGGATTCACACCTTCTCGTGGTGTTACCGGCGTCAGTACTGCTCAAACGCGCCAGCGGACGCGTGTGAACGCGCAGGTCTTGAGCAGGAAGCAAAGATGAATCCACCGAGCAAATCGAAGCAGCACGACGCGCCCTCAACGACCGAGAACATGACCGACGAACGTCATAAACGGCCCACTCGATCTCTAGTGCGCGTACGGACGCGTCGGCGCCTGCGATACATAGGGAGACAGTGGAAGAGCTGGGTAGAGACACGGCGGCGAGACGCGACGTCTTTCGCGCACGCGGAGCTCAAGACACACAGAGAGACACTTATTCATCAAATCAAGGGAAATCGGATATAAAAACCACCCGACACTTCTCTGCTCAGCTTGCAGCTGGGGCCTGACGCGATGAGCGGAAGCGGTGCACCCAGAGGAGAGACAGGGCACCCTTTTTTAGCCAGGCAGGTATCAAGACAAATGACTTAAGCTGGCTGGTAGGTAGAGACACAGAATTGTACGAGTGATCTATTTTATTCAAGGTGGCTCTAAGAGCCCTAATATACATAAGAAAAATAACCCTAGTTCGACCTTCGGTGTCCGTAGTCGTTCGGTGTCCGACACATCAGCAGTAAAGCTACCTCCGTGGCCAACACCCTTGAGCCTACGCGATCATCGACACGGGCGAGCTGGCCTCTGTACAAAGCTAGCTTTGCCGACCTCCACATGTTAAGCATGCCTGTTGTTAAGCATGCCCGTTGTTAAGCATGCCCCTGTGCCTCAACCTCAATCGATTAGTCTCGGACGCGAGACGACGCGAGCGAGGCGGAGGATGACACAGTGGGACGACACAGCGGGACGACACAGCAGGACGACACAGGCGGAGGCGACGAGGTTGAGGGAGTACCGTTCGTTAAGGCGGTGAGAGCGTAGGCTTGGTTAGTCTGGGACACCTGGACCTTATCTGCCGGCGTGGGATAGGGCATACAGGACCTGGGCAAGACATGGTCGGCCACACGTAGGGAGACCTTCTGTGGTAACGCGAAACGGGACATATAGCAGCGAGTATGAGTTGCGCCGTACCACGCACTATATGAACCGCGGGGCGTAGTATGTAATGGCAGCCACTGCTGGCCCCTGGGACCTCACCCCTTAAATGGGCTCTGACCCTGGGATCGCCTTGTGGGAGGTGGGATCAAACCCCAGCCGGAGAGACTGTCTACATAGCTCGAGAGGACGGATGCACATGTCGGTGTACCGAGAGAAGGAACTACCTACCCTACGCAATAGGGACCGAGCTTGAGCTCCTGAGGAATTGCTTGCCTAGGTAGAGTAGCCTTTGAGGCATGCTTATGGAGCAAACTCAGCGTCAACTGGGTGGGAAGGGTCTGGTCCACCCTGACTACCAAGCCAGCGAAGGGAACTTGCACTGCAGCCAGTCACCGCCAGGCTAAACAGGACAAGGTCTGGTTAACCTTGTAGTTTCATCAACCCATAACGAAGCTTGGCGTTTGGGCTACGACTCCGACCGATACGACATAGAGACGGGAATACCGCAAGGGTCACCACTGTCCCCGATCCTGTACATCCTCTACAACGCAGACCTCGTGGAGCACTGCGCGACAGACCGGGACACGGCGACGACAGGATACATCGACGATGTGGCAATTCTAGCGTGGGGCGACACCACCGAGGAGTCGTGCATGAAACTAAAGCGAGCACTCGAAGAGGCAAAACGATGGAGCACAACACACGCGTCGAAGTTCGCACCCGACAAGTTTCAGCTGACACACTTCACCAGATCAACCAAACGGATGGACAAGAACACCCCAATCCGCACGGAGTGGGGAGACATCGAGCCCAAACCGACGTGCAAATACCTGGGAGTGACGCTGGACAGCAAATTGATATGGAATGCCCACATCGAAGAAGTGAGAAGGAAGGCCACGAAGTCGGTAACAGCATTGAGCGCCCTAGGCAGCTCAACGTGGGGAATCACCATGGCGGAGATGCGGAAGATCTACAGAGGAGTCACACTCCCGCAGATGACATACGCTTGCTCTGTATGGTCCAACACCGGCATAAAAGGACAACCGTACACGAAGAAGACCCTTCGCACGCTCGAGGCTATCCAAGCGCGGGCAGCCAGGGCCATAAGCGGTGCATACAGAGCAACCTCCAGGGCTGCACTGGACGTGGAGACACACCTGCTGCCGATCGAACAACAGATATGGAAACATAATGCGGAGACGCTTGGCCGGATGATATCAGGAAGGAAAATACACGACCTGATTCAATTCGACGAGACAGACCGCAGGTACACGAACCCGCTGAAGATAATAGCCAAAACTGTAGGTCGAACAACGGACACAGGCACGCAGGAACCGATTCCACCCTTCGTCGCACCGCCATGGTGGCAAGGGCCGAGGATTGCCATAGCACCAAACGCGGAGGAAGCACGCAGACAGCACGACAACATAGTAGGGAAGGACGCCGACATCTACATCTACACAGACGGCAGTGGCATCGACGGTCACGCCGGAGCCGCCGCCGTAAGACCAGGACCATGGCACTCCAAAACTGCATACATGGGAACGGAGGCCACATCCACAGTATATGTAGCGGAGGTCCAAGGTATCAACATGGCCATGGACATGATCCTGGACAGTGGCACTTATCTTAGATAAAGGAGCCTCGACATCCGCTCGAGATCATCGAGGAAGGACGGCACTACACTTGGCTGCTGAAGGAGGAGAGTATGAGATGATCAAACCCTTGGTTGCAAAAGGCGCCCGGGCGGATGCGCGGGATAAGCTTGGACGAACGCCGTTGCATTATACAGCTCGGAATGGGATGTCAGCCACGGCAAAAGAGTTGCTTGACGTGGGTGCAGCAGACTCCATAGTAGACAGCGCAGGGTGCACACCGTGGGATCTGGCAAATGATCAATATTGCATAGGCGTCAGACGGGTGCTTAAAGGTGGTGAGATGCCATTCGACGCTCGCAACATTCGGTATGTAATTGAGGAATGAGCCTTCAAAACAGTTTTCCATCTATCCTAAAACCAGCGAAATCACCTAGGCTTCTAACAGCGTCACGTTCTACCTAGCATTGCGAGTCTACCGGCCTATTCTGGTTAGTGCATACGCTAGCGTAAGCTTGAAGTTATTCCCGATAATCATCATGGCGAACTATTGAAAGCGATACGGGACAAGATTTCCACTTAACTAATACCACCGTTTAGCGCAATTTCTGGTAGGCACATGCCTAACAGCAAGGCCCCGGAACCTAACGTTATATATCTTTAGGTTCGAAATCGGTCACCGTGTTGCTCTCTTAGCTTGATTCTCTGCTGTGCCCATCTCCTACAAGAGAAAAGGAAGTGCGGTATCGATTCTATGGGCCCGCAGTCGCAGGCTGCCGTTACAACTCAAACGTGTATCAAGCTCTATAAACCAGATACAGAGATTATAAATCAACAGCCTCGAATGTAGGGCAAAGTATCTGTGCCCATCCTCTACTAGGTATATACAAGCAGATCGCATGCAACGGTGAAAGTTAAGTAACGGATTGAGAGTGTTTCCCATTGAAAGCTTGCTATTTCGCAGTATTTTTCCTTGGCTTTTTTGATCCTCCTTGTCCAGTAAATGATGTGTCCGGGGTGATGTCTCCTGTATCAACAATGCCCGACTGACAAGACATGCCCATGACGTCGCCCAAAATGGGCTTTATCTTGGACAGTTGATCTTCAGTGAACGCGGTTCGCTTGAATCCGACAGCATAGTCGGGCTGCGGACGAGGCCCAAGGAGGGGGATGGAATTATTCCAGCCTTCGTTAACACTTTCGATCAAACACTTGAGATGCTTAGCGCCACGTATGGCTAAGGATTGGGCCGAAGGGATGATTAACCGAGCGATGTCTTGAATAACCTTGGCTTCGTTCCTGTTCTGTATCATTTCGCAAGTATCCTCGAAAAAATCGTCATGGAACATAGAATCCTCAGGAACTATTTGTTTCGCGTTAAGTAGGGTTCGGTAAAGGTTCTTGCTCTCCTTGGTAACACCCGCTTCGTTTTCTCCCACGTATCTGCCCATACAGCTCCCTTTTGTTTCCAGTAAAATTTCGTAACGCGCATCTTGGTATGGCGCACTCTTCTCCTCCCTCGGCTTTTGGTCGCTGGGCGTAGTGGAGCTAGCCGTGAGAGAACCCGGCTCCGATCGTTTGCGGTGAAGGGAAGGCGTCGACTTCCTCCTTGCGAGTAGATGACTCATCGTATCGTCCGGCTCAAAGTATTTCTTAGGCCAAGTTTGTTCCCTCCGCCAATAATCGATGGGATTAAATGGTGTCTTGCTGCTGCAAATTGATACTCCGTCACCAGTCGGCCTGTCAGCAGCGGAACCTGCAGGGGATGTCCGCAGTCGCTTTCGAAGGGGAGCGGCTGTGATGCGGTCAAGCGGATTTTCAACTTCACGCGGCCGCTTTCGATTCTTGGATGGCGAAGAAGTCAACCTGCCCTATAGAAGCTTAGCTTGAGTTGGCTGTATAGTATAGCGGAACGAAGTGGCATACCTCTTTGCACAAAGTCTTGTCCGTCGGTAGAGGATATTGATGCTCAGTGTGTTCGCTGCACCCTGGGTTTAGACGTGCGCTTCTGCGAACCGGCCTCTGCGATTTTGCTTTGCTGACACCTTGAGGATGTTTCCCTACTGATAAGTTAGCGGCGGGCATTTGGTAGAGTGGAATCAGCGAAAGGTGCACCTTGGTCCTTTTGTACAGACCGTTGCTGCTTATCCTTCTGGGCGACTAGATTTTTGCGATAACAGGCCATATCGATTGGCAGTTGCGGGGGAGAAAGATATCTTTATGTTGCCGCTGCATTCGAAGCTAGCAGGATGCGAAGCCACGCCTGCCATTCATCCATTATGTTGGTTGGTCTTGGCGTATAAGTGGCTAACCTATGTTAGTTATAGTTTGGACAGATTCTTGGCGGCCTCAACACGACCTTGCTGTAGCTGTCGCCATGTCCGAGTATGGTTGAACAAAGGCTCCTGAGCTTACACATTGAACAGCGGATCACACGATCACGGAGGAGCATGTAATTGTCACACAGGGATGCTTGAGTATGGCTATGCAAAGGCCTTCAAAAATAGTTAAGCGCTGCTGATCAGACACTATTCAGTCTCCCCATACTCGTTCGAACTGATAATGCACCTCTAATATATGTAGGTTCCGAGCCTATAACCGCACAGGACGGAGCCTCCTAATCAAGCAAACGGCACTCCAGGAGTTGGAGATGCCGACAGATGAAGCTTACGATGGATGTTAAAGCTCCGACAAAGCCCTCTTCAAAGTCGCACCGATCTTGCTACCGAAAATACAATGCATGCTAATCCAGCGCTTACCGAAGCAGTGCAACTGAGCAATGGTGATGGGCAGATAATGTGTTTCAATACTTCCGAGGCCGGACAGTTGTGAGAACACAGTACCCAGCGAGCGGTTACCTTGAGGATCCCTAATTTCCACTCAGCTCGAGAGGTCAGCTCACGCCGTCGCGGTATTCATATTCCCCACCTGCTTGCATGAAGCTGCGTGGCTTGGTCAACCTGGAGGATCAAACCATAGGACTCGACAGCGCTTGCATAGACCCGTATCACCTGGGAGGCCGTCACTCTACCGGATCACATGAATATACTCGGTCGGCGGATGATGACTGCTCCATCAATCCCTGCGGTTTTAGATCCTCCTCCTGACTGTCGGTAGCCGCCCAGCCGGCATAGTCCAATCCGGCTCCATTGCCCTCCACCCATGCGTGTCCGCATCAAGCTGCGCCGCATCGTCCAACCTATGAGGGTAAGGTGTTATCTGTAGATAGTCAATGGATACCGAACACTACGGGTCCTTTTTGTTAATCCGCGTCTCCGCTGCGCCAATGTCCCAATATCACCTCTCCGCCACTTCAGGACCCTGCTGTCCGGGATCTTCCAAATCAAATCTGCACCTTATGAGCCCTCACACTTATCGCTATCCAATCGGGATTCGAAGCCTTCACAGAAGCATCCTCGCATGAGCCCGCGCCACGCAAACAACGGGGATCATGGCGGTTTGACAGTACACTCAACCGCCCAGCCCCGTCATCTCGCGGATGCCTAGTCATTTCTTCCAGCCAGCCCTTCCATAGCTGAAGCCTGCGGCATGCCTTGGTCAGCGTAACCCCGGATAATGGAAGGAAAGACGTGGTGTCTTAAGGGTCATTGGTGGCCGCGAGGGTGAGGGTGTGGCGAGGATAGAGGCGTATGTTGGCTTGGCGGTGCTGGGGAAATGTGGAGGTCGGGCTTGTGGGTGACGTGGTTGTTTCGTTCTGTGTTGTGGTTGGGATTTCGGATTTTGTACTTCCGTCGGGGTAGGTTTATTGAGGGTTGGTTCATTGAGGGTTGAGTGATGCGAGGTTGTTGGTTCTACTGTGTTTGGCGGGACGGGTGGACGGGACGGGGTTCTCGTGTCGCGCTGGTATATCTTGACGCGTCGCGTCTTCTTGAGGGCGAGTGATCCGCTCTAAGTCTCGGCGCATCTCCGTCTAAAGACAGTTGCCTTCGTGGTCCTCGAGGAGTTCCTTATCCGTGGGAGTGGTGTTTGGGTCCCAAATGGCAAATTCCGCGCCGCACGTAAAGCATTTGACCTTGTCTCGTTCGTCGGGGGATGGGTCGTGATAGAATCCAGCTCGCGCAAGTTGCTGGGGTGTAGGGGATGTATGGGGCCATTCTTGAAAGGAGAGTTCTCTGGATGAGATTGTGGAGAAGGTATTGGAGATGGGGATGAGTTTGTTGATGTTTTGCTCGGCGTCATGTTGGTGGTGTCAGTCGTGGTGGGTCAGGCAGAGATGGCTTAGGTAACGATGATAAAACGCTTAGGTCGAAACGAAAGGGCTCTGTGGGCTGGTTCTTTTCAATGTTTCCTTGTGGTGACTTGAATTCCCCGCGCAATGGTGTAAGGGAGCCAAAATAAGGACCTAGACTTCGCTTTGAGAATTCAGTTAGCCGCTCAGAATTCGGTTGGCCTCTTTGAGTTCGGCTGGCCTTTCGACTGGCTGCTTAGAATTCGGCTGGCCCCTTGGAGTTCGGCTGGCCTTTCGGATTGGCTGGCCTTTCGGATTGGCTGGCCTTTCGGATTGGCTGGCCTTTTGAATTGGCTAGCCACTTAGAATTCGGCTGGCCGCTCAGAATTCGGCGGGCCGATTCTCAATGGCCCAGAAATCGTCAGCTGGCCCGGATCTAGGCCAGGTAACGTTAGTTAGCCCAAATCTAACGCATTGCAATGACCCATCAGGCAACCAGCGACAAGTGGCCCAAAAATGGGCCAGTTAATTCGTGGTCCAGTTTGGGACCCATCCAGGGTGCGGATTTGGGATCCTTAATAGCAAAAACGAGAAAACGGATCGCAGAATTGTGTTCCGTACATTCTGCTGCCTGTATTCTAAAATAAATGCTTTTTTTTTTAAAAAAAAAAAAAGGGAACCCATTCTCCTTATGCACAACAAGCCTATATATATCAAAGCAGCAGCTCACGGTGTAGCATAGTAGTCATGTCACAGCAAATGCAGACGCTTGCAGAGCTGAGGCCGAAGCCGCAAACGAAAACTTCCGAAAGCGGCTACAAACCCTCGGCAGCAAATGTAGCGAGTTGTGGCAAGATTATGAGGCAGATGTGTATTTTGTCGTACATTGCAACGGTCGCTTCTTTACCTTTGCATCCACAGATAAGCCTTCGTGGCCCCCAGGCCCAGAAACACTGGTAATTCCCTCCATCTTAACAATGTATCAGGAAGTAACTTGCATATAGAATAAATTATACCCTCCACCAGTGAAGAGATCGCCAATGCATTTTAGTCGAGTTAAGCATCGTCAACGGAGGGTGGATTCTCGCAGAGCGGTTTCCAACGGGCCTTCATCAGCCGGCCGCGGCTTAACCCGGGACAAGCCAAACATGAGCACGTGATTTGACAATATGTGGGCTGTCCTTCTATTCACTGTAGAAATTCACATGTAAAATTAAACTGAAAATAGAGAGATTTGAATCATAAACCTCTTTAGGAGTCGTCTGTATATCACGTGAATGTGATTTGCACCGTTTGCGATTAGGCTCGGCCTAACGACCAGCAGGAACGCATCATCATCGCCCATCCCGAAATTCTACGACGCGGTTTGAGGTAGATGCCGCACCGGAGAGGCTTTCGTTTTAGCCGTTTGCGAAGTTCATGAAGGCGACATATCTCACGGAGCACGTTGACAGGACTCAGGTCTATTGGCTTATATAATGCGATCCATCACACAAAGATCTAAAACCTACCGGCAGCGGTAAAATGTTTCTAATTTAACTACCTAATCGCGATGTAGATGATGTCATTACAGCTCACTTAAGATGATGAACAAAAAGGAGGGAGCCGAAAAATGCTCTCACGGTATATAGTACTTGTGGGCTTCCATCGCTCCCAGCTTAGTAAGAAAATGGAAACTTAAAGCCTTTGTGGAAATGCTCACATGTGGCTCTTTGTGCGGATGGTAACGTTTTCGCCGTATGAGCCCGCAGGGGCGTTTTGGTCATATAGACACTTTGTGGTATAGAATGAACAAGCTTTTAGTAAGCAGAGAATCCCCTACCGGGCGGTTTTGGCACGCGGCTACTTTGTGTGGGGTCGTATGATTAGAGCCGTTATGTAAGCTTGAGAAACCCCTACGGGAGCTTATCTCAGTCCCAGACGATCAGCCAATTATAAGCTGCTTACATAACACATTAATCATCTTATGTTGTTGTCGTCTGGTACACGGTTCGGAAATTTGTTAGTCCCTCGCGCCGATTTGTATGTAATTCTCATACAAACTCGCGCGCCATACTAATTTTTCAGCTATTAATTAACAACGAACTAACGCCTTTATAAATAATTGGCCAACGTTATGTTCTAGAGCCTTGTAGGGCGATTCTAATGCTGCCAAAATTATTGCAACTGGCCTGGTGGTTACCGCTACGTTTTACCTTAAATATTACCGCCAAAATAGTAAATATTCAGCCAGAGCCATCAACCATTACCAATCCTTAA
>Ga0307507_10008283_pt1 | contig 14486 bp, 14 predicted proteins | sample 7_EM_MG_FD_207223 | JGI IMG/M metagenome (GOLD analysis project Ga0307507, IMG submission 207223) | Populus trichocarpa ectomycorrhiza microbial communities from riparian zone in the Pacific Northwest, United States - 7_EM | ecosystem: Host-associated > Plants > Roots > Unclassified | place... | reverse complement strand
TTCGGGAATCAAGACACGACTGTCTTATAGGAGCCTAGCGATCGACGTTGCTAGATAGGAGTCAACGGACTTAGCTATCGCAACAGCTGTTGGGCCAAGAGGAGTGATCGTTAGAAGACTATCGGTTTCCTGCTGCAAGTATCACCCGGAGAGGAGAGGATTGTAACAGAACTATAGGAACGACTTGTCCTTGCGCTGGTGGTTGAGGTTGACCCGGAACGACTTGTGATTGCCCTTCCGGTTGAGGTTGACCCAGAACGACACCTGGAGCAACCTCTCCTGGCGCTTGCGGTTAGGGCTGACCCGGAACTACACCTGGAGCTACCTGTCCTGGCGCCGGAACGATAGGAACAACTTCTCCTTGCGCTTGCGGTTGAGGGTGACCCGAAACGAGAACAGGAACGACTGGTGCTTGCGCCGAAACGGCACCCAGAATCACTTGCCCTTGTTCTTGCCGTTGGTTAATCGCCGGGAGAGGGTTTTGGGGAATGGGAGCTGGTTCGGAACAGCCGTAGCAAGACCCTATTGAATTGGGGGGCCCAGAGGTAGTAGCAGCGGGGGAACAATCACCCGCGCAGTGGGGACTCCTGGCTGGCCCAGTGCAGGTGCAGGCTGGCCCTTAGCCACAACCTCAAGCTGCTTGTTCATGGTTGTTGTCAACTTACTCATACAGTCCTTAACAAGTGGAACGATTGCCTCATCGGCCTCCCGCATACGAGCCACGTTATTCGCAGCTGATTCTGTGGCGAGCTGATCGCACGCAGGGCGCAATCTTCTCATTCCTGCCACGATTTGCTGGAATTCACCAATAGCAAAATTAGCGAGTGGCCTAAAGTTCCTTGCTACCAGCTGATCTTTCACAAGTCGCCGCCATTGTTTATTCACCACCGCGCCTGCATTATTAGCTGGGAAGCCCATGGCTCCCTTATAGTGAGTAATTGACTGACTCCCAGGATTAGGGCGTGTTGCGCTGATCACCCCTAAGACAGAATTAGGCGGAAGTTGGTACGTCTACCCCGCCGGAGCCTGCTGTGCTCCTGGATTATGCATGTAGACGTATCATACGTGGATGATATTGTGGGCCATATTCGTTGATTCTTGGTGTATCTAGATGACAGTATTGGAACTAGTGAGCTGAATATGGTGGCAGTTGTGGATTTTCTGAATGTGTGATGGTTTTTGGTATGAAGGCCCTTCTAGGACGCTCTATTCACCTTATATATACAACTCACAGACGTTCTAGGGAGTTTGGAAGAATCAGGCTGTGCTTTCAAGATTGGCTAAAAATAGTAAAAACCTGACGCTAAAAGACAGGACTCTGCCATTATCCGATTCAACTTGGATAACGGATGATACGCGCTTTTGCTCAGGACCGGCTCGGGTCTTGAACGAAACTATAGCTGACGCCACATGACGTCTGCGCTAAACCCCATGGACGACTAGTTCCTCTTCAGAGCGTCTGAGGTCCTTGACCCTGCGTGCGAACCACACGCGTTGGGCTCAAGACGAAACATAGTGGTACAAGTACCCTCTAATCTACACATAACTCACGATATAGACTGAGCTGACGCCCACCATGCCCAGCAAATGTCCATTCTGCCGACGCAAATACATCTGGTCAGGCGCATATGAGAAACACCTGCGAACAGCGCACACAAACCTAGACATTGTTCTCCCGTCCACCGTAGGATATCCATCATCCGGAGATAATATCAATGACGTGGAAACAAGCATATTGCACCACCCAGTGGGGAGCGAGCTCCAGGATTCCGACTATGAATCTGATCCGGATCCCACCGGACTCGAGCCCGATGTATTTACTACTCACGAGTCTGATACTGAGATGCCGGACGACTCTGCGTCTTCGTTACCCGACAGACAGGAACATAATCCAAGCGCCGGAAAAGCAATTGGAGAATTCGACGGATTTGAGCAAGAAAACAGGAATCTCTGCGAGGATCCGCAGGCACCGTTCCGTTGTCTGCAGGGTTTCAAACAGGCGTCTTGGTTCATCCAGAGTAAAGTACCTAAATCACGAATCCAGGAATACTTCTCGGGTGGCCTCGGTCGTTCTGCGTTAGTCAGCTATAGCTCTATGCATACGCTCGAGAATCACTCCCGGTCGTTGGACCCGCACAGTTCGTATCTGGAATGGTTTCAAGGACAAGTTGAGGATAGCAGGAGATCTCTGCCATTCTTTTATCGTAAGGTCCTGGATTGTGTCAGATATCCCCTTCGCCAGATCGCATACCAGGATGACTTGGTCTACGCGCTGCGGCGTGAATTCGATCCTAATGGTGGAAGGATCCATGCGGAAATGCACACCGTGGACTGGTGGTAGGATGATCAAGTACAGCGCCCCAACCTCCTTTACGGTAACATTAGCGAACTAATTATAGAAGACACTTCCACCTGGAGCCACTGTAGTTCCCATTATTGGGAGGCCCGATCAGACCCATCGCAGCAACTTCTCCGGTGACAAGAAAGCGTGGCCCGTCTATATTACTCTCGGAAATCTTCCGTCAGCCCGGCGCAACAGCCCTGGATCAATGGCTGTTCTGCTTCTCGTACTATTGCCTGTCCCCCGCAAACTCTGAAAGTTCAACAAACCAGATCAATACCAGAGACCAGGGAACGCCGACACACTGCAAGACGTATTTGAATTCATTTTTGCGCCTATGCAGCACGCGGCGCTTGAATGCGTCCCAATTGATTGTACTGACGGGAAGGTTCAGAGGTGCTTCCCAATCTTGTCCTTATGGGTTGCGGACCACATGGAAAATGTGACACTGCACGGGTTTAAATCCAACCCCTGTCCTACATGTGAGGTGCCTGCAGGGGAATTAGGAACCAACATCAAGAACAATCGAGCTAGAGATTACGCAAAATAGGAACGATATGGATATGAAAACCGGTTCCCAGGCACGAAGTCAGACGGCACCCATGTCAAGTTCCGCAGCCTTGGTATCAATTTGGGCCAAAACATTTTTCATGGACTTCACCGGGTCTCGGCGCCTGACTTGCACACCCCGGACATGCTCCATACTCTATATCTTGGATTATTTAAGCACATGATGGACTAGATCCAAGCCTTTCTCAAGAAACACGGACGACTGCAAGCTTTTGACGACGTTTGGAAGGCATTCCCGCGGTACCCTGGGTTTTTTGTACCCGAAAAAGCCTACCACGAGGTTGCGGAGGGGCAAGGGAAAGAGATGAGGAATCTGGAGCGCTGTATTTTGGGAGTTCTCGCGGTGGCCCTGCATCAGCCACAGAGTTCACAAGTGATACCTTTCAAACATGCTCTCGGATGCGTCAGAGCGCTCGTAAACTTCAGTATCATGGCACAATACCGAAGCCAGACGTCTGACACCATAGCTTATATGGAACATTATCTGGACCAATTTCGTAGGATGAAAGGTATCTTCTTGGAGTTTCGAGTAACTAAGTCTACACTAGCCAAGGTTGACGAGCAACGGAGGGAGATACGACATCAGAGAACGCAGACGAGCCACCCCGAGGCTCCCTGTAAACGGCGCCGGATCCGTGACGACGATCGCAAAGAAGAGCACAAGCGACGTATGGACTTGATCAATAGCGAATCGCATTTCAACTTTATCAAGATAGATCTAGTAAGTCATTTTAGTGATCATATACCCCAGTTTGGCAATATACCGATGTATTCCACGGAGTTTGGAGAGCTCACGGACAAGGAACAAATCAAGGACGGATAGTGACAATTGAATAAAAATAATGCCGCGGGCCAAATTGTGCACAGCTACAGTCGTCAGCACACCATCCGAATGTGGTTATTGAACGTGGAATCTCTTCGACGCCGCGGCGCCCATCTCCCTGGGGATGTCCTGCAACATTTAGAGAGTACAACGAGTGCCGTAACTGCACCGGTCGTCCGTAGGAGGATCCTGAAAGGGGGTCGGGACGACGTGTCCAACGTCCTGGATCTTAGTAAGGTGTCGGGGGTCTCCCTCGAGAGTATATGTCGCGAATTGATCCGACATAGCCAGCATAAGCTGCCTACAGAGCGCCAGCTTCCTGAAGATCATGCGATACTTCAATCACTCCCGGTTGGCCTACTAACGCAACTCGAAAGACCAGTTGTGGCGTTCCAAGAAAGTGACATTTACGACATCCAGCGTGCGCGATGCGCGGGCGCCCTACACTTCAGGAACCAGGGGAGTCGTAATGATTGGATTTGGGTACAGGGTGGTTCTGAAGAGATGTATGGTGCGCTGAGGGGCCGTCTGCCGGCAAAGCTCGTGGCGCTCTTCAAAATCAGGGACTACACCGGTGAGGATGCCCTGCGTCGGGTCGCCGCTGTTTGGATCTTGAGTGCAGTCAACTCAGGATTCCCCTCGGACATACATGGCCTTGTTACGGTGCAGATAAGGGAGGATGCACAAGAGTATACGATAGTTGACGTAGACCCAATTCACGGCCTGGCGCACCTGATCCCGGAGGGGGAACGGCGGTGGCTGGTTAATAGCTGGATTGATTTGAGAATGTTCAACGAAGTATATTAAGGAATCGGAATACGGGGGGGGAGGGGAGGCTGGCTGTGCGTGCGTATCCTAGTACTCGCGTAGCTTTGCCGTAACAAAAAACTCTGTCTGGTGAATTGTGGTGAGGGTTTTCTAACTTCCTCGCAACAATTGGCCAGACGGCGTTTTGCAAATCGTCAAGTTGTATATGTATGATATATAGAAGCAATTGCCTAGAAAATAAAGAGTACTAGCGAGTTTACCCTATACACGTAAGATTCGGAACGGGAGTGCAGGCCGACGTTAGAGATAGCAGGAGAAATACGTCAGGGCGCGTGGAAGCGGCACTGTGAAGCTGGCGCCATCATGAGAAGGAAGTGAAGAGAACCGGAGCTAAAGTCTAGACAGGGCGTCAGTACGACGCGACGTCGCGTCAGGAGATAGAGGGCGTTGCCCGGCAATACAGGAAGCCCTGGGTGCTTGCCCGCGTTGCAACAGAATTCAGGGCGGATAGGGGGTAGTGAACGCAGAAGCGACGTGGCTTGCATCAGGGCGCAACGCCGATGCATCTCACACAAGGTATTTTTTTGCTGATGGTGGGCCATATTGAAATTGGGGGTGAACCAGTATCCTAGTCATCTTACCACTTCGGAGGGCTGGAAGAGGTGTTTCTCCAGTGCCATCGAGATCCTCGAGCGAGGTGTCCTCTGACTTGGGGTCCGCCAGTGGATGAGTTCGTTTTTGGGAACTGAGAAGGACACGCCTATGTCTCGGCCCTTGGTTGCTATGGTGGAAAAGAGTCCCTGTAGGTAACGTATGTTGCCCCTGTAGGAGGGGGAGGCCACCGTGATCGAAAAGTCATCAACGTAAGAGACCATGAGGCCTCTGGGTATGGACATGTGCAAGGGGCGACGTAGGGTAGGAAAAGAAGGGGGGAGATAGGGGATCACTGAGGGGTGCCCAGCGAGACCGGGGAGGAAATGTGGGGGAAGCCGTGGAATACTAGGGTGCAAGTTCTTTCTGAGAGAAAGGAGGACACCCAGTCGACCATATAAGAGGGGACACGGGAGGCCAAGAGTCTGGCTCTAAGGGTGGAGGCGTCGACGTTGTCGAAGCCGGGTTTGATGTCTGGGAAGAGGGCGGAGACTTCCGGTCGGACTTAGTGGAGAGTTTTTATTTCGAGCATGAGGGTGAGGCAGGCGTCGGAGGAGCGGAGTCCTGGCAAGGCGCCGCATTGGTTTGGGTGGAAGAGGCCCTTTGACCTAGCGATGGCGGACAGTCTGACCTTCATTACCCGCTCGAGGATTTTTGAGATGGTTTTGAGAAGGACGATGATGCGGAAGGGGGCGGGGGAATTGTAGGAGGCTTTGCCGGGCCTGTCCAGGACTACCCCATTGGCGGTTGTGAGGGAGGGAGGGAGGTATCCGAATGCTACCAAGGGGGAGAGCTGTTCATGTAGGATCACCGGGTTGATGAGGTTGACCTTCTTCCATACAGAGTATGGGATACCATCAGGGCCCGGGGCCGAAGAGGGGGAGAATTTGAAGAGGGCGAGCTTAATTTCTTCTTCAGTGAGAGGGGTGGCGACCCCTGCTGGGCAGGGGCTCCGTGGGGGGGAAGAAATTGTCCAGAAGGGTGGTGTTGATTGCGACTGGGTTCGAAGTGTGGGGGAGGGAAGGGAACCTGGAGGTTTTGCTCAGGGCGACCAACTGCTTGGCCGTCCAGATGTTGTTCGCAGAGGTTTTTGCAACCAAAGTAGCCCAGTAGGAGGCTTTTGCTCTTTGGATGGCTTTGAAGTAGCCGAGCTTGGACTGTCTCGCAGTGCCGTAGGAGTCGGGGGTCTTCACTTTTTTCACCTATTAGGGAGGCTTTCGTGAACTCCTTCGCGAGAGTGGTTAGAAGCGGGGTCCACCAGGCTTTGGACTTTGGGGATGGGGGTGATCGGGGCGCGGTGCTTTCGATTACCGCTGGCAGCGTGGAGATGGCCGAGGGGAACCATTGGTCGAGTTGGTTGGGGGAGGGGGTATCAGTGGGGGAAGCAATGAGCCAGTTTTTCAGCCTATCCGTCAGGCCTGGCCAGTCACCTTCCTGCCAGCTTGGCCTGGGTTTGTCAGTAAGCGGGGTGGGGGGGCTTAAGGTGATTCGGATAGGGGGGTGATCCGATCCGGTCAAGGGAGGGATAATGCGTCCAAGGAGGGGAAAGCGGAGAACATATATGGGTTGATGAAGGCCAGGTCGATGGCGCTGGGCCTATGGGTGCCGAAAAGTGGAACCGAGTATAAACCCCAAGGGTGTTAAGGTGGGTGAAGCCTAAGTCAGAGACTGGGTCAAAGTAAGGGGCGGATTCTTTCTCCTCCAGCGTGGAGAGCACCCTCCAAGGGTCGGTTGCTGCCTTATGAACATTGAAGCCCCCTGCGACTCGGTATGGGTGGTCTAGGACTAACAGGGAAGACTGGGTCGAAACCGAGTGAGGGAATGGAGGGAGGGGTCTGGCATACGCGTTGCTGATGCTAAAGCGGTGGAAATTCGTGACGAAGTAGCCTTGGGGTGTGGAGATGTCTCATGTCATAAAGTCGTCTGTCTCGAGGGGGAAGGAAGGTAGGACTGCGAATCTCCGCAGGAAGTGTTGGGATATGTAGCAGGCCAATCTGGGCCTACCGACTGGAGGGGCAAAAGATTTGAAGCTTCAAAAACTAGGGAGAAATCCCTTGGAGGAGGGGGGGTCTTGGAGGCGGACAGTGTCAGGGGCGGGGCCTTCCCCTAGGGAGGAAAAGCAGGAAAGAAACACATAGGCCAATCCCATGCCTTTTTTTCATTTTTTTTTCATTTTTTTTTCATGTGCTTTGTATTAACAACCTAAGGTTACAAAGACTAGGTGCAGGGCTAGCTATGGTAAAGAAACAACCCCATCCCCACATATCCACCCGGCGCCAGGGAAAAAGGTATCAACCCAAGTCTCTCTGGTACGAGACCAAGCGCACACCAGCCGTGCGAAATAGGAAATCAAACTCCGACCAAAAGGGCAGAACAAGAAAATCAAATAAATACACGGTGAGGAATTAACAGGAAAACCCTTGCCATAGACACCATTTAACAAAAGAAACAATTGTTAGAACCACTGTGAAACCCAGAGTAACCGACAATGAGCGAAGAACAATGGGGGCGCGGGAGCCACTGAAAACCATTGCGGCGTTGCCAGCATTACTGGTGAACCCAAGGCGTTGACATCCGCCACTGAGGCAGTGCAATACGACGACTGAGCGTAACCGAGTGGTACTACTGTGGAGAAATCGCGATGGCGGCGTAGGGTAAAGAGGGAGTAGGGTGCCAGTTAAGTGAGCGGACTGTAGCTGTAACCGAGCAACGGGACGAGACCTGAAGGAGAAGGGGAGGAGTAGTCCCAATGACCGTTGAAACTATCGGTAACCGTGTGTGTATCTGACTAGGCAGCCTCTAACGGAGGGGAAGAGAATGGAGAAATGGACCGTAGCCTGTTGAAGAGTTTTCTCCTACTGCAAACGGTGGTCCTAGCCGTCTGTAACATCGGCGAGAGGGTGTTGCCGACCGTGCGAATGCTAAGCGAGACAGCGAAGGGCGAGCGAAAAGAGGGGGTGATAGAGCCAAACAACCCCTAGAAACAAGGACGGTAGGGCCAAAGGACATGATGCGGGAAGTAAGGTGGGAGGGGGGGGTGGAGCTCACAGAGAGTGCTTGTGCAGCTCAGTGAGAGTGCGGGGGTGGTGGACGTTGACGATCAATTCTCATGGTGTTGAGATTTCAATCGCTGAGTGTGTAAGGGAGATGCTTCGTGACCCCAATCCCATGCCTTTTTTTTTCTTATTTTTTTTCTTTTATTTTGTCATATTTTGAATTTTGTTTCTAGCTGAAGCCGCAGACCGAAGTAATAAGTACAAAAATAGCATGTAACCGCGATGCTTATTGCCGCAACAAACTTCCACCCAGTCCAACCCATCCTCGAGGCTGTGGAAACCGTGGGAGAACAATCCCTGGTCTAAATCCCGCACCAAGCGCCCGGGGGCTGAAAACTACAACAAAGTATACAAGAAACTCGCAACCAAAAGAAAGCATCTAGGAAAAACCCAAGAAAAAACCCGAGAACAAACCCAACAGTGAGACAAACCAAAAAAAAACAAATCAGTAGTAGAGGCCCGAGAGAAAGCCCATCCACCGCGAAGGCCTTTAACGATCCCTGACTATGCTTATCACTGAACACAACCACGCACGAAGATAATAGTACCGGAGGCATATGGACCCGGGCTGCGGGGCTAATGGTTGAACGTCTGGCGGGTTAGGCCGAGGGAATCCAAGAGTCCTGGGAGGAAGCGAGGTGAATAGTGGCCAGACGCCGAAGCGACCGAGCCAGGTGGGGGGTGTTGGCTGTAACCAAGCCACGGGACGAAGACCAAGTGAGAGAGGGGAAGGGTGTGCCCAATTGAATAGAAGTACGAGAGAGGGAGGACAAAAATGAGATCACGACTTTTCGACGATGCCGACCATACCGAACAGTGATCCAAGGAGATAGTGCAATACCAAGCAGTTGAGCCACCTGAGCCACTACTTCGACGATAACCCGAGACTGCGACCGACCCATTGACGAAAGAAAGGGGTTGCCAACCGTGCAAATGCTAAGCGAGGCAGCGAAACATCTATGGAGAAGGGGGGGGAAGGTAACTGTGAAACCTCATACAACCAGGCGGCCAAAGCAACAGGAAGATCAGATGGGAATCAGAGGGGAGAGGGGTAGTGGTAGCGTCACCCTCCTAGGCAAAAGAGCCATCAGAAGAGGGGAGAGGGGGTGGATGTTGACAATCAATACTCATGGTGTTGAGTTTTCAATTGCCGGAGGTGTAGAGGAGATTATTAGTGACCCCAATCCCATGCCCCGAGGGTGCTCTTATATAGGGGTTCTGCCCTCAACCCTAACTCTCCGTGACTCATACTCTCGTGTCACGCGACACATGACTCATAGTGAGTCATCGTGTGAAATCCATCAGCTGACTCGTCCGAGTCAGCTGCGCATTATCTTGCAACCAATCAAAACCCATAAAACAAGTCATGTGCCCTAACAGGGTCACATGCGTGAAACCCATGACTCATAACTATGAGTCATGTGCGAAATACATAAACCACATGACCACAATCGTGCGTTGTGTTAAATATCAACCAATCACAATAAACCAATGACACGCTAGTGCCTCGTCATGTAATATCCTATGAGTCAACTGATCTCATAGTGTGAAAGATAACAAACCGATGACTAATAACTATTAGCCATTGGAGAGTCTGCTTTGCCTAGTCACTGTTTGTGACACCATGCCAGTACCAGGCTCCCTCCATTTTCAACTCCTTCCACTGGCTCCCAACTATTCTTGCTATTGGGATAACCCTTTCATTTTATCAAGAACTGTGTTAGGGGTATCAGGTATGGTAACCTATAATACCGGACTAGGCCTTATGCTCAAGTGGTTCTATAGACGGAGAATCTTTTCAAGGAAGGCTCCTAGTAGAGTGTAACTAAGTTCCTTGCGTAGTGTAAGGATAGTGAGGAAATAATAGTTTTCAACTTATTATATGGATAAGATCTGTTTACTGGTACTTGATGATTCTGTTTAAGTGCGGGAGCCACTTCGATATTTATATTCCGCGTCTGACTGTTCGCGGGTTACAGGTTCTAACCATACTAACTAGGTATCGACCCAACTCAGTTCTCCGAACTTGTAAGTGCGAACACCTCTTGACCCTGACAACTGTCCGACTCCATGCTCACTTTATGAAGACATAGACTACCCTATTATCGTGCGGGTGTGCCAGTACCCCGAGTAATAGGCCAGTCAAGAGTACATACAGCCGACTAATGCCAACATAATAATATATCTTCACCGAACCGCATATGAAGCGGCCAACTTCAAGGGCATCAGACCGTTCAATGCGGTAGAGTCGGTCACTGTCTGCCCATCAGGTTTCTGAACTCACTTGTGGCAGCAATCGCTCGAATAACCAGTTACCCTCATTATCTTATGTTCGTGCTGAGTGGTTCTGAACGGGCCTGGAGGTCTCCGCCATCTTTCTTCTGGTATTGTCACACGATATTTTCCTTAAGTGTTCATTCTCATTCCGTCTGTCATCTTAGAGAACTCTAGTCCCTACCCTATGGGCATCCTAAAATGGGAACGCAGACTTAAATGTCGCGGACGTCTTTACTGTATTATCGCCGTCATGTTTATGACTTGTTGCATAATTATATTTTAACTAATAATAACTATGACATGGCTGTCAATCGCACACGCCACCTTATAGTCGGTGGCACGTGACTATCATCCTAAGCTAGACCAAGATGTATCTTGTAGTTGTATTTTCACTTATTGATATGCAGGGGTCTGTGTGTGAGCCTTATGGGTTGGCATTCTTGGTATGCCTAACAAAGGGACCCATGCCGTGTCTCGTCTTGTCGTCCAGGACACCCTCAACCTCTCATTCCTTCTCATTATCTATCAGGATGGGTGCCGGTTTGGCATGAGATCTTCCTAGGAAACACTGATGGTGATTGAGGTAGTAGGGTTTAACTACTGACCAGTGGGATATTCCTCTCTCCTCGATGATATATCCTCGAACCCATACTAACAGTGTAGTTCCGAGTAAGCTCGTTGAATTCGACAAGACCAAAAGGCCCTCTCTATCGTGGTTGTAGTATCCTGGACCTGACGGATTCTGTCCCAAATTGGTCCCCACAGATCATTACCATCCCTCTACCCATAACAGGTTCGCATTCGTTCCTCCTCTTAGCAGCTGTCCTAGTAGATCGAGCTCTTGCTAGATTTAGTGCCTGGTATGCCGCATTCCTGCTTTCCTGATATCTGTTGTAGTAATCGTCAGGGGCATGAATGGCAGAAGGATTGACCCGGTCGGTGTCAAAAAGAGGGTAGTACTCCCGTCCAGACACTGCTTTGTATGGAAACATGTTGATAGTCTCAGACTGACCAGTGTTGGAGTATGCCACCCGTTCAGAAAGGGAGGTGAGCCAATTGGTTAGGCAGAGGTTGGTGACGTCTCTCAGGGCAGTCTTGAGCTCCCTGATTTCTCGTTCAGCCTGCCCATTCGTTTGGTGATGGCCGGGCGAAGCCATGATGTGTTCAATTCCCAGGATCCTAAGTGTCGGTTTCCCGAACTTAGAGGTGAATCGTGGGTCAGCATCAATGACGATTGAGGTTTGTACTCCATAAGGTGTCAAAATGTAGTACCGGGGTAGTTCAATGGTCTGTACTGCCGTTGCAGTAACTGAAGTGGGGATTCGCTAGCTGAATCACCCAGCTCTATCTACGACCACCAGTACTGAATCCTGGCCCATCAACTTGGTGAAGTGACTCATGAAGTCAATTGCATAACTTGAATATATCTCGGAGGGGAAAGTGAGGGCTTGGGCATCACTCTCTGGTAGCATGTTGTGTTCTTTCTTGGTCTGGCACAGTTTGCATTGCCTAACAAAATCTCCAAAATCCTTCCTCATTTCCTGCCAGTAGATATATTCAGATTCATAGCGAAGGTTCCTGTCCGCGCCATGGTGTCCTTTCATATGGATCTCGCTAATCATTAGTTCCCTCAGTGTTTCTCCATTGATCTCATGTCGCTTTGTTATGTAGAGGCAATCTTCTGCTCCTTGAGTGGTGGCATAGAGTAAATCATTCTGAATGTGGTAGGGTTGCCTCTTTCCACCTCGAGAGGTATTACTAGAGTCTTTGGCACGCTGGTAGATAGGTTGGTTCCTACACCCTTTGATCACCTATTCCCTCCAGATAGTTTCCATCTCGTTCATAGCTTGAACCACATCTCTCTTTTCCATGATTTTCTGTCTCCTTATTACCTCAATTGGCTCCTCCGCGATATCATTCTATACTTGGTAGAGGTTACTGTCGTGGTGGTTAGACTTAGTGGTTCGATAACTAGGAAGACATTTAGGGAGAATAGTGGCCCTCTATAGAGGGGTTTGGTGGGTGAGAGTCTTCGGGCCTGGTGCTCTGGGCAGTCAGGGCTTTCGCTGGGGCCATGTGTGGTAGGGCAGCCAAGGGCAGCATGCAGTCTTGTCTTGATCTTTGACAGATCTGGGTGGGGTCGAGGTGAGAGGATTGGTTCCTCAGGGTTCTCTGTATCCATAGGGTCTTGTATTGCTCCTTGAGTGGGGCTGCTGTCGAACTCTCCTGCGTATACTTGATTCCTAATTTTATCATCTTCATGTATGGGACACATTAGGACAAAACAATTTGTTCAGTGCTCTGCTAAGTGTTGTATCTCCTCATTACTTTTACCACTGCTGATGCTCTGATAGTCTTCCCATTTGTTGATAGTGTTCTTGTTTTTATAGTCGCTGGGGTCAAGTACTACTTGGTGAATACTGCAGTCATCATCGCAGTCTGAGTGGTTGTGGTTATAGCTAACCATCAAAACTTCGAATTTAGATATTTCTCCTGGATCGCATTCGGTGGAATGGGTAAGAGGAGAGCTGCCATTCTCTGAATCTTGCTGAGTAGGGTCTTGCCTCGTAAGAGAATAGTTATTGTCTTCTGTGTAAAGACAGGATAATGTGTCCGCTAAATACTTCCATTGTTCTGGCTGGTACATGATTTTTGTCATCAACTAGCCTATGAATCCTCGCCACCTAAGGTGCGTCTTTATTGGTGTTCTGCTTGTTTTGTGGTATAACAGAGATTGATGATATGTAACTATCGTGAATTCGTTTCATGCCAAAAGGTGATAAACTGCGGTAAGAGCGTAGACTATTGCCAGTGCTTCCTTGTCGGTATTCATATACTGCATTTGGGCATTAGAGAACTTTCTACTGGGGAGTGCTGCGGGTATGGCAGTGTCAGCTGTTGCTCCTTGCCCTACCCATGCTCGAACCCTGGTGTCTGAGGGATCGGTTTTCTGTCATATGGTAATGCTGATTCATAGTCGATTGGTTTCATGATTTGATTGTATGCTGCAGCTCGCTTAACATTTTGAATGGCTTGGTGTCAGGAACGGTGACTAAGCAAGGTAGACTCTCACATGACTAATAGTTATTAGTCATCGGTTTGTTATCTTTCACACTATAGGATTAGTTGACTCATAGGATTTTACATGACGACGCAATAGAGTGTTATTGGTATATTGTTATTGGTTGATATTTGACATGACGCACTATTGTGGTCATGTGATTTATGTATTTCGCACAGGACTCATAGTTTTGAGTCATGGGTTTTACACAGGTGACCTCGGTAGGACACATGGCTGGTTTGATCAGTTGTGATTGGTTGCGAGATACGGCGCAGCTGACTCAGACGGGTCAGCTGAGGGATTTGACTCTATGACTCACTATGAGTCATGAGTCGCGCGACGCAAGGGTATGAGTCATGCAGGGTTAGGGTTGCGGGAAGAACCCCTATATAAGGGCACCCTTGGGGCATGAGATTTGGGTCACGAACCATCTCCCCTACACACCCGGCGATTGAAAACTCAACACCATGAGAATTCATCGTCAACATCCACCAACACCGCACTCTCAGTGAGCTGCACCCGCACTCTCCGTGAGCTGCACCCTCCCCCTCCCGCCTTACTTCCCTCATCATGTTCTTCGGCCCTGGCGTCCTTGTTTCTAGGGGTCGTTTGGCGCTATCACCCCCTCTTTTCGCTCGCGCTTCGCTGCCTCGCTTAGCGTGCGCACGGTCGGCAACACCCTTTCGCCCATGTTACAGACGGCTGGGACTACAGTTAGCAGTAGGAGAGAACACTTCAACAGGCCACGGTCGATTTCTCCATCCTCTGCATTCCCATTAGAGGCTGCCTAGTCAGACACGCACACGGTTACTGATAGTTTCCACGGTTATTGGGTCTACCCCTCCTCTCCCCCTTCAGGTCTCGTCCCGTTGCTCGGTTACAGCTACAGTCCACTCACTCGGCTGGCACCGTACTGCCTTCGCCGCCCTAGCGATTGCC
>Ga0307507_10008282_pt1 | contig 14487 bp, 14 predicted proteins | sample 7_EM_MG_FD_207223 | JGI IMG/M metagenome (GOLD analysis project Ga0307507, IMG submission 207223) | Populus trichocarpa ectomycorrhiza microbial communities from riparian zone in the Pacific Northwest, United States - 7_EM | ecosystem: Host-associated > Plants > Roots > Unclassified | place... | reverse complement strand
ATCTTTGATCGCGTTCCGCTCTCGATCTAGGACAGCCTGCCAGACACTCTCGTTCACGTTCAACGGTGCATCGCCGTATGCTTTTGACTTCAGCCTTTCAATCAGCTCTTTCTCAATTGACCGTTCGAGGCGTGCAGCGGATAATGCTTTCCGTTCCCTAACAGCTTCTCGTCGGTCGAGTTTTTTCTTGACACCGATGAGTTTTGGTCTGATTCGATTAGTTGACGGTATTTGACGAAGGAGGTTGTGAAGTACTCACTGCTGCTTTAGTTTCAAGCGTCGCATTTTAATGAGGTATTGAGTAATCTTAGTTATTCGCTGTTTGCATTTATGGATCAAGAAATTTGGCCAGTGGAGTAGTTCACCATCTATCTGAGAGAATAAGTGACCCGAAACTGGGTACGAAGAATGTGGTACCTGCTCTAGAGCCTTTGCGTAGCTGTTCGATAATTTTATACGTTCCCACATATGTGCAGGTGAATGCGCACGCTCAATGGTTTTGACGTAGAGGTAGAGAACCCCTTGTAAGAAGTTTTAATATTGGAAAGAGAGATGGAAGGAAACTTACCTTCTTTTTCCCTCACTGTTGCATATCGTGAGTTCGCCAAGGGACAAGATTGCCGATTGCAGAAACCACTGACATTGTATTCATTGCGACAAAAATTCTGAGTGGATGTTCTTTATGGATTCAGTGTAAAACAACATAGAAAAATTAGGTCCTACGCACTTGACTTTGTAGGAACAAAACTGGTGATTTATTACCGACCAAATGACATCGTCGCTCTGCATCTCACGGAAGAACAGAAAAGATGGATGAACGTCTGTTTGGCTTTGCTTGCAATAACCTTCGACGCTCTCAATGGTACTCACAGTATCCCATAGAGCTTCAGCAGCTCTCGTTAGGCGAACATGCAACTTTTCTTCTTGTAGACCTTTACATGACTTTCACTTCGATACTCACCACTTCGTTCAGCGGCTAGAACGGGAGGGTTTGAATCGAGCCCAGGCTGAGGGGATAATGACTGCCATGGCAGAAGTCATAGATGAGAGCATACGGAACATGACAAGTAATATGGTGACGAAAGCTGAGCAAGAGAAGGTATCAACGCTGCTATCTTCAACTCATCATCGTTCACATTTCTTTACATATAGCATCACTACACCCAGCAAGTCGACTTTGCACAGATCAAATCGGAGCTACAGCTGATGGAGAAGAACGATCTAGCTATGTTGAAAGCAGAAAATGACCGACTCATGAATGATATCGAGAAACTCAAGCAACGACTTCGCGAAGAAATTACTCGAACGAAGGCTGGCGTTCTCCTGGACTTGAATCTAGAGAAAGGGCGAATGCGTGAGGAGAGCAGTGGACAGGAACTCAAAATCAAAGAAGTCGATACCAGGATAGAACAAGAAATTGCGGGTTTGCGGACTACAATACAGGCATCTAAGGTACCCCTCTTGACTATGTTCCTGTAGGTTTTCTTTTTAATGTCTCTATCTAGGCAACAACTTTGCAATATCTAGTTGGCTTTGGTATGTTATCTGCTTATGTGAATATTGGTCATCTTATGATTTGTGCAGTTACTGGCTGCTCGGCTCTACTTATGGCTTATATGAGATTCCGAGCATAAGAATATTACGAGCCCTGGGGGTAGAGGTCATTATCGTGGTTAACCTTGATCAACAAACTTCAAAGTTGACCTGTAGCGATAGAGCTGTTGTCAATCTCCTCTTCCACTTTGTGCTTGCTGCCGAATTTCTCCAATGTTCTCTCAATTCATTTGGCATTTCTGGAGGCTCCGAGTTCACTCTCAAACATGGGATATTTCCTTAGAGAAGATTTGGAACAAGGTGACGTTGGGGTTCACTACCGCTCTATTGAAAATTGGATAAACGTCTTGAAATACACTCTCGTCTGGATACTACACCAGTCCGACAGCCATAGACTACAATTGGTCGGCTGACCACCTTTTCCTGTATGAGGCTTGTCCATTTCTCTGCATGTTCATCACATTCATCAACCACAATGACACCTACTCGACCACTGGAACCATCACTTCCTAACAACAGGGAATCCAAGGAATGCAACCTCATTTCTTGCGGTATTCGCCGCTTCCATGTCGCCATCAATGAACATGGTGGAACATTTGGTTTTCGCGCTGGTTGGGCAAACCAAACCAGAGCTTCATCTGAGATGATTTCCCATGGCGGCTTAGCTGGGGATGGTGATGGGGGTGGCGTCAACACATCCGGCGTGTCGAGTACATTTGTCCTGGTCAACAAGGGACCCGGAAGCGAATCCGTCTTTCGTTTAATACTTCGTCTGGTTGCGTCTGGTGAATCGTTTTCCGAACGCTTTCTCCGACTTGGTGTTCTGCGAAATTCGTCAGGAAGGACGGCAGTCCTACCGTCTAGTTGAGCCAATCTTTTTTCCCAGAGTTCAGTTTTTGTCTTGCGTTTAAGAGGGCAATCTGCCCTCGGAGACGTGAGCTTGCCCCAAGTAATGTTGGCCCAGTCAGAAATGTCTTTGTCAGATCTGTCCCTCCCAACGGACTCTAGAGCTATCTTGTGTACCTCTTCCAAAGTTGAGCTTTCTTGCCACTTCCGTTTGCTTGGCAAATAGTACTTGGCAATGCGAGGGAAGCGAAGTTCATAATGCTGAAGCTGGTTTAATGGGAATTCGGATTGTGTACTGATTTAGCTTACTTTGCAGTGGGGTGCTTTTGTGAATCCAGCGCCATACAAACTGACCAGCAGAGGTTCCCGGAGAATGACCGTGGGGGTTGGCCTTAAGCCGTCGAACACCTCAACCTGGAAAGGGAGATGGTGATCCTATGGAATTAGGTAGTGAGTTCAAATGTTCCCCGTAAGATTAGCAGACTCACAAGAGATTTGTATGGTATGGGGTCAGAGGACTTGATGAAGAAGTTGATTCTCTCGAGCTCATCTCGACTCAGACCATACGACACAGTAAAGTACACGAAAAACTTGGGAACTGTTGATGGCTATTGGACAACATAATTAGAATTACATCAAATCGGAAAGATGGTCTTACTTGAACAAGGTGATCCTTTGTACTTTCCACGGCTCCGACAAAGAATGTCGTGTACGTTGTTGGTGGGACTGAGGAAACAAAATGGGGTCATGTTTTGATTGGAGAAAAGTAAAGATTTGCTTACCACGTAAACTACGAGCTCGAATCTTTTCCCAAGCAGCGCCAAGAATAACAAGATCCAATTTGTCACCTGCCTCAGGGAGGTAATCTCGTTTGACTTTGACCCAAGGTTTCCTGTAATCATTGTATATGGATTCTTCGGCTTTAAGAACCAAGCCTTCCTCGCACGTCGCGATGTGTTGTGCAAAGATTTTGTATAGTTCCTTGCAAGGGTCTTTTGTGAGCATGTTGATTGGATATCGTGATGCGAGGACGGCTTTCCCTTGCGTGGTATCAATCAGGGTTTCAAGTAATTCTCGACGTTCAGCATACGATTTGGTGAGCAGTGACTTAGAATCGAGGTATAAAATGTCGAAAAACACGAGACCGAGAGATAAGTCGTCATTCGCCAGACTGTTCATGGATTCCATCCTGCGACCGACTGAATATCAGATAATTCACAAGTTGATGTTGCTTACTCTTCAGACTCAGGGGGTCTTTTGCGCGAACGCACGCCGCAAGCTGTATCCTCAATCATCTGACGTATCCTCCAGAATTCTACGTAGAGCTGAAGTGAATCCTGTTTCACGCGCAATTTAGATGGAAACTTGCCATCAACGACATCACCATGAAAAGCTACCATTTCGGCGTCGAGAATGATGTTCTGTTTGACTTTGCACCCGCTGGTACGGGTTACGGTCAATCTTAGCGCAGCACGGATGATATTATGCACCGCATGTCTATCCAGTGTTGAATCTCGTCTGCTTTTGCTGAAGATGGTGATGCAGGAAGAGTTGTCCTCGTTGACTTGAACGTGAATCTGTGCTCGCTCACCATCGTATTTCGTTTCGGCCCAAACGCGTTGAGAGTCTGCGAGGAAGTTCAGCGCATGTTCACATCCGCGACCTTTCTCTGATTTAGGAATCTTGAAAAACAGTCATTCGCAGCATATATTTATGAATGAGGGTACTTGCAGCCACTGGCTTTCCTATTGTAGGTTTAATGACATGACGCTCGGACTTTGGAGAGTCTGCAAAAGCGGCTGCCTCTGTGATATCCGCACAGACGCGGTAATATCGCAAGAAGAACCCAGACGGGTCCCAAACATCCATAGCGTGTTCCTTTGAGAGCATCTTGACCGACGCGACGTCGAATCTGGTAAGGGCTGTCGTGTAGTGAAATTCCGTAAGTGGGTATAGGAGAGGCCTTAGGTCTTTGAGAATGATTTGGACGAGGATAGACGCATCTTCAGGTGATAATTGGCGGAAGAGAGCTCGGATGATTGCTTTACGTGGACGTCGCTGGGATTGGGAATACTTGGAACGGATGGAAGTATGGGTGTAGCCAGATTTTGATGCGAGTTCGTCGAGAAGGGTGTCTACCTCGGATATTGTCAACGGGCTAATGTATCCTTCTTGGTACTGTGAATCATTTTCATTAAAAGTTGGTCAACCTCTCCGCTCAGAAAGGTTTACTTGCCGAACAGCTTCGCTGTAACACGACTTTCAGTTCTTGTCCGAGACATCCCGTTGCTTCTTCTAGGCTCCAATTTTCAAATGTCTTGTTGTCAATACCAAAACAATCTGCAAGCAATTGTGCCATTCGTGTTTCCTGGATATTGTATTTTCGATGAACATCCTCCTCCGGGAACAAGAGCTGAAAACATGTAGAAGTCGTGTTGGGAGGTAACGGCGAGAAACGTTTGTGTAGTTCCTCCACCCATTTGCGGAATATTCGAAAGGCAGGGTACTCTAGGTTGTTCGAGCCAGGTTTTGGACGCGACTTTGATTGTGAGGGCCGCAATTTTGATATTTCGCGTATTAGTGAGCAGAAGCTGGGTTGTTCAACGTGTTCACCAATCTATTTGCAGTATAGCTCACGGTACTCACAACGAGAATGGGATACCTTTTTCTTCTGGCATTTCACTGGGTCAAGGCAAGAGGCCTTGATGAGACGTGAAACTGAGATCATGACTTCGCAGTGATGGGGTATCACATTCCCAGACGTTGCTACAAACAAAGAGTGCTACACCGTAATTAAGAGTTCGATTTACAATGAGTATAATAAGGCAAGGAGTGAAGAGAAGCGACCGAAACGATGCCCAGAAGCAGATATCTTAGATCAAATGTAGATATATATACGTAGAGCTCACCACAACCGTGTGATCCAACCAGAATAAAAGGAATTGTTGACGATAGGATTTATAAGGAAACAAAAGAGTGGAGGGAAAGAGGAAAACAAAGTGTATCGTTGGTGGGTTATCATGTGCAAAGCACGCTATGAATAAGTTTTCTCCATCTGGTGGTTTACTGGAGTGTCCTGGACTTTTGTCGTCATGTCGTCACCACTTGGTCTGAGATCGATGTCGGCGCTGGCTTTGAACATCATGGTCGAGTCCAACATCATGTCGCTTCCTTCGACACGAAAGCCACTATTCTCCACCCGTAGGTCATTAGCAGGCGTTCCCGGTCGGGAAGACGCAAATCCTGACGATGTAGCAGTGGCCGTTGAAATCAGCTGTTGATTGGTAGGATAATATGAACGCCGTTGCATCTGCTTGAAATCATAAGTCGTGAATCTGCCAATTTTTGAGTCGATTATCAAATATTGGACATCAGTAGGATGCTTACTGGTCTTCCATTTGTCTCATTTCAACGCTAAGGTTATCGTGTTTGGCTTTCCGTTGCTTCGCTTTCAAAGGATTGTCTTCCAAGAGGAGTTCCTCGAGCTCATAGGATGCGTCGAAATTGGCTTTTTTGGCCTACCATTGAAAAAATTAACAAGGATCAATGCGGAAGACAGGAAAAGGCACACATCTGGGACGAAGGGTGGGGTCTGCGTCTTGTTATCTAGTGTTTCCCAATCAATGGACTTGAACCATGCGTGTCGTTGCAGTTCTTGGAATCCTTCACCGTTGGGTTTGCACCCGTAACGCTTTGCTGGATCTCTTTCAAGAAACTGGTAAACAGGTTAGTGGCGAATCACGAAACCCATACTGTTAATTAGCCCTTACCCCCCTAATGACTTGCATGCCCGCTCGACTGCATTTGGTTTCGGCATCTTCGGGCCACTTAACAGGGTCCTTTGAAATGCTGTATGTAAGGTCATTATTGGACCTCCCTCTAAATGGACGTCGACCGAAGATGAGTTCGTAAGCACAAACGCCTAACGACCACCAGTCAATGCAGTACGTGTATCCACGTTTTAATAGAATCCTTAAATAGGACAAAAATTAGAGGGATGAAATTGTTTGATTGTTGAGAACACATACTCGGGTGCCATGTATGCCATGGAGCCTGCCACGCCCGTTAGCTTCCTCTCCCCGAAGTGGACTGCAATGTTAAAATCTGTAAGGTGGGCATTTCCACGCTCGTCGAGAAGGATGTTGTCAGGTTTGATATCACTGTAAAATTATTTGTTGATTTATTGATGGTGAATTTAACCTAAAATAGCGGAGCTTGCGTACCGGTGCATTATCCCCATCTCGTGGAGGCAGGAGAGGGCAGAGGAAAGTTGTGCGACATAGAAGCGGATGCAGTCCTCTGACATTGATCCTAGCCGCTCTAAGTGGACTGAGGAGCAATAAGAGCAGGAGGGTGGGAGGAGTGGATAGCACATACATCGGAGATCACCCCCCAACATGAGATCGAGCACGAAGAAGCAATTTTCATCGTCTTGAAACGCATACCGCAGGTTGACAACAAAAGGATGGTCAATCTGAGATGGTTGGGGATGGGATAACGTAAATTCCATGAGAAGGGATGGACTGACCTCTTCAAGGAGACGACGCTCCTGTATGATATTTGGGACGGCTTTCATTTTCACGCACTTTGACTTGTTAATGTATTTGAGCGCATATAGCTCACGCGTCTGTTTGTGCTGAACGACGCGGACCTTGAGGGGGACGATGAATATGGGGTACTGAAAATATAAAGAGAGCTAAGACCTTGCCAAAGGCACCTTTCCCGACACATCTTAACAAAACAAAATGGAATAGCGTGACCTCGCCATCAAAGTCGATGGGCTGAAGACAAAGGTAAATATGTGGAAATGGTTGGAGACGATCAGGACATACCTGTGCGCGACAACAGACTGCGCCCATAACTTGGAGTCGTTGCGAAAAGGCAACAAGTTAATGAGAATGAATGTCACAACAACACATGTCAGTCACATCAAATGTCATCTCTTTTCCGAAGTCTTCCATTCAAATGCCACTACGACCTAATTTCCTGAGGCCGCTCGTGTTGTCAGGCCCGTCGGGTGTAGGGAAGAGCACACTGCTCCAGCGCTTGTTTGCAGAGTTTCCAGACAAGTTTGGTTTTAGCGTCTCACGTAGGCTTCTTGCTACAAAATTTGAACTCTGATGGTGATCATCTTATAGATACCACTCGAAACGCAAGACCAGGGGAGATTGATGGCCAACATTATCATTTTGTGACTTCCAAGCGCTTCAAGGATCTCATTCAGGAGGGTGCTTTTATAGAGCACGCAGAGTTTTCTGGTAACTACTATGGAACCAGCTTTGGTGCTGTGCAACGTGTTCAAGAAGAAGGAAGGACATGTATTTTGGACATCGAAGCCCAGGTAAGAAAACCTATGCTTTCTTTGATCGCTATGCACTTCTGGAATTGTTACAGGGAGTGCGGCAAATCAAAAACACGAATCTGAATCCCGTGTACTTGTTTATCTCTCCACCCTCCCTGGCAGCCCTCCGCACTCGTCTTCAGCAACGTGGAACAGAAACAGAGGCTTCTGTAGGGAAGCGCCTCGCTACGGCACTGAAAGAAATAGCGTTTGCCAAGGAACCAAATGTTCATGATGTGGTGATCATTAATGACGACCTTGATCGAGCCTACGAACTCTTCAAGAAGGTTGCCCTGGGCGAAGAGGTCTGTGGTGACGTTTTACCGAGTTTAGATGACTAGTATATGCATATATTAGAATTAAATTAGAATGTATTACTAATACGAGCCAGTTGTCCTTTGCAATGAACTGTCGTGATCCAGAGGGCTGGAGAGCCGTCTCCCGTCTAAGAGACTTTGATACTACGCCTTGCTTCGAGGAGGGCGTACTATTACCTTCCTTGTTGGCTGTTATTTTCTTGATATCCACCTCCCAATCCTTGCTCCTCTTTTCCACTAAAGAAAAGTTGCAGAGGACACCAAAGTCTACACAAGTCCTTACAGCAAAATTGGTACGTGTACAGGACATCGTCTTTGCATAAATTTTAACAATTCCTGTAGGCTTTACAGTCCATCTCCGTCACCTCGAGTCTTATCAACCTTGGTCACGTCCTTACTCTGCACAAAAAAGTTGCCGTCTTGGGATCATATATCTTGGAGCCCCTTGTCCTCTCATCCATTTTTGTATTCACTTACTACAACCACACGCGTACCAGACGCTCCTCGACTTCCTTGCTGCTTTTCTGGCCGCTCTACATTGTGGCTATTGTCATCTGGTTCCGCACTTTTCTCGCAGCAAACGTCCACCCAGACGCGTCATTAGTCACCCTCAAACTTTTCACCACACTTACGGGATCAATCGCGTATGGACTGGAATGCATGGGATCGGAAATTGGTCTACCTCAGTCGGAAAAATTATTTAAAGAAAACCCAGAACTCATTGCAAACATTTACAGCATTTGGGTAACCTTTGCTCGTTTGTCCCTCCTATGAATGCTGAACTTTTTCAATTTCAAGACCTTTTCCTGGATGAACCCCCTCATGACAAGAGGTGCATCGCAGTTCATCACAGAGGGAGACCTTCCGCCTCTCAAGGAATCGGACGAGTCTGCGAACCTTGGAGCAAAGCTCCAGAGAATCATGCAAAAACAGTACGTATCTTCCCTCAATCCCAAATACCGTGTCCTCAGTTGGTGCATACAGTTCACTCTGGAAGGCCCTCTTTATTGCATACGGTGGTCCTTTTGCATTCGCTGCTGGTCTCAAAGTCCTCCAAGATTGTCTCGCGTTCTTGCAGCCTCAGTTGCTGCGTTGGTTGTTGAACTACATTACGATGTATCAAGAAGCTCGTTTCAACCCAGGCAGTCGACCAAGTGATGTAGAAGGAGTGGCAATTGCACTCATTATGTTTGTTGCATCTGTTGTGCAGACAATATGCCTCAATCAGGTAAGAGGTTTCATAGTACTGATTTAATTTGCTACTTGAACATTGGTGCAGTACTTCCAACGTACATTTGAAACCGGCATGCGCGTTCGAGCAGGTCTCATCACTGCCATTTACTCAAAAGCTCTCGTTCTTTCGAATGATGGGCGATCTCGCTCTACTGGTGATATTGTGAACATGATGTCCGTTGATGCCACCCGTCTTCAGGATTTTTGTGCCTACGGTTTAATGTTTATTTCGGGTCCAATTCAGGTTAGTATGCATTTTGTTCAGTTTGGGGCACCCTGAGAAATCTTGATAGATCACACTTGCCTTCATTTCACTATATGACCTCTTGGGTTGGGCTGCGTTCGTTGGTGTCGCAATTATGATATTGTCTGTCCCGCTTAACACCTGTAAGGAATCTTTAAAAATCTTTAAGGTAACCTCTTACACCATTCATTTCAGTTATTGCGCGAGTCTTGAAGCGCATGCAGGAGCAACAAATGAAAAATCGTGACAAGCGTACCCGCCTCATGAGTGAGATACTATCAACCATTCGTACTATCAAGTTCTTTGCTTGGGAGAACACCTTCATTCGCCGGGTCCTCGAGGTTCGGAATAATCAAGAGTTGAAAATGCTTCGCAAAATAGGCGTTGTTACGGTATTTGTCTACACAACGTTTTATTTCCGTGCTGATTGTTTCGTTTGTCCAGGCGTGCAACATGGCGCTATGGACGGGTATACCATTGCTTGTCGCTTTCAGCTCACTCGCTACTGCTGCCTTCGTTTCTTCGAAGCCTCTGACATCTGATATAATTTTCCCAGCAATTTCCTTATTCATGCTTCTCCAATTTCCTCTTGCAATGGTAATGCCGTGTGACAGTTTCCTTTTATTCTTCAATTCATGTTTTTGTCGCATCATAGTTTGCCCAAGTCACATCAAACTTGATCGAGTCCATCGTCTCTATTCAACGTCTATCTGCATATCTTGCTGCAGATGAACTTCAACCCGATGCTCGCAAATTGATCATTAAGCCCTCATTGCGTATTGGCGACGAGGTATTCCATTCCAACTGCATCAGCATCAGTGTAATTAACGCGAAACCCATGAATAGGTCCTGTCCATTCATGACGCAGACTTTTCTTGGTCTAAGAACAATGTCGAAGCCACTCTCGAGGGTATCGACTTGTCTGTAAGAAAAGGTGAACTTGTGGGCATTCTTGGGAGAGTGGGGGCTGGTAAAGTACGTCGGAGTGTGGAAATAAACCGTATATGTACTGACGTGGAAGTTACAGTCTAGCATTCTAGCGGCTATCATTGGAGGAATGGTTCGAAGAAATGGTGATGTTATCGTGTATGGGAGTATCGCATATGCACCCCAAAATCCTTGGTAAAAAATATACTATTTTGACTTTCGCTTCTTGTCTTGGGCCTGACGGATCTCATAGGATTCTCTCTGCGAGTATCCGTGACAATATCCTGTTTTCCCATGAGTACGACGAGACTTTCTACAACTTGGTCATCGAAGGTGAGTTGGCTCCAGTTTCTTTTCTTGTGGGTAATTGCAATTTTTGATGCGCAGGGTGTGCACTTCGTCCTGATTTGGCGTTGATGCCCAATGGAGACCTGACGGAAGTGGGGGAAAAAGGTTTGTTCTGCTCCTCTTTGCATCACTCAATTCATGACCTTAAATGATTTAGGAATTACTGTGAGTTCGGTCTTTTTTTTGCCACATTCTATTAATCTCGCATATGAAAGCTGAGCGGTGGTCAAAGAGCTCGGATTGCTCTCGCTCGTGCGGTTTATGCTCGAGCAGACCTGTGAGCTTCTGTTGATTAGTTGTGGCTGCAAATAGGGCTCTTATAAATTTTATTACAGAATTCTTTTGGATGACTGCCTGGCCGCAGTAGACAGCCATGTCGGTCGCCACATATTCGGTACGCTGCTGAATTTATCCTATTCACCTTTCATCTAAATCCATGTAGATCATATTATTGGACCAGACGGTTTACTCTCCACCAAGGCCCGCATTCTCGTGACGAACAACATTTCATTTATCAAACAATTTGATTCTCTCATTTACCTTCGACGCGGTATCATCCTGGAACACGGTGCTTATCATGCTCTTATCTCCAATCCTAATAGTGAGACTGCAAAGCTTGTGTATGTATATTTTTTGCCACTAGACCTTGGCTGACAAATTCTCTTAGTCGAGGACATCAGACTGGTTCGTCAGGTGCAAATACACCAATCACGGAAGGGACAATAACCCCAGAAAATGATCACTCTGAACTGGATGTTTCGATCCTCAACGACCATACGCCTATTCCGGCCGAGAAGCCGAGCCATAGAAATAGTTTCCAGAAGGCTCGTTTAGTCTCCAGTATCCATTTACAGTTGCAGTCTGCTCCACTCTCGAAGGAACATCAAGAACAAGGGCGCGTGAAGATCGATGTTTATGCGCAATATATTCAGGCCGCCTCGAAGTTTGGCTTTGTGTTATTTCTCTTGATAACCATTGCCCAGCAAGCTCTATCAGTTTTTGCAACCCTTGTCTTACGTTATTGGGGCGAACACAACCGCAAAATTGGCGGTAATAGTGGGATGCTCGAGTACTTGCTGCTTTATGGTGGCTTTTCTTTTGGTTCAACCCTATTGGGAGCATTGTCGGCCATAATACTGTGGGTCTATTGTGCTTTGCAGAGTGCACGTCATCTTCATGACTCGGTAAGAAGCTGTGGAATCTTTGGAATGTCTGCTTATCTCGTTACAGATGTTGTATGCCTTGATGCGCGCACCTCTCAGTTTCTTTGAGATGACGCCTACTGGAAGGTTAGACTTCACAGAGATGTGTACGAAACTCATTGCTGATTGTTTAATAGGTCTCTGAATCTGTTCTCGCGAGATATTTACGTGGTTGATCAAATTCTTGCTCGTGTCATCCACATATTATGTCGGACATTGGCAAGCTGCTTATCCATTGTGATTGTTATTGGCTACAGTTTTCCTCTCTTCCTCGTTTCGGTATTTCCACTCGGTTGGTTCTATCTCAGAGTCATGAGGTATGTTTCTTTGACTTCTAGAGTTACTAGAATCTATGTGAATGTTACTACAGGTATTATCTTGCAACATCTCGTGAGCTTAAGCGAATAGATGCCGTCACACGATCCCCGATCTTCGCCTGGTTCTCAGAGACCCTGGCGGGCTTATCAACTATTCACGCTTTTCATCAACAATCTATCTTTCTGGTTGGGAACGAGAGACGGATTGATCATAATCAACTCTGTTATCTTCCGAGTATATCAGTTAACCGCTGGTTGGCAGTCCGGTTGGAGTTTGTTGGAGCTCTTATCATTTTTATGGTCGCATTGTTGGCCGTTCTAGCCTTGATCTCAAGGGGTGTTGATGCTGGCCTTGTCGGCCTTGTTCTTTCATATGCCCTTAACACAACCTCCTCCCTGGTATGTCTACTTGGTCTCTTTATCACTTGGTTTTGAACTCCATTTTTAGAATTGGGTGGTTCGCTCGGCAAGTGAAGTTGAACAGAACATTGTTAGTGTTGAAAGAATTTTACATCAAATCCAAGAGAAATCAGAAGCACCTTACGAGATACCAAGTATGAAACCGACTGGTATTTGGCCTTCCAAAGGAAGCATTGAATTTAAGTAAGTGTCGCTATTATTCTATTATGTCAAAATTATGATTGTTGTGACTTGTCTAGGAGTTATTCGACCTGTTATAATTCTGAATCAGATCTTGTACTGAAAGATATTTCAATAAAAATTGTAAGTATATTCGATATTCTTGTTTTTATTATTGTTATTTTTTTTTTTAGAATTCAGGTCAAAAAATTGGAATCTGTGGTCGAACTGGAGCCGGAAAATCATCTGTATGGACTTTAAATTTTTTTGATGTATCATATGCCTTTCTCACCATCTGTTTTGAACAAGCTGCTGCTTGCATTGTTTAGAATCATTGAACCTGTTGCTGGATCAATCTATATTGATTCAGTGGATATTACTAAGGTTGGACTTCATGACCGTAAGTTATTTATTAAATTTGTGGTTTAGAATTCACAGATATCTCTAGTACGGTCTATTCTTGCAATTGTTCCTCAGAACTCTGATCTATTTGAGGGAACATTAAGAGAGAATATTGATCCTGTTGGACTATACTCTGATATGGATATCTGGGTCGCACTTGATCAGGTACGGGATATTTATTTATTTATTCATTTATTATAATATAGTGTCAATTTTAGGTTCATCTTAAGAGTTACATTGAGACTCTGCCAGAAAAACTAGATACTTTTGTTCAAGAGGCCGGTCTATCTTTATCAGGAGGCCAACGCCAGCTACTTTGTTTTGCTAGAGCTTTATTACAGAAGGTGTGTACTGAATTATTCTACATTTCCAATTTATTTATTACAAAAAATAGCTGAAGATTTTAGTTCTTGATGAAGGTAAGGAAATTGCATTTTCTGATTGCTTTATCTTACTAATTTTCATAATTAGCAACATCATCCGTGGATTTAGACACAGACCAAGACATTCAGAACATTATTCGGGGTCCACAATTTGAGAATACAACAATTATAACGATTGCGTAAGCTTTTAATACTATTGCTAATTTACAACTAAAATGTATTGATAGCCATCGATTAAACACGATAATGGACTATGATAAAATTCTTGTTTTAGAGTCTGGAAAGGTATGAGGATTTTCTATTATTTGTTTTTTTGTTATTAATAATATTTAGATTGCAGAATTTGATACACCCCTGGTACTACTTGCTGATCATACCTCGCTTTTTTATTCCCTTGCTAAGGAAAGTGGTTTAGTATTATAAAAGAATAAATGTTATAGTAGCAGTTTGCAAAATTGATGGAAGTTGCACATGAGTGATGTGTATGATTCAAATAAATAGTAGATGTATCATGTAGTTGGTTGATTCAAGGCAGGAATATTGTAGAGGTCACAGTGCTTATTCATAGGCTAGTGAATGATCAAACTGTTACGAACTGTTCCGATCCGGCACTTCCAGCACAACTTCCATCGTCCCCCTAACTTCCGTCTCCGGTTCCCATCCCTTCCGCTGATGAGATCCATGGTAAAATGGCCATGTATTTTTTCATTTTATTACCTTTTTATAAAGTGTAGAAGACATTAGATTATAAAATAATCTAATAAGTTTAGTTTGAACGGGCAATAATAATGCGG
>Ga0307507_10008281_pt1 | contig 14487 bp, 17 predicted proteins | sample 7_EM_MG_FD_207223 | JGI IMG/M metagenome (GOLD analysis project Ga0307507, IMG submission 207223) | Populus trichocarpa ectomycorrhiza microbial communities from riparian zone in the Pacific Northwest, United States - 7_EM | ecosystem: Host-associated > Plants > Roots > Unclassified | place... | reverse complement strand
ATTGATTCCGTTGTTTCATAATCGCCTTTGGCTTTCTCTCCATTGACTTCTTGGTTTTCTTCGCATTCCAACTTTCGTCGAGCGAGAAGTTTCTTCATGCCCCCCTCACCAGCATACGGCTTTGTCTTGTTCACCACTGCTGGCTTCCCATTTGGTCTAACCTTTCGTCCCAACCGTCCAACATGTTTATTATCATGCATGAGAATTAAATGGGAACCACGTCGAGATTTGAACATGTCAGGAAGGCCCGATGATGAGGCAGTGATGGAAGACGATGAGAGTGTATTATTTGAGCGGAGACGGGTGGGAAGTAGCGGTGTTCTGTAGACATCAAGTTCATGAAGCGCCCGCTCCGCTGGGCTTTGCTGGCGCTCCACTGACAGAGAGTAAGTGACAGATGGACATAAGTTATGGTTATGAACGCACTGTCTGGGTTGTCAATATTCGATGTTGCACCAAAAAGTAGGGAACTGTGTTGTCGAATAGGTGAGCGGGTCTTTGAGGGAGATAAAATGAACAACAGCGTTTTGAAATATGGTTACGGGAGAACTCACGACTCTTACTGTTTCAACCAGTGAGCCAAGGGTTGTTTGGGCTGATGTTCTCTGCTGCAGGTCGGATGGCTGGGGAGGAGGGCCATGAATAAAAATGGGATTGGAAATCAGCGTATTAATTGGTGGTGGCTCTGACACCTCGCGATAGTGCTGCTGCGGTTGCGGGGTCATGGAAGTGCGCATGCGAAAGGAAGGACGAGCAGAAACAGGCATAGGAGGCATAGAGAGATCACGCGAACGTGTAAAGGAAGCATTGTTCATAGAGACGTCGCGAAGAGATTGGTTTGTAAAGGAGGCTTCGCGAGAAAGAGGACGGACTGGGGGATCGATGGACATTGTACGTGAGATTGAAAGGTGTCGCATGGGGGAGAGAGTTGAACGGGACTCGGCTCGAGGTCGATCTGGGATGGTTGACACCGACTCTGAATGGGCTATACTGGGGAAACCGTTTTTTTTTTCTGAGTAAAAAACAGAAGTAGGAGGATCGAGGTAGGGAGCAGGGAGCGAATGCTTAGGAGGGCTTTGAACCCTCATGCGTTTGTTTCGTGCCGCCCTCTCATCGTCGTCTGAGCCCGGCTCCGCAGGGGCTGTGACGAGCCTCCTGCGTTTGCCTTGGGATTCCTTGTCTTCAAAATCATCCGTGGCTGAAAACCAAGTCAGAGGGGCCGTCACAATATTCTTGATGGTCCCAAAAAGCGAAGAAGTTGAACGAGTGACGGGTTGCCTGTTCTGAGATCGTTTTCGTCGCTGAGTAGAATGTGAGCTCGACGACGCCATCGACGACCAACGGGTCAAGTTGAAAACACCGTGTTGGATAGTCACACCGTCACGCATCACACATATCCTTTTCAGAGGACAAGAGATTGCCGCCAACGGCGCCATGCTGCCCAGAACGACGAACAGACGGTTTTGCATCTCCGCCAAAGTAGGGTTCCTTGTATCTCACTCAAATCCTTTCAAATTTATTCTCTCAGGGAACCCGTGAAGCCTGGTTATTTATTGATTCAGTCTTTCCCATCCAAATAGCTAGATGGGAGTACGTCGGCGTCCAAGAACATTTTTGCATCAATCTGACGACCAACACATAGCCTTAGGCATTATTTCGGCCTCTTTCGCGAAGAAAACCTTCTGGAGAGTCTTCATGCTAGGCTTCGAAATGTTACATCCCACAAATTCCATGTCATCGCACTCGAGCCACAGCGGAAAGATGGAGGCGTCTTTGTCAGGTTTTCATATTCTCCCATTAACCCTGAGGAAGACAACGACAAGACACTCGAACAAATTGAAGCTGCGGTTATGGAGGAAGCTGACAAACACTCTGGCTTGCCGTCCTGGCTGGGTTTTACGGGAGGCAGAGCTTGGGTGGTGAAAGGAACACCATGGAAGGAGGTATTGTAATTCATTCCTATTAACATAAGTAGGTTTGATCACCCCCATCCTTAGGACATGGATCGCTTTGCCTCTCCCATCCTAAAGATCGCATTCGAAGGAACGGATGTGTCTGAACAAGCCCTTTACCAACTTTGCCGTGTAAGTCTTATTAGCTTTCTACAACTGCGTGTCTTTAAATTGTGCGTTTAGCCGTATGGCCGTATTCGCGATTTAACGCCCGCTGGTCCTGTTCCCACTGGTGCCCTGCATTTTACAACAATTACCTTCCAACGCCTTCAATCAGCTGCCATAGCGCGGAACGTCATCCATGGGTTAAATTATCCTTCCGGCTCTACGAGTCCGACCCGCTTGCGTGTGGCTTATCAAAAGCCCATTCAAGCACACGCCATCCGCGACTGGATGTCTAGCCATCCGAAGATCATGTTGCCACTTCTGGTATTTTTGTTTGGAACGTTGACATATACGGTATTTCTATTTTATTTTGAGGGTTGTATGCATGTCTTATGACGTTAGATATTCGATCCAATTCGCTCGTTCATGATAGAAGGGAAGATGCTAGAATGGTTCGATTATCGAAGTCGGCTCGCCCTGTCTAGCATTGAAACTCGTTATTTATTCTAACTGTCACGCAGAATTCAAGCTTTACCGGTGGCTTCAAGTTAGCACTTTTGGACGCTTTGCAGACACCTTGAACTCTTCCACCGTGAAGGAAACTTCACCTGCGGCTGTGTGGAAAGAGCGAAAAGAAGCTGAGACTGGGATGAAAGCGTATCTCACGGATACACCCAGTACGCCGGCATTTTTCACATAAACTGTGTGGTTCTTATGATCTCTTCAGCGACAGTTGCCTTTGTTCACGGTCCTCAAGGTAGCGGAAAATCCAGGATGCTAGGCACAATTGTCGAGGAGACTGGGCGGTTAGTTCTTGCTGCCTGACTGCGTAAAATGCTATTAAGCCCTGTGTAGAACAACCCTGGTCATCGATTGCCAAGACCTTCAAAGCGCCACGACCGATTCGCAACTTATTGGGGCGCTGGCGGCACAAACGGGTTATTGGCCTGTTTTCACTTCCCTAAACTCAATGAACAACTTGATCGATCTTGCGAGCATTGGATTGATTGGACAAAAGAGTGCGCGCAGGATACTTTGGTTTTGGTTACAATCTGATCTTGCATTCAGCTGGCTTGAGCAGCTCGCTCACTGACCAACTGAAAGAGGTGTTATCTGCGACCGAGACGGCATTAAAAGGTGTCACGTCATCCCATCGAGCTGCCATCCAGCGCCGGATCAAGAATGATCAGCAAAGAGAAGTCTCTCGTATTCAGGCAGAACGAAGAAGGAACCAGATTCGCCAGGGCGTTTGGCACGATGGAAGGCTGGATTGCGTCGCAGGGAATGGAATTATGAGTGAACTCGGTGTAGGTGATGAAAGGCTTGATGAAGCAAATGCTGTGTCTTTCACAGCAAAGGAGCATACTGAAAACGACGAAGAGAAAACGGGCAGATACCAACATCATTTTGATACTGTGGATGCATTGCCTATTGTGATGATCAGGAATTATACCACCAAGATAGGGTCGGATCGAGAGGAATTGCTGACGGTGCTCGCCCAGTGGGCTGCGTCATTGGCTGAAAAGCAGGTAAGGACTCAATGCATGAGTAATGTCCCACAGAAGTGACTTCATTAGATTGCCCATGTCATCGTCACCAGCGACAACCGGGAGAACTCCAAGCGCCTTGCAAAAGGTACGATACGCCTGAGCTTCCTCAGTCCCTTGTATATTTAACTGGCCGACAGCATTACCTTCCAAACCCATTTACACGATCGCGTTGTCGGATGCAGACGCTTCTGGTTCTCTGGCTTTCTTAAAGCAAAAGCTTGGATACGCGGGAATAGATATTGCATTTTCCGCTGAGCAGACAAAGTACGTTAGACGTCTTGGTGGTCGAGCAAGTGATCTTGAAAATGTATGTTAGCTCTCTTCATTTGAAATTAAATCCCTGATCACCGCATTATAGCTGATTCACAAGGTGCGGAACGGACAATCAGTTGAAGAAGCCGTTGAGGAGATTATCAACCAAGGGGTCAGTGAGCTACGGAAAAATGCATTTGGAGATGATGTGGACGACGCGATAAGTCTGCTGTGGACAAGGGAACAAGCATGGAAGGTTATCCGGCTACTATCTCAACAAGCAGAGGTGATCTAGGTTTTCTCTCGAGATCTTTCAGAACTGATTCGGTGTACAGGTGCCTTACTACGATGTATTGGTCGAATTTCCTTTCAAAGGAGACGAGACCGCTTTAAGATGCATGGAGCATGCAGAGTTGATTTCTATTGGCACACAAGAAGGTAAGCATTCCTGCCGGCTTATCATACCCCCGTCCCTTACCTATGGATAGGTCGACCCTCAACTATCCGTCCTGGAAAACCTGTATTTCGATGGGTCTTTGAACGGCTAGTGAATGGTGAGAACATTATGAAATGGGATGCAATGGACTAAAAGCACCATTAGATCGAATTTTCCAGACTACGCAAGATATTGCATTCAATGAAAAAATTATTAATGCTGCAGAGAGTTCCATCAAAATGTACGAACAAGAACTGATGGTGCTTGCCGAAGTCATCTCTATTGAGCCCCAGCACTGGTGGGGGTTTATCTTTGGAATGAGAAGTGCGAGTCGCGAAAGGACACGATATTTATCGGAGAAGATGCTTGCTGCAGGGGGGAAGATAGAAAGACTGGAGAGAAAAAATGTTGAACTGAAGAGACTGCTCGCCAAAGCCTGAATGCGTTGCCAGGATGTCTTTTTTTTTATACAAACCTCAAATTTATAATTACATAATGACATGACCTCACACCAATTTCTTCTCTTCACGCACATCTCCTCTGTGTCCAGCTTCGGCTGGCTGAGGCTTCCAAGGGCCACTACTTGTACAAAAAAATCGCAGAAGGCATGACTGACTCCTCGCAGAGAAAGGAAATTGAGGCATTCTTCAACTTCTTCGCGACATTCACTCTCGCGCGGCCAGTGACAGTTGCATCTGACCTTAGCGACGGTGCAGCTCTTTTTGAGGTGCTTTCTTTGGTGTCAGTGCTATTACAGTCGCGTCTGAGCTCCTAATGATTATGGACCACTCAGCGATGGCGCCTACTTTCGACAATCCACACGGCCCTCTTCTCAGCCATCGGACAATTGGGTCCTGCGATTCAGTTCTCTCAAGCGACTCTATCGTCTTATGACGCAGTATTTTGCTGATATACTGCAGAAGCCCACCAGCAGTCTAGATGTACCTGACCTGCAAGCCATTGCCAAAGACCATAACCTCCCCGCAGTCCTCACGTTGTGCCGCCTAACATTGGTTATCGGTGTCCAATGTGAAAAGAACAAAGAGTTCATTGATAAAATACAGGGACTGAGTGAGGCAGATCAGCACCACCTTATGAAGGCTATCGAGCAGGTGTGTGTACCCTGTGCAAAGCCATTTTGGTTCTCAAGTCTCTGTCTTAGGTTATGGCAAAGATAGCATCTGCTCCTAATAAAGATATCGGGGAGACTAATATGACGGAGTGCGTGTTGAGCTTTTTAAACTGCCTATTACTTTAATGTTTATTCGATGCAAGAGATGATCACTACTACAGAATACAGTCTGAAAGGAGTCAGATTTTCTCAGAGAAGGAAACTCTGGAGAAAGTCTATCAGACCCTTTTGGAGGATCATCGCGCTCTGCAAACCAACTTCGACGACATGATATCAGAAAAAGAGGATGCACAGGCTCAACTTAGACAAGTCCGTCGCGAAATTGATGGGCGGAGGAACGAAAAGTCAGATGCATTGATGCGGGCCGAAATTGATCGCTTGAGGGCAGAACTGTGGGTACCATAACATCATCTTGCCCCTTCTCCATGACGAATGAGGAGCATACTAGCCAGAAGAGCGAAGATAACCTTGCAATGGCGGAGTCAGAGTTGGACAAAAATACCAGCCTGGTGACCGATCTCACACGAAAAGTGGATGAGTTGCAAATCAAGGCGGATGAGGCCGTGAAATTGAAAGACCGAGTGGATGAGTGCGTCGTTCCTTTCTCTCTCTCTCGTAGTTCATCTCTAGACGAGATCTAGATACCGACATGCTGCAGACAAACTGCAGAAGACGGAGAACGTCATGGAAAAATACAAGAAAAAACTTCAGGAGGGTGCAGATCTGCGTCTCAATGTCAAGGTAGACTTGACGACAATTTTTTTCGTCAATGCTTGCTCAAGGTCGTTGTTAGGCGCTAGAGAGACAAAACGCAGATCTCGTGGATAAAAATGCGTCGCTTGAAGAAGAATATCGCAAAGTGGCCGCGTTCAAGCCTCTTATGGATTCTTACAAGAACCAGATTGCTGATCTCGAAACTAAGACCTCTTCGCGGACGCAAGAAATTGAGAGCCTCAAATTTGAACTTGAGCAAAGCCGAACAAAGCTCAAGATTACGCTCGAGGAGCGCTCGAAGGATGCTGAAGCACTAGAGCTATATCAGGAACGCGTACGAGAGCTAGAATTGATTGCCAACAGTCGCCCCATCGGATCGAAGAAGGTCATACATTCAACTAAGCAATCCGATGAATTTACGGAAGTTGACCTTCTGGCGGGCACGGATGATGTGGGTGTGGATGCAGTTGACGACCATGCCGAACAAGGTCTAGGCGGGGAGCTCGATGATGCAATTGCGGGCACCACTATGACAGATCTGAAGTTGCAAATTCGGAAGCTAAATCGGGAGTTAGAAGCTGTCCGCAAAAACGAAGTGGATGCGAGTCGCGTTTTGGTTTTGGAGAATCTGTTGGAGGACGCGAATAGGATGAAAGCAAGATACGAAAGTGACTATCTCACTGCTCACCGCGAAAAGCTAGTCCTTCAGAGAGATCTGGAGGAAATTAGAAGCGGAAAGTCGATGGGTGACGGGTATGTAATACCATAAGCAGCTATTCAAGAAAAATTACTGATGTCGCGTCCAGAGCTGAAGCTGCCATCGCCCTGCGCCAACGTCTAAACGAAACTGTGGATCAATTCGAAACATTACGGAAGGAGCACACGGAGCTCGAGGTCAAATACGATACAGTGAACAGAGAGCTCACCATTGCTAAATCTGATTGTGGGTGCTTCTTCTCGACCTGGTTGAAATATGATTTTGATACAGACAATTCTTTTCAGTGACACTTGTGAACAAAGATCAGTTGGATATTCTCGCTACCCTGCGTGAGTCTGTCAACGAAGATAAGGCGGGTCTCGAGGCGGACGTTGAACGCATGAAAAGGCTCAACAAAGAACTCAATGATAAGACTCGAATGCAATTGGAACAGGTCAATGCATTGCTATTGGAAAAGATGAGTTTGCAGAGCGAAGGCATTGGACACAGGGAGAAAATGTTACAGAGGGAGAGAGATTTTGGGCATGTGTTTGACCAACTTTCGAAAACCTCGCAACTGACGTCACCTAGTGATCTCCGTGCGTCGATTTCGGGCAAGGATTTACCTGAGGATATCAAATCACGGCTACTTGCGATGCACGAGGAAAATGTTGCCTTGAAGGAATCAACCAAGACGCTGCAAGAAAAATTGAACAAGGCGAAGCAGGTACAATAAACTGTTTGCCATGTTTCCTGTCACTCATCACTCATGTCGGTTACAGTTCATCAAGTCTCAGGACAAGTTGTTTAAAGAACAACATGCAGCAAATACGGCCTCTGCACCTGTCGGTTCTTCACCCCGTCCACATAGCTTGGCTCACAAATATTCACAGCAGGGGACATTTGAAGAGGCAGAAGTGAGCTTCCGTTCCCAGATCAAATTGCTGGAGGAGGAAATGGCTCGACAAAAAGTTTGCTCATTCAGTTGCCTACCGTTCTATGATATTAATGGATTGAGCAGGGTTTAATGAAAGAGTCGAGGGCACGGTATCGACGGGAGCAAGAACTGATGCTTAGCGCAATTCATAGTATGGGAATGAAGACTGCACGACAGCATCTAGGCGCCCCTCAACAAATAGACAAGACGAGTTTCCTCCCGATTAACCGAATTCAAAGAAGTCATACCTTGAGCAGACAGTAAACGAATTCGAATATTTAGTATACCCTTACCTACATAAGAACATACACAAACTTAGTTATTACTTGGTTATTACTCGTTATGAGTCATGGCGAGCGTCCTCATCATTGATGGCAGTGTGCTCGAAGGTGGAGGTCAGATTCTCCGCAATTCGGTTTCACTGTCCGCGTTGCTCTCACAGCCAGTAGTGATTCACAAAATTCGACATGGCCGCACACCACCCGGTCTCAAGAACCAGCATCGGACGGGTGAGCAAAGACCGTACGTTTACGGCTACTGGTTGACAACATACCGTACTAGGTTTGGAACTTGCAGCTGAATTGGCATCTGCGCGTCTTACCGGAGCAAAGAATGGGTCAACGGATATCGAGTTCGTTCCAGGGCGCGTACAACTCCCGGGGGATTATGTTGCGGACACAGTGACTGCTGGATCTATCACTCTCCTGTTGCAGATTGCTCTCCCCCTTCTCATGTTTTCGTCTAGGCCGGTGGGGCCTTCTACGCTGACACTCCTCGGCGGAACCAATGCAACACAGGCACCCCAGATAGACTATACGAAGCATGTCTTCCTTCCGTTCCTTAAGCGGCACTTTGGACTTGGTGGGGAGAGTATCCTATTGGACATTAGAAAGCGGGGGTACTTTCCCAAAGGCGGAGGGGAAGTAAGTGTCTGCGTTACGCCAACCCAAGACAAGCTGAAAAGTGTGATACTACTGGAGCGGGGAGGGGTGAAAAGTATCAGCGGGATATCACATTACGCTAAGCTTCCTTTGGTGGTGGGGAGTGAGATGGTGCTCGGGGCGAAGAGACGACTGGCGCAGGCTGGATTGGAAACTGTTAACATCGACTGCCAACGTGAGCCCAACTCGTTGTCGCTGGGAGGTGGGAGTGGGATTGTATTGTGGGCGGAACTGGAAGGTGGGGGGATGATTGGGGGAAGCGTTGTGGGTAGGAAAGGAATAGCGCCTGAAAAGGTAGGGGAGGAGGCAGCTGAGGAATTGATCAGGGGATTAGAGGGAGGAGGTTGTGTGGACGAGGTGAATGTTGATAATATCCTTCAAGTACTTATTCTCTCTCACTCATTGCTCTTACAAAGTGGCTGCAAGACCAGATAATCATATTCATGGCATTGGCAGAGGGCACCTCGCAAGTAAGAACAGGACCTCTGACATTGCATACCCAGACTGCAATTTGGCTCGCACAGCAACTTACAGATGCCAAATTCGAGGTAGAGGAGGAATCGTCCGGAACAGTCACGACAACAGTCATTCGTTGTCAAGGAATCGGATATCAATATCATCAGGAAGAATTACATTAAAAGTCGTTAGTCAATACAGGTTTAGCTATCGGTTCCATGACAAAAGAGACATGTCTCCGAGTCGTCTGAAAGAATGATTTCATGAAGAGCACGGGAGGGAAGGTGAAAACAGCTAACCTTGGCTTGATGAGATGTCGTGCGGTGCCAAGAATGGCAAGGAGAACAAAAACACTCGCAGCTGCTACATAAGCCCATCCGAGGAAAGGGTTCTTTCCACCAATCCATGATACGGTAGAGATGACAAAGGACTTTGTGCCCTTGTACGGGAGGACGGGATAGTCTTTGAACGATGAGAGGTTATTTGAGTGGAGGCAAAAGGAAGCTTACTGAGACCAATGATGATCCTGTAAGTGCCCTGAAGCATCTTATCAGTGTCGTTTCTTCCGTGCAGCTTTGTAAACGTTGGCAAGCCGGCTGTGCGCATCCAGTTCTGAAAATGCTCGTTCGCGCGAAGATTAGGGGGAGGGTTGTCTTCGGTGTAGTTGTCTGGGAAGCGAGCTCGCCAATTGGGAGGAGGAACGATATCTGAAAGGTTGCCATAACCTCCAGGACCAATGGGGGTGGTGGCATACTTTTTCGCCTCCCCAGACCAAGCGATGCCTTTGGAAGAAAAGACATAGGGCTGAGAGGACTCTGACGAGTCAGCGGGGTTGAGCAGGATGGGAGTGGAAAAGGTATCGTTGAAGAAGGAGTTTGCGATGAGCCCACAGGGGTAAATGGGTTTGCCGTCGATGGTGCCGAGTGGTTTACAGTCGCTGGAGTCGAGAGTGCTTGCGCTGACAAACTTTCCCTTGAGCTGATCCGAGTTTAGACTCTTGACGTAGCGCCTGTGGTTTTGATAAAAGTTTGTGAGTTTGTAGTAGAGGAGAACGGTGTGATCAAGGTCTGCGGGTATGTCAAACTCGACGACACATTGGCGCTTGCTTAGAATATCTGTCACTGACGCATTCACGGTGTTATCGAGAAAAGCATAGCGAGGGGTGATTGGATTGGTGTGCTTGTCAGAGGCACGCAGACGATATGAAAACTTGTTCTGCGGAATGTCGGAAAAGGTGAGGGAGTCATTTGCGGGTGAGGGAGTGAGGTTCTCGCATTCAGTGTAGTCAAAAGTAATCTCTGTAACGAGAGACGAGCCCCAGATGAGAAGACCGCCGATGGGTGCGAAGAGGATGCCGATGACGAAGAGGGTGGGTAGGACAGTCTTTGGTGTCAATATTGGTTGCCATGCCTTAAGGCGCTGTTGCTTGAAAGCAGTATTGGCAGGTTTTCGCCAACCGCCCTTTTCTTTCTTGACAACGTCTGCATCGTCCGAGGACGACTTTTTACGACTGAAAAGAGTCATGGTGAACGAGCGAGACGGTGAGGAGAGGTGTTATAATAGGGTTACACAAGCGTTACGTCACAACTTATTCGTCTCTTATATATTTCCATGTACAAGTCCGTTCTTTTCATCCTCCATCCACACTTGACCCAATTCCTCTACAACTCTCACAAGTAACCCACTCACTTCCCCTTCTTCCCGTCCACTTCCCTCCACGTAATATTTTATCTGCTCATCTGTCATCCTTCTGCAGTCTACCCCACGCACATCACTCACCTTTGGCTCGGTGCCGCTCGTCCTGTCGTTACGTTAGCGTCTGTAGTGCCAAATCTTTCATAAATCACTGACCGTATGGTCAATACAATGCTTGTCCCATCACTTCTGCTTTTCGCCCTGAATTGAATCATATGTCCAGAAGAGATGGGCAGAAAGGGGGTGTAATTTGGTGGGTTCGTGCTATCGTACCCAATGGTTAAATCAACGACGCTGATGATCTCCAATCCTCCAATCTCAGTGGGATACGTCCGATCTTTCATCTTGTGTGATATTAACAAAAGAAGAAGAAAAGAAAGACCAAGCCGAACCGAGTAATTTCGTAGGCGGTGAAAAATTCGATCAATCGTGATTTGGTTGTTGCAAACAAAATAGCTATTGCTCGTCTTGAAATAACCATACCTAAGTTCGCTGTCAGACGGTCAAATTGTGTTGTGTGCCATCCTCTCTTACGTCTTGTACAGTTCCTGGAGGTATCCGTAAGCTGTCTGTCCTTTAGACTGAAGGGAGGTGACAAGTTCTGCAAATGCTAGCTTTCAAGAACTTCAAAAGGCAGATCAAGCCGTACATCTATCCCGCTCACCGTCGCTGCTACTCCATCCTTGTCCCTGATTTCAGAGCCAAACATGAACCCGATGGCTTCCTCATACCCGAACGGTACTTCATATCCTTCCTTCACAAGGTCCAGGGCAGTGTTGCCTATATATTTGAAACCTGTAGTACAGTCAGGTAATAACGCAACCACCTCACTCCCCGCCGTACCAGTCAAACACTCAACAAATTTAAAACCCTCGCGCTTCGCCATAGCTTCAATCATCTTGGAACTTACAGTAGAGGCGACCATCGCCAGCTTGTCGATCGCTTTCTCGGACCCTCGGTATCTGCCAAGCGCTTGACTAGCAAAGAGGATGCCAAGTTGGTCTCCTGTAAAATTAATCCACTCTCCTGTTGGGCTGCGTGACCACGATAGGTCGAAAAAGCTCTTAAAGCAATTCATCTCTCACCTTTTTTCTGCCGCAGTGAACCGATCCGAATCGGGGTCTTGAGCGAGCACGTATTTCACGCCTTCCTTATCCGCGGTCGCAAGTGCAAGGTCCAGTGCACCTAAATGAAGTGTCAAAGACACATCAAAAACGCTTCTACCTTCTCCTCCTACCTTTCTCTTCTGGATTAGGGAAACGAACAGTCGTGAATTCTGGATCTGGCCGCTGCTGTTCTCGAACAGGAAGATATGGGGGGAATCCAAAGGCCTCAAACCCCCGCCTAATAAATGGATCGCTTACCCCGTGCATCGAGGTATTTACAAACTTCATGCCCAGGGAAGTGTTCAACTCTCTGTGGGAGACAATGTCAGCGAGTCAATGATGACATATATAGGACTCCTGCCTCGTCAAACATGCTTTCTGAAGTGACTCGAAATATGCTTCTCGCATGGCATTGCCGACATCTGCGCAAAGCTCCGAGGGTAAGTCGGTCGTTGACCATACCTTGGGCTCCAGATTGGCTTTTATTGACTCCGAAATGCCTTGGTCGTGTGGGGCAATGATCTCATAAGAAGTAAGATAGGGCAGAAGCAGATACAGGAAGAAGAAGAAAAAAACATACCTGCACAGCATTTTCCCAGTAAACCTATTTAATTAAGTTGTCAATCTGAGATAGCGTCAGATGAAACTTGTCACCTTGTACCCATTGTCTTGCTAACCGCATACTCATTAGCGTTATTCATAGAAAGAATTTGCAAAGAACCTTTGGGTTATGACTCGCTGAAACATGGTCAGTTCCAGCCAAGCGTAATCGCAACGTGTACCTGTAATCATCACCCCACAAGCAGCCCGTAACCTCTTTACACTGAAAGGTACCCTGAAGGGGAAAGGTCAAAATATAAATGGTCAAAATGGCTTTAACACCTACAGTGGGGTAGGTACTAGGTCTTGGAACATATGCACCCTCATTCCTGCTTCGATAAATGCGGCGGCAGTGAGTTTAGCCCAGCGATCCGAGTTGTGACGGTGATCATGACCAACGACGAGTCCACGGGTACGAGCATCAGGTACATTCGCAATAACATACGCACAAAGACCCTGATTGTTGATCAGATAAAGACTGTGATTTTGCCCGTAAAGCAGCCTACTTGAGAGGCCTGTAATACAATCAAATCTGACCCAAATTTGAGGACTCCAAAAATGTATGGCATGTACATGAAATCACTGACCGTTCATTCGTGACCATCCAGCTTCCATCTTCCCTCTCAATCCTATGGTCCGAATGGAGCGTCGGTTTTAAGTATCCTTGAAGGGCAGGACTGACCAGCTGTGCCAAACTCGATCCGTGGGCTAAAAATTCAATAAATGGTTCTGAAGCAATTGCGACAGGAAGAATATAAAGGCGGACCTCATTCTCTTTTCCAATTCCTCGACTTGGCGTGCAGCCCACAAAGTCTGTATCTCTTTTCGTGTCTCTGGATTCTGTCAAGAGCGTAAGAGAAGAGATGCACAGTAAAAATAATTTTAAGCTCACTTTATCCAAGCGAATCCATTCCTGAACGAGATCTGCAAGGGTGGACATGCTGTATGACTTAGGCAGAGGGTAGATGAATGACGTCACGTGAAATGCTCATCATGATCAGGTGACAACAACGCGACATCTTCAACAACACTGATATATTGTTCAAACATTGTTCAAAACTACTAAGTAGAGCATCTACGACCATGGCGAAAGGGATATTTCCCCAAATGACCATTCCTGATATTATAAACGCTCTCTCTGGCTGGGGCCTTCCTGTGAGTCACGAACAACTTGTTCGTCCCTCCTCCGATTTTGTGGAAAACGTCTACTGTGCTTGTCTCCAACAAGTAACAGACCTCAATCAGGATTTTCTGCGAGGTCCAGTCCAGAATTCGTTAAGTTCGTCTTCCGCTGACGATAAGGTTATTAACACTTCTTTTCTTTGTCTTGTGTCCTCACCCATCCCCTCATAGGATCTCTATGCTTCTGCTTTACTGAACAATGTTATACTTTATCATCTGTAGGCACCTTTTCGGAATACCGGGTTACACGCCACTTACCCAACTACAGAACGCGGTTCGCAAAGGCGGCGAGAGTCGAAGACTTCAATCTCAAAGATATCTCTAGCCCTGACCGAGAACGTACACTGATTCTGCTCTCTGCGTTTATCAACTTTGTGAAATTTACAGAACAATATTGCAATTCATTTGTGAAAGACTTAACGGACCGTTCGAGCGCGCTCATCGTGGAAAGGGATCAGATCTCCCAGCAGCTAACTGAAGTTGAACAATCGATCGAAGAAATGAGGTGCTTTCTCTCTCTCAATTTGTTTTGCTTTTCTTACTCGATGCAGAGCAAAGATCGCTGAAGATGAGCCACGATGTGAGCAACTTCGGATCGACAACAATGCTCTCAGGGCTCGAATGTTCGCCACCAAAGAATTTCAAACAGCAGCTGTCCAAGAAGTTGAGAAATTGAAGGCGGAGAAAAATTCTCTCATTAAGCGAAAGGTACAGCGGAGCATCTCCCATGGT
>Ga0307507_10008280_pt1 | contig 14490 bp, 20 predicted proteins | sample 7_EM_MG_FD_207223 | JGI IMG/M metagenome (GOLD analysis project Ga0307507, IMG submission 207223) | Populus trichocarpa ectomycorrhiza microbial communities from riparian zone in the Pacific Northwest, United States - 7_EM | ecosystem: Host-associated > Plants > Roots > Unclassified | place... | reverse complement strand
GGATTGCAACACTCACACAATTAATTAAGTTACTTCGATAATTTTCACCGCCCGCAGTGGGAGCCTTCACAAATGAACCTCACACCTGGGGCATCTCAGATTTGCGAGTATACTACCTTGGTTGTATCTCATAAAACCCATTTTCGTTTTCACTGGTCGAAACGTTACATCGGAAAGTATTTTACCGAGTGGACATCACGTCGCGAGGGCGCGAGGTAGCCTTTCAAACCCGAACCTTCAAACTTGAATGCCGTCGTTTATAATTTTGCATTGGCCAGTGAAGTTTATGTATGTCAGAACAAGACAGGACACTGAGACCAAAGCCTGACCGAGGACAGTAGAATAAAGAGAACGAGTACAGAGGTGAGGCTGAATAAAGATTAGCATATTCTCTACAGTGTTGGAGGAATATCGTGTGAACTTAAATTTCAAGTAAGTACCTGATGGATGAACCCGATCACGGGCGCCTAAACAACGATCGTACTTCTTGCGATGTCCACCTAATCTGCGTTAGTTTTTTGTAGGTGTACTTTGCTTCATCAGCGTTTGTGTGTAGCTTACATTCCTGAGTAACATGTCAAATTAAGGGATTCTAGGACCTGCGTTCTTATATTCTACTCTGCGATCACACTGCCAGTGGGCCAATATAATATGTACTTAAGTCTCTGTGCTTCTTAATACAATCTTTTATGCGACGGGCTTTGTCGAGAATTTTACACCAGAAATTCAGATTCAGATGGGAGCTACCCATTATGCCAAAGGGTCTGTCTTTTACTTCCCAACGCAGATCCTCAGGCTGAAACCCGTTTCTAAACGGACTCTTATAATACATCATTCAGGACCTTGGTTCGCACTACCCGTTGTCAAATTTGGATGTGGCTTCGATGATTCAGAAGGGACAGCACAGTCCTAGGTAAATACCCATACTAACAAGACAATGGATATCAACAACATCCAGGACATACTTGACTACAACATAAAGTGAGGTCATTGAGGGCTCCAGACATTGTTGATAGAGTCGCCAGCCATTTTCTGATTCCTCTCGTGATGCTATAAATGTGGGCCTGGTCATCCAAACTCGTCGATCAACTCCTGACTTTCAGGTCATAATTCACTTTCCCCATCAACACCCTATGGAAGTGCACAATTGAATAGGGTTTATCCAAGTGAATTCGAAATGTACGATCGATCGCCTCAACCGACATTGCACCTCAGTTGAACGGTTTGCACCGGATCTGTCACTGCCACCACTTTTTGCTTCCGAAGACATTTTGTTGAGCACATTTGAAGACACCTCAGATGTCGTCCAGCAGTCATAGGAGGCACGTACCATACCACGTTCGACTTTTGGCAACGCCAGTTCCAACCCTGCAACTTTCATCTGCGATAGTTATACGGCTCCATTTTCACATGTCCTTATTACCTCTGGACCAGTGAGTATTGTCCTTATCGATGATGACCTCTATGGCTGAATTCATAAAACCTTCGAAACTCAAAAATAAAAAACCGTGCGAATAATCCCTTGAGAGACTAAAAATAACACCAAGTTTGCAGTCGAGGCGATGACTTGATGATTTGCTTCTTGCTTTCATTCCCTGTGTTTTCCTCGTTGATTGAGGACTGGTTTTTCTTATCCGAAGATTCCGACAATGTGGGTTACCGTCGGCGACTCATGCAATGCCACAAGTTGCACTCCAAAGATGGACTCGGATTATACGTAGTGAGGTCTTTCACACTGCTTATCTTACTTTGGACTCTGGAGCCATCGGGCATTGAGGAGTCTTTGAGAATCACGGTAGACTACCCATCGAAATCATCGGTGTTCTATTTCCGTTGCACTTCACTTCAACAACGCCAGATACTCCCAAGGTGGCAATACGTCTACGCGTATGTGCCAAGGCATGGCATGGTTCTTATGTTCCGTCCGTAATGAGGAATCGTGAATGGGGAGAGACATTTTTGAATTGTGAAAGGTATTGTCCGTTTGATCGACATGGTTTCGCACATGTCTAACGTTCGATTGTCGGATAGAATTAGAGAATGTGAATATGGAATTGGACAAAAGTTGTGTATGCTGGATGAAGCTGGATTCTTTCTTCTACATTCTGGAACTACGGAGGCGATCGTAGTGAAAAGCGCAGCGAAGCTCGTCAGTTCTGCGGGGCGGTTTGTACTCGAACTCCGATAGACCTTGCGACTTTAAACCCAGCATCCATTCCGAGTCATTCCTTCACATTTGACTGAGGTTGACATGTAAAGTCAAGGTCGAATGTAAGTCTCTCGCATTCTATGAATTCATATCTGATAAAGGCTAGGTGGGTTGATCCGCCGTACGGTCCGCAGTAAAACGGTGGGAATGAACCTCGCGTTTTCCTCACCGACGACCTTGGACTGAAGTTTGTTTGTCCAGGCGAGCACTAGCCTCGTTCTAAATTTCTCGGAAGATTAAACTTTAATGTCAAAAAGGTCCCCGTCATTTCAATGGAATTCTGACCTTTCCTTTTAAGGTCTTCAAGTATTGCACACCCAAAATAGATTTGTGACCTAGACTATGTACATGAGCTGACAGGATGCGCAACATTTGCTACACACTGCACAGCTCGGACTACAGTCGTTGTCTAATGCCACGCGGAATCAGGTTGCAGATCATTGTTGAAGAGGATACATTACGCTCGAACGTGCTCATTCTGGAAATTGGCGCGGCAGACAAATCAAAGAGTTGGGTGTCCAGGGAAATCTTTTTGTTGGTCCATTCAGTGCATTGTCTTGTAATCTTGATGTGATCCAGCGGCTGGAGCTGATTGGCTGGAGATCTGTGATGCCCTGATTTGGAGGTCCAGGAACACGTGCTGGAGTCACAACTTCCGACGTTGCCGTTAGCCTCGTGGACGGCTCATTTTCACTTGCGCGGCATTCACCTATTACTAACCCTGTAAATCAAGCCTTTTCTGCCAACTCTCATGGCCCCACCACCACCGCCGCCGCCTATCTGCTTTCCCTTCTCCTCAAAGAAACCAAGGCGTCGTCTATCCTGGTCCAGCTCCGAGAGATCACGCTCCCCAATGCCGCTTCCACACCCCGAGCCCAGAACTCAGATCGTTCGACACCCGTCGTACTCCGCCTCTTCGTCCGTCACATCACACGCAGAGTCCTTGACCTTCCACTCAGACTCGGAAATTTACGACGAGGTACGCGAGCTTGTTCCGAGGCAGTCGAAGTCGAAGGACGATAAGGGTAGACTGGGGCGATCTAATACGATGACAGGAACAAAGAAGTCCGCTGTATCGCAAAAGTGGGGATATGGATGGGGTGCAGGGAAGAGGGATAAGGAAAAAGGGAGAGAGGTTGATGCTGAGGAGAGCGAGAAATTCTCGCAGGAGAATCATTTGCCGCTATATCAGCCCGTTGTAAGAAGGGACTCAAAGTCTACACAGTCCAGTCGGCGAACACAGGACTCTGCTCGGACGCAGGATACCGCACGTACACAAGAGACGATGCGGACACACGAAACTCACACCAGTCAGCAGAGCAAGGGCTCGGCACATTCCAAGGAGACATACCGAAGTGGTGCAAGCCGGTCTACAGCACCCAAACCTCGTCCGCCTATTCTTGGGACTTTGGAGCACCACGAGTCAACTTCGACTCTCGTGGGCTCTGCATTTGAAAGGAAAATCAATGATCAAGAATCCATACATAGCAAGCCAGATACCACGGAGAGGTTGGATGAGATGAGGCGGTTGATGGTGAAGGATAATCTGGACTACTAGTTTGTATTTTTATTTGGTTACTTGTAATTCTTATCCATTACTTTTTAGCATTGTCCCGAGCGAAGACGCCCATGGATCGGAGTATGTCGCTGGAAGCGACAAACGTCGGGAGTTTATCTCCGGGTAAGTTCTGTCCTTTTTCATATTGAGTTGTTCTCAATACTGTGTAGCTTCACTGGTTCTGCCGGACAGGCCATTATAACGAGAAACTCTGCCTACCTTTTTATCGATTCGAGGTATTGGGTGCAAGCAGAGAACGAGGTTGACGACAACTGGACTCTGATCCGTGCAGGTGCCCCTGGTGCGCCTCAGGATTGGATCGAATGGCTTGTGGTTTGTGTCTCCCGTTCAATTTTTAAACTATTCCGACTGAATCATTCCCTAGGAGCGTGTCAAAGACTCAAGAATTGGCATTGATGCTCGAATGATTTCGCATGAGAAAGCTGTTCTCATCAATTCGAAGATTGGCGGCAAAAGCTCGAAGCTTATTTATCCACCCCAAAATCTTGTCGATCTCATCTGGAGAGACAAGCCCACCAAATCGCTCGAGAAGGTATATATGCAAAGCGTTGAGTTTACTGGAAAGGACGCCGCGTCGAAACTTGCGAAATTGCGGGAGTGGATCAGGCAGCAGCCTCCCGATAAATCATACCCTAATAAAGTGACGGGACCCATGGATGTCCCTGTCGCAACTTTGGTAACTGCTTTGAATTGCATTGGTGTGTAAAATTTTGTAACCTATCAACTTATCCACGTTATTTGCTAACGGTTCAATCCTCAATATAGCATACATCCTGAACCTTAGGGGATCTGACATTCCTTACAACCCCCTTTTTCACGCATACCTATTCGTCGGCCTTGACCGTGCCATTCTCTTCTTAGAGCCTCAGAAGCTAGAACCTGAAGTAATCGACTACCTCAACTCCATTGGGGTCGAGCAGCGAAGTTACACCGACGTGTGGCCCTTCCTCCGTCGCAGAGAATGGGGTGATGGTCGCGTCCTCATTGCTCCTCAAACATCCTACGCCATCTCGTTGATGCTCACGTCCTTCCGATACACCGTTTCACCGTCATACGTCGAACACATGATGAGCATTAAAAACGAGACGGAGATTGAATGCCTTAAGAGGGCGTACCTCCGTGATGGAGTCTCGTTCGTGCGTTTCCTGGCGTGGCTTGAGACCAAGCTTGCGGAGGGGTATGACATCACCGAGTACGAGGCTGCATGGAGGCTGACGGAGTATCGGAGAAAGAACAAGCATTTCATGGGTTTAGCATATGAGAACATCTCGGCCAGTGGGCAAAATGCGGCGCTTCCGCATTATTCGCCGAAGAAGAGTTCTACTGCTATGATTTCGCGGGACTTCCCTTATCTCAAGTGAGTTGTCCTGTAAATGTGTGTTGTATCCACAGACACTAACTTGTGTTCAGTGATTCTGGGGCACAGTACTTTGACGGAACTTGTGACACCACTCGCACGATGCATTTTGGACGACCTACCCCAGACATGTGCGAAGCATATACACGTGTTTTGCAAGGACACGTAAGTCCGAAATTCGTCAAGCCCCAATGTGACAGCTTACCATTTTACGCAGATCGCCATTGATAGTGCTATCTTCCCTGAAGGGACTTCGGGCAAACAGTTGGACGTCTTGGCTCGAAAGGCTCTCTGGAAGGACGGATTGAACTACATGGTGCGTTTTCGGACCTTCTGGTCTCTTTCGACCTTGGCACATGATACTCATATTGTGATTCCTTATTTTTATTAGCACGGCACGGGCCACGGTTTTGGTGCTTTCTTAACTGTTCACGAGGGCCCTCATGGATTTTCAAGCAACGTCCCGCTCGTTCCGGGACATGTTATCACCAACGAACCCGGGTTCTGTTAGTTTCACATTTACCGTACCCATGTTTAGTTTCGTTATCTGACCCAATTCTTTTGTCCAGATTTGGAAGGTCAATGGGGTATGCGCATTGAAAGTGCGTTGGTAGTGAGGAAAGTCAGGGTGAGTTTGTTACTCGTCACTGGGAAAGCATCCTCTGATCTTTCATCCCTGCTTTTAGACTAGGGGAGAGTTTAATGGCGATATTTGGCTCGGTTTCGAGCGATTTACATGCGTACCCATCCAGACAAGGATGGTGAAGGAAAGCATGCTGACGAAGGAAGAGAAGGCCTGGATCAAGGAACATAACCAGCGTTGTTATGACAAGATTGCCCCGTTCCTTAAGGACGACAAGAGGGCTTTGAAGTGGCTCAAGAGAGAGGGCGAGAGAAGCATCGGCCTGGCCCCTGGTGCCGCTGGTATTCACATTGATTGGAATTAATGGATGATTCCTCGTGTTACTTTCTCTCTTCGTTCTCCTCACTCGCGAAACCCCTGCTCACCTGCTGGAATAACGTTTCTATTATTTATCTGTTTTCGTGGTTCCATTTCTCGTCGGGTACGTCGCTAGGACATCCCATGCTACTCCTTTTGTTTGCGAATTATGGATTTTATCTCTCTTATTTATTCACTGTATATACTTTGAGAATAGCGCGATGCCCGGAGAGCCGATAGAAATAATCCTGTAGTTTGCATGTACAGATCCCAATCGATGCTGCATTATAGTAGGAGATACAACGTTACACGATGGAACACGACAAGAAAGAAAAAAAACTGCCAATGATTATCGTCTTTGAGTTTTTCCTCCTTTACGTTTTCCTGAGAATAAGTGCTTCGGCTAAGAAATCGTTAGAATCCATAATTGCACCGCAGAAAAGAGACTGACCATTTTGACTCTGATAGCTCGGTCCGATTCACCTGCTTTAGCATGCATATTCCTAGGCCGTTGTCCCAGATTCCGTAATTTGATGGCCTTCTTGTATTGCTATACATAAGTTAATATTCCCAAGTCAGCGTCTCAGCGGATGGAGAGAGACGGGAATACTTACCCCTTCGTCCCGAAGTCCAGCCAATTGTCGATTTGACTTTGGCTCTTTTTTGTTGATAACTCCCCCGGAGTTCGTCTTTACCTTCTTTTTTGGTGTACTCCTATCGTCATCTACGTCCATCCAGCCCTCCGTCCCTTCTTCTCCGTCCCCTTCCTGATCTGAATCGTCCATGTCTACATCTTCATCGTCGACCTCATCCCTCTTCCGTTTTGCCCCTTGTATTTTGGCGATCATCTCGGCTCTTTGTTGGATCCTGCTCGTATCATAGCCTGCATCCGCCAGTTCTGTGGTGAGCTCCGAGAGGGTACGTAAGCCTGCGGTGCGAGGTAGACGGGCTTGATTCTTCTTGGACTTCTTAATGCTCTGTGATTTGATTTTGTGTTGGAGAGCTACTTTGGATCCTTGTGCTTCCCTTTCATCGTCAGAGTCAAACTGTGCCAAGGATTATCCCATTTTTGTTAAAAAGATATAGATAAATAGGAGACGCACAATGTCCGAATCAGCATCGTAGTAGCCTTCAGCTTGCAACTTTTCTTCTTCGCGTTCGAGTGCTTCAAGTTTCTCCGCAATATCAGGATCGATAAAGTCGGCAATGTTCTTGCCATCCATGATCTCAGGGATTATATCCATCTTCCATTCTGGATTGGCAAGAAGATAATTTTCTGCAAACGGTCTCAGATGACCAAAACAGAAAGGGACGAGGAACTTAAACGCACCTCGAATATTGATATTGAATACACCAGGCCCACCTTCCTCTAACTCCCTATCTTTCAACAATCTCTTCTTTTCCGGATCCTCTCTGTCGTACTTCTTCCTCTCTATGACCGCATCGGGTATAAACGCCGGTCTTGCTACATCATCTCTTGGTTTAGGCTGTGCAACGTGAATCCTGTTTATGATCGAGTTGACCTTAGTTCCCCTCATTTTGTTGTCTACTCTGTGTGCAAGAAGTGCATCGCAGGCCTTATTTTTAAGCTCCATGACACCCTCTTCGGAATGACAGGAGACTTGAACGCATTGAATGCCTTCTTGGTCGATTATCTCTTGCACGAGAGCACGAGAATCTGGGTGAACATCGTCAAGACGCGTGACATCTATTTTGTTGATGACAAGGATGGTAGGCTTGTTGGCGAAAAGGGGTTTGATGGAATGGAAGAGCTGGCACTGTTGAAAATCAAGACACCTCCTAGAAATAAAAATCATAACAAACTCACTTGGGCCTCTATTGTATATCCACATTGTTCGCTTAGATCCAAGAAGTATAGAATACAACTTTTGAGATGCGCCAGCGCGGTAATACTCTGCATTTCTATTGTGTTCATCTCTTCCAGAGGGTGATCCAAGATACCTGGAGTGTCGATCACCTGCCATCGCAAATATTTGTAGTCCAGATGGCCGATAAAAAGAGATTTAGTGGTGAATGCGTAAGGTTGGACGTCGACGTCGGCACGAGTAACTTTATTAATAAAGGATGATTTTCCGACGTTTGGGTAGCCGCAGATCAAGAGAGTTCGAGTATTGGGGTCTATTGCCGGAAGACGTGAAATGTGTTGCCGGACTTGCTCGAGGTAGGCAAGTGGATCTTTTTGGCGTTTCATGATTGTTGCCATACTGTAATGTCGCGTTAAGGGGGAAAGACGGATGGTTTCAATGGAGACATACCGGCCAAGTGCCGCTCTTTTCAGCTGTTTACACCGGTATAGGCTGTCTCCAAATTTTAGTAGCCGCACATAATCCTTGGCTACTTGGTCGATCAGATGGCGTGCCGTACGAAGTTGGCCCAAGGCCAGCTTGTAATGATTTTTGTCATAAAGGATATTCATCAATGACGACAAGAAGGGGTGTAAATCCTGCAAAGTTCAGTTCAATGTCAAGACGAAACCCGCGACAAGATTGGCGACGAACATCGAGGACAGGAAATTCTGTCAGAATAGCATTGAGCTTTTCATCAAAACTGTCTTGTGTAAATTTGACTTTGCGCATGTAAAAATTCCGTATACGACTGATTTTGAAGTTTTTATGGATGACCTAGTTCTGAAGATCAGCAACAATGAAACCTTAGCTTGTTTTGCTTTGCGACGAACTGTGGGTGTCTTCCGCTGTGTTTTTGAGAGTACGATGTCCAAGAAATCATTGGCAGTGGGTACTGGTGCTATTGCCTTGAGACCGCTTGTCGACATTTTGACAAAATATGTGGATGTAGTCGAAGACGATGGTAAAAAATCGGCTTGAGCGGGCCGTGGTATTCACACACTTTGATCGTTCCAAAAAAATCAATCAATCAAGACTTAAACGCGATGTCCACCATAGTTGGAAACCTTTTGAATCGCCTTTTTCCTCCGACACCCATACCAACGGCAATAATTCTAGGCCTCGATTACAGCGGAAAAACCACGTTTTTATATCTCCTTAAATTAGGTCAAATCGTTCAAACTATGTCAAGCATAGGATTCAACGTAGAAACCGTCGAAGTCCCTACGTCATCTGGCAATACATTCAAGATGACTGCTTGGGATATTGGGATGGGTTGCGGTGGTCTAAGAAACTTTGTCACGTTGGCAAGAATATATCTAATGTTCTCGGAGGTAATCATCTGGCTCGTGGACTCGACGGACAGGGAAAGGTTGCAAATGAGTGTCGATCTTCTCCGTGATATCCTTCCTCTTGGAATTGAGAATGCACCCATCCTGATGTGAGCCTCCTTGAATGTTTTTATTTTTTGGGATGTAACTTTTTTCGAAAAGACTCGCAAGCAAATCCGACCAACCGAACCCGTTATCCGCAGATGAGCTGCAAATCGCTTTCTCACAGGTGACCGCAGGTCGGCTATCCTCTGTGTTTAAAACCTCTTTCACAGAGGGAGTATGCAGGGATTTTAGATCAAGTGGGGTGCCTGAAGCCTTTGACTGGCTTAGCGTGTCATTCGACATTGCGAAATCTCTCAAAAAAGGCGGCCCCGCGATACCTGAAAACCACTATCTACAAAATAGGTTACGCGCGCCAAACGTCCTTGCGCAGAAACTAGAATCTTGGTTGACCCGCAACGAAAACGAAATAGCCAGCGAAGAATTCTTGGAAAAATTCAAGTCATACATGTTAACTGACTGGGATCACTACACACATATCCGTTTTGCATACTTTATTCTAGTCAAACATGGGCGCCAAGAAGGTAATGATATTTTTGAATCAAACCCGGACTTGCTTTCTAATGTTCTCTGGTAGGAAAAGATATTATACTCAAAGGCATCGAAAACTACATCGCAAATAGCCAACAGACGAAGGGGAGGTCATTCCACGTAACGATGACCTACTTCTGGATCCAAGTCGTCCATCTTGGTATTCGGAATACACCGCCTGTATCGGATTCTACAAAGGCAGCTTTGGATGAATTTGCGCGCTTCCTCCTCGTAAACCCTCACGTTGTGGATGGCAACCTTTGGTCGGACTTTTATTCGAAAGATGTACTGATGAGTCCGGAGGCCAAAACCGCTATGGTGCTCCCTGATAAGAAACCTTTACCGAATCTCGTGGCCAGGGATGCGATTGCAAGTTTTGGAGTATGAGCAATTGTATTCGATTTATTTGAATTGGTGAACCGATAAATATATTCCTTCGCAAGTGTACTAGAGAATCTAGAATTGAAGAGAATTTCCTTATGATTGATATGATGTATAAAGGAGGCGTACTGTCGATATTCGGGAACGAACGATCATAGATTGGGTAAATTCGTACATTCGGTTAGTAAACAACAATAGTTCGTCACATCAGGGTAGCATGGTCATAATCTTTTTTCTTTTCATATCAGTCCTGTAAAATCATTACAACCCGCAGATTACAACAGTAAATGTTAGCAGTAGAAATGAATAGATGCACACTGGATCAATTGGAGAATTCAAGGTCGAGGGGGATAAGTATTGCGACCACCATCACGACCATAACCGCCACCCCGAGAATAAGGTGGCCGTCCGCGGGGAGGCCCAGGTGACCTTGGACGGTCGTAACCTCCCGAAACAGGGGGAGGATAACGGTAGTCACGATCAGAAGTCAAACCAGTCCCTCCAGGGGGAGGGCCGCTCGATACGGATGAAGGAGGGGGAGGAGGCCATGAAGCACCTGATCCTGGCGGTGCAGGGCTGCCCGTTCTAGGCGGTGGAGGATGTGGGTATTCTCCTGGGGATTGACCTCCTCGTCGGCCAGCTGTTGGTTGTGGGTAGTATTCGACTGGATCATATTCTTCACGGGAACGTTTGACAGGAGGTCTATCATCAAGAGAGTCCGGGGCCCCACGACGTAGAGGGCTTGGACTGCGGGGTCGAGTCACACGATTGTAGGGTGGATAGGCAGAGTGCGGAGGTCTTCCTCGATCGCTGTAGCGATCATCCGCAGGTGGTGGTGGACCCGGAGGGTAAGAGTCTGAAAAGAAAGGTATTTTAGTAAATCAGACCCTTAATTAAAGCGACGTTCAAAATACCTCTGCTAGAATAATCACGCTCTACCCAGTTTGAACTTCGAGGAGGATATTCATAGCGATCTCTTTCCGGCGGTCTACCTTCCCAGGTTCTTGATTTAATAAAGGCTTCTTCTTCAGCGGCGCTCCAGTCGCGACGATTTCCTGGCAGATAAGAAGGTGGATAGCCACCCCAATCACGTCCCGGAGGAATACCAGGAGAAGGAGAAGGATATGTACCGGGTGGTCCGCGTTCTCCAGGAGGGAAAGAAGTCGGTGGAGGAGGAGAATAGTCCCTCCCGTAAGACCTAGTATCACCGTACCGCATAGGGGTGATATCTGATTCATAATCGCCCCTATAGGTAGCTGGAGGGCGGTCACGAGAGATGTCTCTACCACCTGGGGGGCCACGGTCCCACACTCGTGCGCCTCCTAAAGGGGAGGGGAACCTACCGCGACGTCCGTCGCCAGAAGACGAACGAGGGTGGACACGGCTAGTACTGGACATTGGGAGAGACGGAGAGGGGGGCCTTCCTTGTCCTGACCTAGGAGGGGGGTGATCGGAAGCCGAGCTACCATAAGCTCCACCTGCACTATGAGGGAGATTTTTCTGGAATTTTTTCTTATGATGAATTCCATGATGTGGAAAAGGACGAGAATTGGAACGGGAGAGAGGACCTTGTAAATCTCCTCGCCCACCTCCAATAGTTTCATTTGTCGATTGACGAGGAGAAGGGTTTCCAGGATCTTGTACAAGTGGATCTGTCGGAGCGAGGTCTGACGTAGCTGGTCCCAGTGCCGCCCTAGCACTGACCGTATCACCCGGACGAGTGGAGAGAACAACATCGGACTCATTGCCTTCGAGCCGAGATAACAGAGGTGGAACCCGAGCATCGGGCTGCTGCTTGTAATCTACAGAACGCTTAGAATCAACAATCGATTGATCTGGTACATGAGCTGAAGACGCTGAGGGTCGCACACCATCAGTAAATGGACCTCTCGAGTCGACAGGTACATGACTTTGAGAAGTTTCGACGACAGGGGCCCCTCTTCGGACTTGGCGATCATCAACCAGTGGACGATGGTGATCTAAAGCATCTGAAGCAGAAGACATTCTACGGGGGCGATGATAACTTTGTTGCCTCCCATGAAGTGGACGATCATAGTCTGGCCGACGATGGTTCCGGTCCTGCCAGCTCCATCCATGGGCATCAGGAGTTACACCTTTATCACGGTCACGGACATCGCTGGGAGTGTCAAACGCCGTAGTTGTTAAACGGGCATCAGCTTGATCTGGTGCCAGTGATGACAGAGGAGGTGCACCTCCACGAGCATTGGGAGTTCGATCCGAACCTGGACGTCCACTTTCAGAGTATACAGACAGTTGCTTTGAAGTCCAACTGTCGGAGCGCGAATTGTTTCCATGAGATTCAACACCGTCCATTGGGTCTTCCATAGATTGCTTTTTAATTCCATTGGAGGGGTAGTCAGCCCAGTCACCAATAGGCGCAGAATCTGACTTCTGAGCACGACGAGATGAGTACTCATATCTTCTATCACGATCCTCCTCGGAAGGCAAGACGGCAGAGCGAACTTCGGGACCAGCTGAATGAGAACCACCACTGCTAGATGCGGACTTCCCGATCCTATGAACTAGAGCATTGCTGTCCGGAATTGGGTTGTTGCCAGAAGAATTGTGGTACGAATTTGGGCTCTGGTTAGTTGTTAAAAACAATCAGGCGAGACGAGATCGACAATACGTACATTCTGTTGATTTCCACCGATTGGAGGCAAAGGGGCAGAATTGCTGTCTTTGGACGACATACGTGTTGCACGTTCCCCAGACTCTGACACCAAACCCGAAACTGACGTTTCTCCAAACTCAGTTCCCCGTGGAGCCGACAAAGAGCCTTTGTAGAGCTTAGCAAGGGCTGCTGGCTGAGGGACTGCGCGAAAAACAGGGTGCTGATTGTCGAGAATGAGTTGTTTGAGATCCTGTAAAATTTCCAAATCATTTTTGCCAGGTGGAAGGGGTGGAAGAGGCTGATATTGTTGGCTGCTCTGCTGTTGCATGGTCTGGGGTTGTGAGGGTGGGAAGTAGGACTGCTGTCGCGGATTAAAAGTGCCAGCGTATCCCTGAAAAGCACCGAAATTGGAGGCCATCTGATATGACTGTGAGCTCATTGGTGCGTTGTGGACTTTGCTGCCCAAATGTGCAGATAAATGGCTGCCAGGAGGTTCTTCGCTTGGTGTAGGGACTAGATATGGGGTGTTCGGGTCTTCCGTGAGGGTGGTGACCGTGCGCTCGCGGTTGTTGGCGCTGTTGCGACCTTTGCGCTGTTTCTTGTTTTGCCTTGCTGACATTGGTGGGTGACCTTGCGATCGGTCAGCGCCGCTATTCGGACCACTACTGATAACCACTGACCTAGACGAACTCTGTGCTTTCCAAGGCGTCCCTTTCTGCCCAGACGACCTTGGTGGTAGGAAGAATCGGCGAAATCAAAGTCAGAAATATCCATGTTTGGCCTCAACAAGTTCATTTTCAATAGGCTCAATATATACCCATTTTCTACTGGACTTCACCTAACCCGTTTGTCTCGATTAAATGGGCGGCGATAGCGTCTGTGGCATGGCAAAAACTTTGCGAGACAATGTGTCAACTGCATATTTTTTTTGGTTCCATTGCGCTTCTCAGATCTCTCCTCAAATACTTACGGAAAACTGGCATACCAACCAATCATAGAATTCTCCTTCTTTTTGTCGAGGAAGAGTTTTTGGTGCAACCTTGATCAGTGGTTGGTCGCTCTGCCATCTTTCATGATCTACTGAATATATTTGCCTTTATCGTTTGGAATATGTGATCGCAGTGCGCGAAATAGATCTTCCCCCTTCCTTGACCACAACAACATCTCAATCACCGCCTCGGGTTGTCCCTCGAAGGTCGCACCCTGCCCGGAGACGCCGAATGCACAGAACCACCCTGTTGTAACGAGGGCGTGCTGTGTACACACGCTTCAGACCCACCTTGTTGCGAAAAAGACATTGCCGAGTCATGTCACGATTGAGGAGAATAATATCGTCAAAGTTGACCTGCAGTTACCGTACTGTTTACACGACTTGTAAGCGGGGGACAAAAACGCTTCTAGTACCATGCAGGAGTCTGGTTTCGTTTAACTGCTACTCCTCGGATAGGGAATCTCACAGACCTTCTTTCCTGCTGGTTTCATCATACGCTTTTCGAGTTCGTCGTGACGCATGTCTGAGACACAATTTGCCGTGGCTCTTCGGCCTACCCGCCCAGAGCTTAGGTAGCAAAGCGACGAAGCCAATTTGCTGGTGTTTCA
>Ga0307507_10008279_pt1 | contig 14491 bp, 3 predicted proteins | sample 7_EM_MG_FD_207223 | JGI IMG/M metagenome (GOLD analysis project Ga0307507, IMG submission 207223) | Populus trichocarpa ectomycorrhiza microbial communities from riparian zone in the Pacific Northwest, United States - 7_EM | ecosystem: Host-associated > Plants > Roots > Unclassified | place... | reverse complement strand
GGGGAGAGTACTAGAAGGAAGGTTATTACTCCTAAGTAAGCTAGTTCTAAAGCACAAGTATAATGCTAAGGGAGAAGTAATTTATAAGAAGGCAAGACTGTGTATTTAGGGAGACAAGCAGACCCCTAATATTAATTATTTTAAGACATTTGCGTCTATTGTATAATATGACACCTTTAGGTTTCTGATGGCAAAGGTAGCAGCTAAGGACCTTAAGCTTAACTATATTAACATTGAAACTGCATTCTTGAACCCACCGTTACAAGAATAGATTTATATGCAGATTCCTAACCTATTAAGAGACTTTAAACCTAAGCTTAAGGGCGTAAAAGACGTCTACTTAAAGCTGAATAAGTTACTTTACGGCCTAAAGCAGGCACCAAGAGAATGGTTTTAGATGGTTAAGAAGTTCTTTAAGAGTATAGGTTTAAAAGCAGCTAATACTAACCCCAATCTCTTTATAGGAAATGAAGTATATATCTTGCTATTTGTTAACGATATGCTGATCGCAGGAAAGCGCCGATACCTTAATATCACAAAGATAAGAATCTTAAGAGAATGGAGATGCAAAGACCTAGGTCCTACAGAAGTATTTATAGGCTTCCAAATTAAGCGAGATCGTACGAACCGAACCCTTAAGCTACATCAGACGATGTACACTAAGAAGCTACTTAAACGGCTAAAAATAGACAACTGCAATCCGGCTAAGCTACTAATACCAGTAGGTACTGTCCTGAAGCCCAATATCGAAAGCCTCCTTGAGTACGATAATGCGACAGTATACCGGTAGATTATTGGCTCTATAATCTACCTTTTAAACTGCACACGTCCTAATACTAGCTACGCTGTTAGTTAGTTAGCTAAGTTTATAGCAGCACTAGGAGAATCGCATTACCGCTTAAGTAAGCAGCTACTACAATATCTAAACGGCACTCTTAAAGCAGGAATTACCTACTTAAGTCAAGCAGTCTACCTTCCTTTATGCAAGCTCACGTTACCTACTGGTTATAATATCTTTACTAATGCTACGTGGGGAATAGAACACGATCGGATATCATTCTAAGGCATAGCAGTTATACGCTATAGGGGAGCAGTAATCTGGATGGCTTAAAGGCAGAAGTCAACGGCATTGAGTTTAATAGAAGTAGAGATTATAGCGGCATTAGAAGGAGCAAGGTTAGCAGTATGGCTTAAAAAGCTAACAAGAGATCTAGAAGAGAGAGATAATAATAACCCTTTTATCCCTACGCTCTACTGTGACAATAAGGGTACGGTTGACCTTTTGTATAATATGAAATACTACTAGAAAGCCAAGCATATCGAGACTCGATACCTCTTTGTACAAAACAACATAGTTCAGCGAGGTCGACTTGAAGTGGTATATATACCAGGCAAAGATTAGCCAGGAGATATGCTCATAAAACAGCTACTGATTGACCAATTTACGAAGCACTATGCAACGCTAGGAATTGGTAACTGACGGAGACGGTAATAGACGGAGACGGGGCAAGTTACGGAGATTTTTCGCCTACTATAGGTTTTCCCTCTGTATGTAGGCCAAATGGCACTTGTAAGGTATTTGGGAATAGCTTTATAATTGCCTATTTGGGACAGACAAGGAGAGCGTCGTCAGCATAGGGGAGTGTCAGAAATTAGTGATGAGGTGCTGACTAAGCTCTAAACACATTGCGAGGTCAAGCTCTGCATGCAATCTATATAGATATCAACCGCATCTACTGCATTACGAATCAATTAATATTCATCGTCTGCGTCATCTCTATTATCAAATAGACCCTCAAGACACCTCCGCTGTAACCTTATGACCTTGTAATTCCAACAGAGGGACACGGACAAAGTTTATATAGGAAAACCTTAAAACCGTCAAAACCCATCAAACGTCAAAACCCTGTCACCCACGTTAGTTAAATAATAACTTTAAGACCTAGAAGAAATCCACCTAATACTAAATAAGTAAGGCTTATTAGCCACCCTTAAGGAAATTAACTAAAGACTAAAAAGGATCCAGGCAGCAATTAAAAATAGGCTAAAAGAGCACTGCCTTGTCTTAAAACCAGGCCCCTATATATAACATGCATAGTCTGTATAATATATGGTTCTTATTACTAGCTAATAATAAGCAAGAAGGAAATACACAAGCAGCTATAACCCTAAAGATAAAAGATAATACAAAGACACAAGAAACTAATTAAAGAATACCCTAAAAAAAGAAGTAAGGAACAACTAGAGATAGTTTATAAATAAGCACACTTTTAACCTAAGCCTCCCCTATAATAAGGGCCTTTGGGCCATAGCAAAATGGTTAAAGAAAAAGGTAGGGCGCCTAGTAGAAGACCTATACCTACTACCCCTATAAAGAGTAGGGGAAATACAGGCTACTAATAACAACAATAAGAAGGCAAAGATTCTTATAGAAAGGTTCTTCCCCTAACTAGCTCCAGTAGACCTTAGTAACATTATAGGTAAAATACTGGTAACTCGCCTATAGGTTAACAGCGATATAATAATAAAGGAAATGGCCAGAACCATTAGCCGCCTTTTAAACAATATAGTACTAGGACTAGATGGAATTCTAAATAAGGCCTTAAAAACCTATAGACCACTTATAGCACCTTAGCTTGCAGATATAGCCAAAGCATGCTTTGCTATAGGCTACTACCCATAACTTAGAAGATCTATAACAATAGTTATCCTATAAAAAGAAGGCAAAGTAGATTACTTAATCCCAGAAAGCTACCGCCCTATTACCTTAAAAAACACCCTTAGTAAAATCTTAGAAAGGGTAATAGCAGACTATATAGCAGACACGGCTAAGGAACACGCCCTATTACCACAAAGTTAAATAAGGGTAAGAAAGAACCGCTTAACACTATCAGCACTTATACTACTCACTACTACTATTAAGTCTACATAGGCGATGCGAAGGGACTTTGTAGTATCAATACTTAGCTTAGATATTAGTAGTGCCTATAATAACATACCCTATAAGCGCCTCCTATACATCCTTAGGGCAAAGGGCTTTCCAAAATAGATTATATAATTTGTTTAAGGGTTTATAGGCCAGAAAGAAATATTACTAGTCTTTAGCAGATACCAGAGCCCCCCCATTACAGTTATAACAGGAATACTATAAGGATTACCCCTCTCGCCTATACTCTTTCTTTTCTTTATAAGCAACCTACTTAACTCCTTTAAGGAAGGGGCGACCTAGGGGATAGGCTTTATTAATAACATAAACCTAATTATATACGGCCTAATAGCCGCAGAGAATTACAGAATACTAGAGAAAGCCTATAACACCTATATAGAATAGGTAAGATAATATAGAGTCTAATTCTTACCAGAGAAATACCAGCTAATCCACTTTATAAGAAAACGCAACTAATCTACAAATCTCTAGCATGTAATTTATATTTAAGGCTTTAGGGGTTAACCAGTTTAAGGCCTAAGGGTATTAGGAGTATAAGTAGACAGTAAGCTTTAGTAGAGCGCACATACGTTATAAGCCGCCCATAAGGGCCAAGTATAGTACATTATAATGTCTAGGATTGTTAATTCTATATAGGGTCCATGCTTCTAGAGGTCACGCTTACTATATACAGCAGTTATCCGGCTAACCATAACATATAAATCTAGTATTTAGGCCATAGGAGAATCCAAGAAAGGCCCCCCTAAATCACTCCTTAAACCACTCTAAAAGGTCCAAACAGCTTATCTCTAGAGTATAACAGGCAGGTATAAGCGAACGGCTATAGCACTGCTTAAGAAGGAAGCTAATATCCCCCCCCTATAATTATATATTAAAGCCACTGTAATACAAAGGGTGTAAAGGAAGCGCAACTCTAATGTTATAAAGTATATTAAGACACGCCTAAATAAACTATAGAGTAACCTTAGGGTGCCCTATAGGAGAACAAACCAACAACCCTAAAGTAGGGAAGATATATTAGAGAAACAGGTAAAGAAAGTAGAAGAAGAATAGTGCTGTATTAAGGCCCAGGCCCATATAGAGGAGGAAGGGAGACGCGTAAGAGACCAGCAAAGACAATAGTAGGAGAGAGAAAGGAGCTAAAGTAGAGCATAAAAGAGTACTAGAAAACCATCTACCGTAATATAACACTAGTTAGACCAACACTGGAGAGGTATATAGGAGTTAAAGGTACAGAGGCTGTCTTAGGCAAGAGGAACCTAAGCCATAGTATGGTTAATACTATAGGGGGTAAATACCTAAGGGCTCTAAGAAGGCCTAATAAAGGCGGAAAACACAATAGCAACACTCTTAAGAATAGGAATAATAGGACTAAAAGATTGGCTCTACTAGGTAGGTATCCCAGTAGGTAGCCTAAGATATAAATATGGCTAGCCAAGACAGACACTAAAATATATAATACTGTTATGCCCCCTATACACTAACTAAGAAGCAATGCTCTTAGTAGCTAGCATAGAGAACTATAATACACTACTCTTAATATAAAAAGGTCTTAAGGCGGTTACCTAGTAGCTTATTAGCTAAAATATACTAGACCAGTTCTAGGTTGTAAAGGAAATAGTAATAAAAGGCAAAGGGGCAAGTACTAGGCGCCCCTTAATAACTCTACAGTAGTAGAGTTAAGTTTGCGATACTAGCGCATCCATAGGCTTGTTACGGCAGCAGTGGTTCCCAAGGAGGTCATAAAGTAAGGTAGTAGAGCACTATAGGTAACTCGTAGTCGCCCTATATACGAGTCCCAAAAGGCGGGGAGATGGATCACGGGGTTTTCTCATTTTCTCAAATAGAGTTTTCTCCCCATATATAAATAAGGAGTAGTCCGCATGGGCCCAATAGGGATCCGAATCGGACATTAAGCAATAAATAATTATTAAATTAAGTGGGTCTATAAGGTATTTAAATAGTATAAGTTTAACTATTAATTATAATAAGTTAATATAGGCCTAACTACCCTTCCTTTTTACACCATATGCGTACCTTAGACTAAAGTGGTAGATTAAGTATAGTTAAGGTATTTAGGCTATTTCTTATTCCTAGTATGTCGTTAACCTAGCGTATGGCGTAGAGATGTTATACCTCCTTTATTGCCTTGCGAATAGCCTTAGCTTATTATATAACGGAGGGAGATAGTAGAGAATTGTTAGTTATTTAAGGGTAGGCGCTAAAGACTAGTAATATAGGTACAAGTCTATCTAGGCTAGCGGAATTATTAATGGCTTTAACAGCTATTTATAAGGTAAGTTCTTCGCTAGTATCCTTTAATTCTAAAGAGATAATCTTATATACGCGGCATAATAGCGCGTAATATCGCTCTACTTTTCCGATACTATTATATGCCTTAATAGGGACTTCCTTAACCTTAATTACCATTGCCTTTATCTATTATTAAAACTCTATAAATAAGAAGTTCTTTCCTATATTATAGATAATTTAATTAGGGGGTTCTAGTAGATATTAATCTAGTATAATTAAAGGGTATCCTATACGTTCCTAGCTAATATATTCTTTAAGAAACGTACGGCTTAGAAGGAGGTTAAGAAGTTAATAACTTAAAGTACTAGCTTGCCGCTAAGATATATAACGTTAACAATAATATAGAAGTTAAAGTTATAGTTATTTTTAAGGGTGAATTTAAATCGGCCAGGGGACTTCTAGTTCATTTAGCAGTAATAGTAGTACTTTATAAGATGCTTAATCGCCTTAACCTTAACTTTATAACCTATTTACTAAAGAACCTTAAGTAATTAATAAACAGATAGGTGGCCAAATTAATGGTATAGTTAATGTAACTCTAACTTAGTTAGGTGGCTTTAAGTAACACTCTTTTCTAGTTAATAAAGGAGCAACTAAGGGTGACCCTACTTGCGTATAATAGGCACCCGATTATCTCCCTAAATAAGTACATTCTTAAGGTTATTAAGCTTAATGCCTAATTTGTCCATATCTTTAATGCAAAATAGAAATAAGGTGTTTGTGGGAATAACATAAAAAGTAATATACCCTAAGGGGGTTTAGACTCTAATTGTGCTAAGAGAGATTATAGTACCCTTGCTAAAACGAATTATATATTAACTTGCTGTTAATTAGTTAATCTAAATAGAGGTATTAAGTTGTTAAAGGGCTTGAACTTAAGGTTCTCCTACTATAGATACTCCTACGGCTCTAGTATCTAGCATAATACTATGGAAGACATTTGCTGAGTATCTGTTATTAAAGGAGAACGCGGAGCTCTCCTTTAGCTTATTAAAGATATCTAACTTCGTAATAGAATGGAGCGTAGATTGGTTATTAAAAATAGTAACAGTTTGTGTACCATTTACCTTACCATACTTAGTAAAGTATTGGTTGGGTAAGTAGTCCTTAATTTCTATATCTATAAGGAGCTGTTTGGCCTTATTAACCTTATCCTTAAGATCTTCTATGCCTTTATATTAAACTAGGAAACTTTGGAAGTAGGCTATAATAACCTTACGGTTTCCAACGTTTCTTACACTCTAGCGAAACTTGTTATATGCCTCTTTTCGCCTATTAAGAGGGTGCCTAGTTAACTAGTAATTTGGCTTTTTATAAACATAGCACTTCTTCTAGTAATTACTTTGAAATGAACCTCTATAAGCACCTCTATGATTGCTTTATAGTCGACGCTGATTGTACCTTCTACCGTATCCCCTACTATGGCCATTATATATTTAATCAGTCTAGTTATAATCGTGTTGGTTGGGTTTAATTAAAGTAGGTTAAAGTTGGGCGTTAAATTGCTATACTTCTTAAGAACGTAGAGCGGTGCTAATAGACGATCTTAATTAAGCATATATTCCTTTGTAAGTACTTATAGGATTAAAGAGAGCAAGGTTGCATTCTTTAACACCTTAGTATGCGCTAATAACTTAATCACATAGGCTAAAATCCTCTTAATATGATTTGGATAAACTATATTAAATTATTTAAAGTTAATTAAAGAGCTTCTAAAGACAGTTAAGCTAAGAAATACCTAGGTTTATAGTAATGATTTTTAGGAAGGTAGTCTCTCTTTACTCTAATATATACTGCTGCTTATTCTCTTCTATTTTAAAGTGGCATCTTATCTTATATATTATTTGGTTGAAATCGTATCCTTTTCCTACTAAATGATTATAATAGAAGGTACTGGTGCGGCCCTTAAATATAACAGAATAGGCGTTATAATATTAGTTAGGTTCTAGTCCAACCTTCTAGCAACAGTTATAGAAGATGCGCAGCTTTAAATTAAGGATATTATACAGTTCCCCGTCAAACTTCTTCTCCTAGTCCGAATAGAGCTTTATAAGCTCTATAAGTAACTTTAAGATGCCTCTAAGTGGCGCTAAACCACGTTGAGATTGCATTAGAGATTGAGGAGGTAGGGATTGTATTATAGGCTACAGTGGGGATGTAGATCTTAATGGAATAGGGCGTGGTACCTAATCCTACTATAGCAGAGTTCAAAGGTTATTGGACTGCGAAGCAAGGGGATCTTGCGCTTGCTCAGGTTAAGGGGTAGTAGTTAAAGTTGCGGGTTAAATTAGTAGATACTAGAGAACTAAAGACAAAGGTGGAGGCGATAGATATAGAACGTTAGAACTCGTGCCTAGAGCAATGGAATTAGAACACGTCTCTAGTGGTATATTACTTGGATTCTATTATTAGTTAAGCTTCTTTATAGTGCGTAGTTGATACTTAATCTCTTATGGAGTCCATTCATGCTCTTCTTTTACGTTAATAATATGCTCCTAAATATTATCTCTAATAACCCCCCTATCTATAGGGACAAATACTCCATACTCCTAAAGGAAGTTACGGAAGTCCTATATAATATCCTTATTTATAGGGACCCATGTTTCCTTTGTCCATCTAACAAAGTCCTCCTTTATATAATACTATAGCATAGTATCATCGTATTTGCTGTCTTTATAGTGTGCTATACGGTGTAATAGGAATCTGTTTAGGTCCTATTACTTAGCGTTTACGAAGTTAATTATGGCTCTGTCCTATATGTCCGGGTTAATGTCGTTCTTATACTTCTTTAGATAGGTTAATGCCATAATAGTTATTAATTTTGTAGAAGTAGAATTAACGGGGTGTTGTACGTTAAAGGTAGGTAGAATTTTGGTTTTATAGAATCTCATAGGTTTGCTGTTAAAAGGTAGGCAATTTGAGATATAGTTAACGCGTTTTGGACGTTAACTTAGGACCTTAGGTTTAGTAACACTTCTAACCTAAAGTACTCGACCAAATCTTCGTAAATGTAGTTATTCTGCGTAATGGACGCAACTTAGTATCTCCTAGTACTTAGTGACACTTCTATTACTAGTTTTCCGTAAGTCTAAGGTAGCATAGTATTGCCAGGATCCATTCCATATAAGCGCATATGGCACCCCTGCATAAGACTATCTCTTCTGTTTAAAAACCTAGCTGCTCTGTGGTTAACTGTGTATTTAACCACTAATCAGTGTTGGTTACACAGGGTGACTCACTAATAACGACTACTCGAGTAGGTTACAGTGATGTTGGTTAATATGCTTCTCTTTCTTTAAATAAGAAAGGGTAAGGAACTTAAGGTTCCTCACCACGCTAGTGCCGCGGCGACACGTAATAACCACGTGCTTTATTCCCGACAATAAACCCATTACTATTAGGCAAGTCAACTATAAAGTTAATTAAGATGTCGCGCTATTTTTGCATTAAAATTAGTAGCGGTTAAAATACTTCTTACTTCTTTATATAAGAGGTCTCTTTACATACGCACATTCTGTATGCTTAAATGTATTTTTATACATAGTTATATATTATAGGCCAGTAATATACTTGTTGAATAATTTTATAAGTTTTTGCATGGCTAGGATGTCCTATTATAGGGGAGTCGTATACAAATTTAAGTATCTTAAATTGTAAGGGTTTGGAATTTAGAACTACTTTCTTCTATTAATAGTACAATTAATTATTTTAAATTTCACATTTAGCAAGTATAATGTCCTTATACTATTATTTTCTAGTTTAGATCGCCTTTATTATATCTACTATCCATATATTTTTTTTATATTTGTATTCCATTAGCTTATTAATTTTCATTTCCTATTTATTAACTTCCAATTTATTTCTATTAAGTTCCGTATCTAGAAATATAGGATATAGTTTTTCAAAACGTTTAGGGGGCAGTAAGATCTATAATTAATTTGTAATCTATTTATTTAAAGCGTTTATAGGTAATTCCTATAATCGTTATATTAATATATTAGGCTTTTAATTAAGTTTGCCTAGTTAATACATAATCTTAAAGTTAAATTATAAGAGGTATTTGGCTCAACAAATTTGGCGCTGCGTTAATTGTTTTATAGTTATAAAGTATTATAGGTTCTTATGGTCCGTTAATATATATATTAGAAACAACAATCCTTCTAGCTTGGAACGCCATTATTTAAAGTATCTAATAATTGCAAGCAGTTCCTTATTATATATCTTATAGTTTAATTTAGTAGGGGCAAGTTTTTAGGAGAGAAAGACTACTAGATATAGTTTGCCATTTTTATTATATTATAACAACACTTCCTCTAGCGCATAATTAGTTTTAATAGTATATTTAAGGTTAGGGTTAAAGTAAGTAAGAATTAGAGCAGTTATAAAGCAATATTTTAAATTATTAAAAGCTTGTTTATATCTAGCGGTTTATTTAAATTATATATTTTTCCTTATTAGGTTTACTAATGGCTAGGCAATTTCCAAGAAATAGTTAATAAATTAACAATAGAAATTTGCAAATTCTAAAAATCCTTAAATATCTTATACATTACTAGGGCTTTCCTAGTTTATAATTGCAGCAACTTTCTTAGGGTCTATTTTAATTCTATTATAGGATATAATTAAGCCTAAGTATATAACCATAGACGTATAAAACTTGTATTTTTTAATATTATATTATAAGCCCGTGTCTTATAAGCATTTAAGGACCATTCTAATGTGTTTCTAATATTTAGAAAGCAAGGACAAGTAAATTAAGATATTATTAATATATACAGTAATAAATATATTAAGGAATTTATAAAGGGTATTGTTAATATATTACTAAAACGTACTAGGACCATTCTTTACGCTAAACGGCATTACTAGGTATTTAAAGAGTCCCTATTGTATATAAAAAGCTATATACTTTTTATCTCCTTTATATATATAGATTTTATTAAAGGCGGTAACTATATTAAGCTTTATAAAGTACTATACCTTCGCTAAATAGTTAAGCGTCTCTTAAATTAAAAGAATCGGATATTAATTTTAAATTATAATTGCGTTTAGAGCTTAATAATTAATATAGAATCTTAAGCCTCCTCTTAGCTTTTTAATAAATAGTATAAGTAAGGCGAATAAATCCTTTTTCTAGATGCTTATTAAGGTATTATTGCATTATAAGTAGTTATTTTTATAATATACCATATAGCAGACTAAACTTTAGTGTTATACTAGGCTTAAGTTCTATCTTAAAATTATATTTTTCTTAATGCGGGGCTAGTTAGTCTGCAAATTATTTTTTAAACCTATTAATTAGGTTATAGTACTCTTTGGGCATAAGAGGTTAAGGATTAGGATATTATTTCAGTTCTAGTACTTTTTTAATATCTTCTATAGTTATAGCAAAGATTTTATAATCTTATCTTTTTGCTAACAAGATAAAAGGCGCGGCCTATATTATACAAATTTCAAGAGGTTTTAATATAACATCTTTATATTCTTTACCACAATTAGCAGTTATAAATTTATCATATTAGCTTAAGGTTTATAGTAAGGGTAATTTATATTATATTATATTTAAATAGTTATATGCATATTTATAGGGCAAATGGTTTTTTAAGCAATAACTTTAGTAGTAAGTTATACAGAACTTTAGTATTTCTTTAACCCAGCTAATTAAAGGGTTGTGTTGTTTTAGCTATCTATATCTAAGTATAACTTTATATTGCTTTAAGGGTGTTATAAACAGGGAGATATATTTAAGGTATTTACCCATCCACATTTTTACTAGGGCGTAGTGCGTTATTTCGCCATATATCAAGGGTTTGCTATTAAAGCCTTATAGGCTTTAGGGCTTATTAAGTTTCTTTAAATTTAGGCGTTAAGTTTTTGTATAGTTTATATTAAAAAAGCCCATGCTGGTAGCTCCGCTATCTATTAGGATTTATACCTTCTTCTATTTTCTAAGTATTTAAATTTCACTAAGTATATTAAGGGAGTCGTGCCATATATCAGCGCTAGAAGAGCCTAGACACTTATACTCTTCCACTTTTTATTCTAAGACGCAACTTAGCCTTAGGATAATTTGTTTTTTGAGTTGACTAAAGGCAAGGTGCTTTATGGCATCTAAGTGTAATTTATAGAATAGGTATAATTTAAGGAACGGAAGGAACTATAGCAGACCTTTTTAAAAGAGTGAGTTCGGTAATGCTTTTAAATATATCCTTTTTTACCGCATCCAAAGTATTCTCTATTTATGGCTTAAGTTCTTTATTTATTGGTTTCTAAGAGTGTATAGGATCTAGCGGCATTAAGGTCCATAGGGTTATATATAGGGCTTTTAGGTCTTAAAGAAGGATCGCGCCTTAGAGCATATACCGGTTTTATAGAGGTTTAAACGCAAGGTATAGTTAACTTTAGAAAATAAGTCTGTTTGTTATATTAAAGGTCCTTATTAATTTATTAATATATTATAGCAAATTTGGATAGGTTTTTTAGTAGTTCTTTACCTACTAACTAGGCTCTAATCTTATCCAAAATAGCTTATTAAAGGGCAGTAACTCTAGCGGCTTTATTCCAATCTAGCTTGCTAATAAAACCTAAAAATTCTAAAAAGAAGCTAGTAAAGTCTTGGTTCCATTATTATAGATTTTTAAGTTTAGTAACAGCTATATATTCGCGGCTGGCGTTATTATATATTTGTTCCAGTAAAGAGATAAAGGTTTTAAAATTAATAAAAGTGCTATTGCAGAAGAATGGATCTATAGTTTATATAGCGTCTTTACTTAATTAGGACATTCTATAGCTAACCTTGCTAGTTTTAGTAGGGTATTAATTATAGTTTGTTAAGAGTTTAAGACGGAGCTTAGTTACAAAGGGATATAGGTTATTTTAGTTTCTATTAAACATCAGAGGATTAGGGAGCCTTTTAGATTTTATAATAGGTATTTGGTTCGTTATATATATAGGTTAAGCTACTATTACCAGTTCTGTATTCTTATTTAATAGGCTAGGTTTAGATACTGTTATATTAATCTTATTTATAGGTATTATTGTTATGGTCTATAATATAGGTACCTTAACATTGCAGAGTTCTTTATGGAGTGCTTCCATTAATTGCTAGTATTGGGCTTCTAGTGCAGTCCGCTACTAAGCTAAGGCATCTATAAAGGACTATTATATTATGGTTAACTGTTCCCTAACTAGGGTTATAATACTTATAGTTATTAAAAGGGATTTGGGTTCGTTTGCCATTTTAATAGTAGTTGTTTTAATATAATATAATGTAAGGGCGCGAAGAGGCTTTAAGGAAGATTTAAAGGAATAATATAAACTCTATCTAATCTAAGGTATATATATAGCTCTTACTAAATATAAGACGTTGTGTAAAAAAGAGAGAGGAATATAGGAAACTTATAACTAAATATTTAGGGTCTTAGCAGTAGACACATAGGCACAAGCCCATGTGGATTTTAATAGGTTTTAACCAAATTCTATTATATTAGTGGAATTTAGTGGAATTTAATCAAGAGTGGAACTTAGTGGAATTTAATTAAGTTAGCGGAATTTAGCAGAATTTAATTAACTTGGTAGAATTTGGCAGAATTTAATTAAAGCGTTGGAATTTATCTATCGAGTGTTTTACCGAGACATTCCTACTGTAACTAGGCTAGTCCCGTTACATTTCTAACTATAAGCGCCAAAAAATCTATACCTACCACTTTAAACAACTACACCTTATATAAAAACAACTTATAATATAGGCTACTAACACCTTCTACTATAAGTTTAACTAACCCTTAATATCTAAAATACTTAGTAATAAGTACGACTACCTTAATTTAGTTAAAATTTGTTATAGGCAAGGTGCATATAAGTAGAAAAGAGACGCTAAGCAACCTCTCTTTGAGTGGCACTAACGCCTATAGATATCTCGCATTTCTATTACAGGCGACCTTATTTATACTACCGCATCCTAATTATAGAATTATATACCTACTTTAGCTAAGTTATAAGAGCCTAGCTGGTTAATTAGGTGGCTAAAAGGTTTTTAATCTCGTAACAGAATTTGTAAGAGAAAGTAACATAACAAGGCTGCGTTAGTTAATATGGAAGGCGCTAAAGATTGCATAATAGAGCTTTAGGCGCTTATTATATCTTATCCTTTAAAGGATGTCTATAATATAGATAAGACTAGGCTTTTTTGGAAGGCTATACTAGATACTATATTAGCTACTAAGGCCTAATTAGGAACTAAGAAGTAGAAGGCAAGACTCTCTCTTACTAATTACTCTAATATAGATGGCTCTAATAAGATTCCTTTGTAGATTATTAGTATATTACTATAGCCTTATTGCTTTGCGCAAGCTCGCATTAATGTTAACTTATTAAATATATATTAGAGGCATAATAAGAAGGCCTAGATAACTACTGTAATTATACTTAATTGGCTTACCTAGTTTAACAAAAGGATGCAGAATAAAAAGGTTCTTCTACTAATTAATAGCTTTAGCGCCCACTAAGCTGCTATTTAAATGGCTCTTAAAAATAGATCTTTAAAGAATATAAGAGTTAAGTTTTTTCCTCCTAATTACACCTCTATTTTCCAGCTACTTAATTAAGGGATAAGGCCGTCGAAATCGGACTCTGCACCTATACGCGGTGACGGCTACGAACCTGGTCTTCGAAGTTCAGATCCAGAGCCAACGCAGAGACGTCACACAGCGTGCGGACAGGACCTGGTGGTGGTTATGGGCGTTAAGGGCGGTGGTAAAAAAATTTCGGATAGTGAGACCTTAAAAACCACTACTGTTGGCCCTCTATAATACGATAACTACTACACTGTTCTATCCAGGGCACCTATATAATCCAACATAGATAAGCAGTTTTTGATAATATCCCTAAAAACCCCAATAGAAAGCATTAATAATCTTATATTAATAAATAGATAAGCGCGAATAAATAAACGAACAAGCAAATATACGGCCCCTTTTAACCCCTAGGGCGATCGCCCGCGGAGCATACAGTCACTTACCGTACTACCATAATACTACTAAAAGGCAGCTGGATAACCCCGTACGGTTTTCCTTATCTCCTCTTAATAGAGTGGTGCTCTTAGAGAGGGCCTAGTAACTGGGGCCTAGGCGCAAAAGATACCTAAATATACACACATATATCCCGCTTTTGTCTTTTAGTATTAGGATAGTAGAACGGATGAATCCCCCTTACGCCTTTAATAGGCCTTAG
>Ga0307507_10008277_pt1 | contig 14498 bp, 13 predicted proteins | sample 7_EM_MG_FD_207223 | JGI IMG/M metagenome (GOLD analysis project Ga0307507, IMG submission 207223) | Populus trichocarpa ectomycorrhiza microbial communities from riparian zone in the Pacific Northwest, United States - 7_EM | ecosystem: Host-associated > Plants > Roots > Unclassified | place... | reverse complement strand
TCAGCTAGAGCATTATCAGATTGGTGTGATTCATCATAAGTGCTTTCAGAATATGTCTACCATTTCTGAATTATGTCGAAGATTAGCTGAAACAAATAAGTCACAACATTATCATTTGATTGACAAGTTGATTCGTCTTGTTTTGATTTTGCATGTTTTCACTGCCACTACAGAGCAGACATTTTCAGTTATGAAACATGTTAAAACTGTGCTTCGCAATAAAATAAAAGAGAAGTTCTTAACGGATTCTATGATGATTTACATTAAACGAGAGCTTGTTGAAGATATTGATTCGGATTCGATCATAGATGAATTCTATTCTACAAAACATCGAAGGGTGCAACTTTGATTGTGTATTTTATTTTTATTTTTATTTTTATGTACTTTAAATTTAATTTTTTTTATATTTTGTTATGTATTTGAATTTTAAACTTTATTGTTAACTTGATAAATTTATATATACAAATTAATGATTGATCTTAAAAAATAATTTATATATATTTATATTATAGTCCAAGATAAAAAAAATTTCTGGGCCCTCGGATGGACCGCCAAAGATCACGGATAGCTTGACTAAAAGAGGGGCACAAGAACATCTTTTTCCCCTAGTAGAGCCTCAAATAGACAGCGGAACAGAATAATGTGACTCGTCAAGAATTCACGAAGAGACTGAGCAGAGAAAGAGGACGAGATGACAGGTGCATTGGAGGACTATTTTAATAATCTTTTTACATTTTCAAGGCCTGATAATCTAGAGAGAGTGATAGATGCAATGGAAACAAGGGTGACAAGAGATGTATAATTTGCATACAAGGAAATTCTCACAAGAGGAGGTCCTTGTAGTAGCTCTTCACCAAAGCATCTGATATTGAAGGTCATTTAGCTCTTAAACTAAACATGAGCAAAGCATATGATAGAGTAGAATGGTCCTTTTTAGAAGCTGCAATGTTGAAGGTGGCTTTTCATAATGATTGGGTATCTTTGATTATGAATTGTGTAACTACTGTATCCTATGCTGTTCTGCTTAACGAGTCTCTAGGGAAAACTTTTCAACCATCGAGGGGACTGGGGCAGGGGGATCCACCCTCTCCATATCTTCTTCCTCCTTTGTGTAGAAGGTTTTTCGGCACTACTCAGAAAGGCAGAACATGAAGGGAGATTGCATGGAGTTGCCATATGCAGACAAGCATCGACAGTTCCTCTCTTTTTGTTTGGCGAATGATAGTCTTCTTTTTGCAAGAGCCACGGTTCAAGAAACTGATACGATCGGTCAAACTTTGCAGTGCTATAAGGAGGTTTCAGGCCAGAGGATTAATTTTGATAAGTCAGCTCTCTCATATAGCCGAAATGTGCCACGATCTCAATGAACTTTAATCCAAGGGAGGATGCAAGTAAAGGCAGTTGTGAGTAATGAAAATACTTGGCCCTACCGATTATAATTGGAAAGTCAAAGAAACGTGTGTTTTCGATGCTTCGTGATCGAGTTCTGAGGAAGTTGAAGGGGTGGAAAGAGAAGCTTCATCGGTGGCAGGAAAAGAAGTTTTAATCAAAGCCGTTGCGCAATTCAATATCGACAAAGGGATTTGGAGTGGTTATTGCCAGGTTCTGGCGGGGACAAAAAATAAAGAGGAGAGTTCACTTGTGAAATGGTCTCGTTTATGTTTGCCTAAAACAAAGGGAGGATTAGGATTTAGAGATTTTCATTCTTCCAACTTAGCTATGCTGGCAAAGCAAGGGAGGAGATTACTTCAAAGTCCCAATCTTCTGTTATGTAGGATATTGTCTGCAAAATATTTTCCAAATTGCTCATTGGCAGATGCTAATCCTAAAGATCGTATGAGCTATACATGGGGGAGTTTGTTAGAGGGTAAAAGGATACTCGATGCAGGATGCAGATCACGAGGGGGAGATGGGAGTTGTATTAGAATTTGGGGTGATAAATGGTTACAAGAGCAACATGGTTTTCAAGTGTGGTCAGCACCTCAAACTCTTGCAAAGGTTCAGAGTCTGATTCATGTAAATGGTAGCTGGAATGATACTCTTATCGAGCAATTTTTTCTACCTTTTGAGGCAGCCCAGATTAAACAAAATTCCGATCGGTATAAGAGGCATTGCAGATCGACGGGTATGGCACTTTACTTCTTTCACTGTTAAGACTTAAGAGTGCTTACCAGGTGGCTTTGAATTTACAGCAAGGACATGAACCCGGCACAAGCAATTCTGATGAGCGAACTAGAAAGATATGGAAGCGTGTGTGGTTACTGTCAATAACTCCAAAAGTTGGACACTTTTTATTTAAATGCTTGCATAATTCGTTGGCTACAAGAGAGAATCTGTTCAGACGCAGTATAGTGGACTCGCCGGCTTGTTTTCGATGTGGTGCACCAATGGAGTACTCTCTTCACATTCTCAGAGATTGCACTCTTTCTCGATCAGCCTGGAGTATTCTTCGCCCTTCTCTTTTAGCTGCCTCTACGCATAATACTGATGTTATGCAATGGCCTTTTGATTCCATTTTAAGCGAAGATGATAATGTAGCTGAGTTTGGAAATATGATTACGTGGGCCTTGTGGTATTCCAGAAACGCTCGGCTGTTTCAACACCGAGATTGTGATGCAGCGGGTTCTATTCATATTGCTCAATCAACTTTGCAGCACTATCAAAAAGCTACTACTATGGTCTGGTCTCGCAATCAAGAGACGTCAACATGACAACCACCACCGGAAAACTTCATCAAAATCAACACTGACGCTGCCTTACTTGCCTCCTCATGTGGTTTAGCTAGGTATAATCATTCGAGACCATAAGGGATAGGTTCTGCTAAGTGCTTGCAGATCAATTCCTCTATAAAACAATCAATCCCTATTGGCGAAGCTCAAGAAGCAGGTTTCTCCCATATTAAGCTAGATATGGATTGCGAACCTCCTGAAAAAATGCAACTCTGATGATGATTGCGTCTCAGTTATCTTAGGGACATACTACATATTGCAAATTCTTTCCATGAATTCTCTTGTGGGCATAGTAGAAGAGGGTACAATAGACTAGATCATTCTTTAGCTAATTTAGCCAGGTATGAAAGTCTGGCGACTACTATTATGGAGGATGTACCTCCCTCTTTGATAGACCTAGCGGACAGTAATGTACCTGTTTCTACTCTTTGAATGAAATTCAGAAAGTTGTCAACAAAAAGAAAAGGAAATGAGTAGGTGGTTGGGTTATTTAATCCTCATCGTCTCAGGTGTTGTTTCGGCAGCAACAACAATTAGTAACAGAAATCCAAACCAACTCCTTTTCTTTCACTCCTATGATGGAGGACGCAATATATGACACGATACAACGATAAAAGAAGAGAAATATGTTTATATGAGATGATTGGTAAGCTAGCATGCATACGGGATATCAAAGAAGAGGGGTTTGAAAACTAGTATGCAATCCTATGAGACAATTGGTGTGACATTAAGGAAAGCAATCCTATCTATGAATAGATATGGTAGCTTCATGGAACACAAGATCCATGTATAATGTGTGATGACCGCTTAAATGTTGTGAAGCTACCAAACATTACTCAGTTGTGAGACAAAAAAAAATGGTGTTTAAAACGTTTAATCCAGAAAAATGAGAGACATTGATAAGGAGTTCTTCTATTTTTTATTGAACAATTTTTTTTCCAACGTTGTATATTTTTGTATTTGTAAAGACTACATTAAACAGTGAAGATACTCAAAGCTGCCAAGGAGCCTTTGGAGAATCTGTCCTTTGATCAAAATGTTATACAGATGGTGTTCATCCAAATACATACAGTAAAAATTCATTCAGAAATCTGAGTTCCCCAATCAAGACCTCTTGTTTGACTGTCATGGATGCGTATCAATGCGGAATCAATGAATGTAACATCATGGATTGTGTGATATACCATCTAATCAAGACATGGAATTATGATTATTTATTTATCAATTGGAGGGTACAACAATGATTTGGATCATACCGTGAGGCTCCAGTATGCCATTTTGCTGAGCTTATTTGAGAATCCAGCTTGAGTATCATATCAAAATGCATATGTAGACTGCAGAAGAATCAAAGTTCAAATGTTGGAACTTCGGAATCAAACCCATGCGTAGACTGGTAAGCTAGCCGAGCCAATAAATTTCTATAAGGATCACTTTCTCTTTTCTCCTGCAAAAAAGCTAGGCATTTCTCCACCTCAGACTTGACTTGCATGTATAACTCATGCGCATTGTCCTTGTCTCTTAATTCACTCATCCTTCCTGCGGAGCAGAATTTGTGATCGAAGTCAATCTTTTGTATATGAATTATCCAAACAGCATTGTAAAATTTAAATGACCACTTTACATAATCAGTAATTCAAGCCAATCTACCAGTGCATGATTATATTTAATACAACAGGTTGTCCAATGATCATACCTTCTGTTTCAATTGGTTTCCCAAAATAGTAATAAAACCTGCCTGGAAATTTTGGCAAGACTACCGGAGAATGAATATCTTGGTTCACCTCAGAATTCAATCCAGTCCTATAATAAAAAAGAGGTACGATAGTTTTTACTGAGAATAAGGAAAGTTGAAGGAAATAAATTTGGAAATACAAATAAATTAAAGTAACATAAATTGTGATTTAATAAAAGTCGAGCAAAGATAACGTACCTCACTGTGTCAGCCTCCTCCGACATTGATTTAATAAAATCCTTAAGGAAAGGAATCTTCATTTGATCATCATAATCAAAAACTATCTGAGACAATAGACTCACAGTCATTCACCAGCATCAAGTCAAACCACTGTAACAGAAAGAGACTTTGACAAAAGTGGATCATATACAGCGTCTTTAAATGGTGTAGATGTCATGTTTGAGATCATAAGTCACAATTCATCCACGTTATTCATGTAAACACACAGACTGATGTTTATATCACTACCAACAACACTTTTCAGCCACACTGGCTGTGAGTCACAAATCTATTGCTTCCTCCGTGATCATGCTTGTGGATCTTTATCATTATTAAATGCTTTGCACATGCTTAACGACATTTGCATGGTTACTATATCTATTCCCCCAAAATCTCATGTTTTGAACAAGTTTTGAGAGTGAGAAAATAACAAACCAGTGAACGTTCTACACAAAAATAAACTGAGGGAAAAACAATAAGAAAAAAAATGAATCACTCCAGACTTACTTCACCAAAATCATCTTCTCCAGCAACACCAAATGGTACAATTTTTGCTCCAAACCTTGCTGCCATTCTAACAAACTCAGATTGTTCTGGCCAGATTAACTTGTATTGTTCACCCTGAAAGGTACACATGAAGAGTTGAGTTCTGCAAAGCTATTTAAACACTTTGTATCTTCATGGCCACATAATATATAGAAATGAAGCCAAAGAAACTGAGTTTGCATCGCGCTGTATAAATTAAAGCTAATTCCATGCGCCCTCCTCCATATTGAATTTCTAAAACAGTGGAAGGTAGTTCTCTTTGGTAACATATATCATGTTGGTGATATGACTTGAATTAATTGGTTATGTGCATGATTATTGATCAGCCTACACCAACCACACTAGTCCCTTGCTTAACTGGCTTTTCACATATAGTATCATACCTTGTTAAGAAAGGAAAGCTCTTTCTGTTTTCTTTTTTCTCCTCTATGACTGGACTTACTAGCTGACCTATGTCATAGTTTTCCTAATATTTTATACTATTGCGCAGAGGCAATTCTTGATATTCCCTCACCATATGAATCTTCCGCAATGTTTTGTTTAATTTATTTGTTGGGGTTTGTATTACATCATCATTGCCCCATATGTTCGACATTTACTCATATCAAGGAATTGAGCCACCTGCCACTTTATTTCAGACAATTTCCCCCTACAAAGCAAGTGGCATCCTTGCAACAATTAAAATCAAGATTCAATTTTCTTTATTTTGAACAGAATCGAGATTCAAATTTTTGACCAGTCTGAACGTTGAATTTACTACCAAATAAGAAATGTTTATTATGGTAAAACATAACCATTCAAAGCATTACCTTTCGATGACAGGCCTCACGCAGGCCTCCTGGGTACAGTAGCACATGGGCCTTCGAAGATAGAAGTTTGTACAAATTGGTTCCGGAAACAGGAACTGCACCCATTGTTCTGTGCGTGTCAAAACTTGATAATTCAGGTAAATAACCTTCTTTCTTTCTCGTAAACATCATTGGATGTGCCATCCCTCTCATAAGAATGTTTCTTTCCAACAAAAGGTTCATGACCATTGGCACCAATTCATATCCCAATAACATGTGATAACCAATGAACAAGACTGGTCCCTCCGAAGGAATTCCTGCAAGGCCTTTCACAATCTTCCCGTCTTCTAAAGTTGACAGCATTACAGGGCTGGTAGCACGCATAAACAACCTGAAACATGATAATTATGAGAATATTATTCATAATAAATATGATTCTACTACAACTCAATTATCTTAAGAATACGTTTGAGCTTTAGCTGCAGCTGCTAACCACTGACTGGTTATAGGTATTTTTAAGATAGTAAATAAGGCTACCTGTTTGATTCACATATATTTTTGATTTCAGAGGGGGTTGGAGGTATATAATCAAAAACGTAGTCATGGCATTTCCCACGGCGATAGAAACTAGCACCTTTGATGACAGTCACCAAATCAACTCCATCTTCCTGCACAATGGGGCTTAACTATAACATATATCAAAAGAAAACTTGCTATATAACAATTGAAACATAATATCTTTTAGATGTATATACAAAATATAGACAAGAAGAGAGTTTACAGTACCAAGAAGAGGTAATGACCGTTGTCATTAAACCTACGAATTTCACATTTTGGAAGTGCACGGCGAAGTCTTTTGCCTTCATCTTCACTTGGTAGTAACTGATCCCTCCCACTAAAAACAACACAGCCAACTAAACCTCATCATTCTGGAAAAATCAAATTGAAAGCAGAAAACATTCTAACATCAAGCAGGAAAAATAATGTTGGCATTCCTTCAATAAAGATAACTCGTAAAAGTTCAAACCATGATAAGACAGTGCATGTAGATTTTTCATCAATTAAAGTTCAAGTGGATAATTCAGATCATAAAGCCAACTTCCTAGTCATATTGTCTTTTTATGCTTAAAGCTTTGAGATAAGAACTGTTTTTAGCATTGGGGAAGAAGAGAGAACTTCAATTAGTGAAATTGGAAACCTTTTTATTTAAAACTAGCTATCCATTAGGGGTTCATATTGTAGATCTAGAACAAGCTCCTATTTCTTTTTTTCTTTTTTGGGAGGAGGTGGAAGGGAAAGAATTCTTGTGCTTTTATTGTTGTTAAGCTATTGGGTGAAGTGACGGAAAAAATAAAAATAGTTCCATGATATCTATATCTACTCAAATGCTGACATGGGATAGATTATGCAAAGAGTAGGACCTGGTGAGTAGCAGTGTTTGAGCTTTCACAGCATGGAGGCGTGAATTGGCAAATGCTGAAGCTGATTTAAGCATCTTTAGCTTCCACAGAAGTGTTTCTTCGGGTAAGATATTAGCTAGAACCTGTATCATAAATTATCAATTTCTTTAGCTTCCACAGAAGTGTTTCTTCAGGTAAGATATTAGCTAGAACCTGTGACATAAATTATCAATTTCTTTTTTACGAGTTTTAAAAAAACATGGCCTAGTATCAGCATCAAAACAAGGAGGTACAGGGCATCACTATCATCTCCACATAAACTTCAACAGACCACAAATTCCAACAGATGTCCAACATGATTATTTTTTCTGAGGTCTGGAGATGCATGGATCATAATAATGATAGATCTGTCATCGCAAGAGAAGCTAAAGACAAGGTTCTTGATATGTTGAAAAAAGTGTCTTTGACATCTTATGGATATGCATACTAGATTTCAGGAGTTAAATATGAATATAGTTATTTTAAATAACCTAACGTGGAATCTTACATAGACATATGATGACATTGCAGCAACATCTTTCAATAATCCTTCGGCTGTTTGTTGTAGAGGAAGTCCCTTCATTACCTTGTCCATTGCCATCCTCAAAGGATCACCTAAACGCATGGAAAGGCCATAGCTGGTATCAGTTGGGGATAAAAATGTGTGTAATACTTAATTTGAAATGTTTTAGCATGCAAAATTCAAATATACCAGGGAACTGACCAGAAAAATAAATAGCAAAGGAAAGGGATAAATTTACCATAGTCCGTTCCTTGCAGCAATTTCAGTTTGAAGACTATGGCATCTTACTTGATTTCATTCTGACTTTTCAAATGCATACTATTTATTTTGAAAGGAGAAAAAGGCCATTGGGCATCGACTTTGATTGATACCTTATAGTGTCATGAAAATCAACAACACAATGAACAGACCTCTTGTGCAAATTTCAAATAGGCATAGCATTGATCTCAAACCAAATGTTCAAGATCCGAAACCAAACCTATCATGATTCACTTGTGGAATCATATTGTGACAGTGCTAAAAACCAGTGTAAAACGACAATAACATGTAATTACTTAACTATTTACACCCTCAATCTCTACCAAAGAGAATAACAAATGAAAAGAAAAAAATGGCCACGCAGAAATCAAATGGTTCATTATGCTTCTGGCAACATACCCAAACAACTAAGATCTGAAAGACTATCGTAAGTAAAGGATTAGGAAATAATCTTCTATCCGTAGAGTTGGAGATATTCACCAGGCAATTAACCGAAACTTCTTACAATATGCAGACTATAACATGGCTTTTACGCTCATTTATCACGGTCCAACTTTTTTATCACAATCTGACATAAAGAATTTTTAACTTCATTTTCTTATCAAATGTTTACAAACGAGTCAACATCATCCCCCTTTTAGAAGCAAGCTTGGCAGTGCCCAAGCATCTATGTAACCTAAGTTATTTGTTATAAGAAAAAATTCACGTGGTAGCAAAAACTGTGGCTCTAGTAGACAATAAAGATGAACCTGTCATGGAGCTCAGCATATAAGAAAGGATAAGCTGGTACTGAACGGGTATGATTCCCAATAGAGGTATGAGAGGTTGCAACTGTGACTTCTCAAAAGAAGTTCCTGCAATAAAATCTTGAACAAATTAGTGCAGAGACCTTCCAAAAGCACATTTATGTGGTTGTGAAAGTATATCTACGCATTTCTTGAAATTCTAACAGAGGCTTGTGCAATAAATCCATCTCTTTGGTTCCCAAGTGTTAAACCAGCCTCTTGCATCAATTCATTTTTCAAAAAATTAGTGCTGCCGTTCCAAACCTTTGGATAGTCAAATGGACCATTGAAAAATCAGTAACTCAATTTGGTAACTCCGATGATAAATACACATGTTTTCCATTTAAGTACTTGTATGGATTCTAGCTTTTAACTGAAAAATCTACTATAACATCCAAACACTCATAAGTAGGGACAATATCTGTCAAACTTTGTGTTTAGTTTTCAATACGAAGCGTACCTGGATTGGCCAAAATAAGTGAAAGATCAATATCAGGGTTACGAACTGCAACGGCTAATGCAAGGCATGCTCCAAGAGATTCTCCAACAAGATATATGGGTCTATTGGGTGAATGACAGTTCTCTGATCTAACTGTTTGTTCTACCAACTTCACTAGGTCTGAACCAATAAGATTAAAAAAAAAATACAAAGGCAAGGGTGTAATTATACTTGCTGTTGATTACATAAAATGAGCTAACTAGTGATAGAATGAGATAGAAAATGACCAGTAAATGATGTTCTATCCTTAACTGGAATATGCAAGCACCATATGTCGAAAATCCTATTTTCAAAGGAAAAAAACATATTAGGTAGCAAGATTCTAATTACTAAAAGTATGGTACACTTCATCAGAATACTTACTCTCCCAGAGATTGATGATGCATAATAAGCCCTAGCCCAACACCATCGATCCCTGCAAAATTCAGAATTTTTCTAGATTAATATTGCAATAACCAAGAAAAAAATTTAAAAAACTTGAAGTGACTACTGCAATTTATTCCCCTTCTGAAACAACAAACACAGCAAGAATTGAATCAGAAAATTAAGCTCAAGAAATTTTGCACACTTCGTTTTTAGAGAAAGCAACAATCTACTTCTACATAATTGCCATTAGCAGAGAAAGTGCATCTGTACATGCCCCTTTGGAAGCCACATTTGTCCACATTGCAAAGGTTGCATACAAGTCAATGAACTCCTAAACGTAGCAAACAGGACAAACTTGTATGCTGATCATTCCACACTAAGAAAGACATCTTATCTTTCACTGGTTCACCTCCAATAAATACCATCTTCATAGAATGACAGGTTTTGCAAAATAACCACGGATATGCTAGTGAGAAGGCTAAATTAAAAAAAAATCAAAATTTTGAGGATTTAGTTGGAGAAAAAGGTTAGCTTTGTGAATGCGAGTAAAATATAATCCACAAGTCTAGTTTTAATTCCTTTGGAAGTGCATGTTATGAAGGCATCATGGATTCCTGGTAACATATTTTTTTGCATTAATCATCCAAATTCAAACCTCACCATCCCCTTCATGCTACTTATCCCATGTATTCCTTACTGGGGTTTTTCTCTGGCACATGTCATCGAAAAACACATTTACTACGTCCTTTTTTTTTGTTGTGTGTGTATTTTGTATAGTAGTGTAGAGTATTTTTTTAAAAATGCTTGCACTTAAAAATATTTTAAAATAATTTTCTTTTTATATTAACATATCAAAATCATCGTAAACACTAAAAATAATCAATTTGATATTTTCTATAAATAAAATGTACCCAAAAATAGAAGTTACTGCACTCTCAACACTCACTAAAATAAAGCATTATAAAGGTTTTGCGGTAAGTTCATGTAATTTCAAAAAAAAGAACTATAAGGAGAAAAGTCTTCACTATATTGGTCGCTTTTATATAACCAAACAAACTCAAATTAGAGATGTTCGTGGATATAATGAATTGAGTTTTGATCCATAATTATATTCAATCCAATTTCTAATATTTTACAAAATATAAACCTAACTCATTTAATTTTTTTAAACTCGAGCAGGTTAGGCTAAAATTTGTATAGGTATTGCAAATATCCGTGAGTTGGGTATATTAATTCTTTTATTCTTTAAGGATCCTAAAAATTATCGGGTTGTATTTGTTGAAATTAAAAAAAACCTCTAAAATACATATATTATGGTCAACATGAAAACTATAACAATTTCCATGTAAAAAAAAAACAAGAATTACAGTCAAACATTTTATCAAACAATTAGAAAGCAATATGACATAAAAACAAACTAGTAGGAATAGAATATAAAGTACTTTTGAATTTGTGATTTAACTAAAAAAATAAAAGTTTAATCAAGATTCTTGAAATTTTTATTTTTTATCTCATGGTCTCTTGGTTACCGAAAAAAAATACTAGAATTATAAAATGCATTTTCACTATTTTAGATCAAATTTTAAAAGGAGCAACTATATTTTATATGTAAAAGTGGGAAACAGAGAGAAGAAAAAAAATAAGAAAATGAGAGACGGTTGTTACAACGAAGACTAGAGAGGAAAAAAATGAAAAGAGAGAAAGGGAAAATTATTATTTATATCAAAAACTTGAGTTGCTTGGGTTACTTACATTGAGTTATATAGGTTAGGTCGGGTTGAATGAATTTTAAAAATCTCAACCTGCATTCGACTGTATTATATTTATTTATTAAGTTTTTTTTATTTATTGTCAACTATAATATTTATAATATTTGACTTTAACCGGGTAGATAATGTAAAAAAATATAAATAAACTGGTTTTTTTTAACACTTCTAACTTAATATTGCCATTTAATTAAGAGAAAATAAATATTGGCCTGATAGATACAAACTATATTTTTTTGTAATAATAATTCTGACCGAAAATTAGTTTTTTTTTAAAAAAAAACATTTTTACATAAATTTACAAATAGATTTCGAAGTAATAACATATAAGAACGCATTGTCATTAATAAAATTCTCCCGTGGAACCCATTATAAAATGTAGTTTAACCTAATTAATGTGTGATTGATTAATTCTCAAATAATATATATTATTTATTAATGTGTGATTGATTAATTCTCAAATAATATATATTATTTATTAATGTGTGATTAACCGTTAATTTTGTGTGATTAGGACCACAAATAGGAAAAGGTGGGGGTCTGTATCAGACCAAACATAGAAAAAAAAAAGAGTTATTATTACATCCTTTATATCTCTCACAACCAATCAAATCTCGTAAAAGCCAAGCTCGAAAAGATAAGTGAATCTACTAAAAGCTTAATTTTTTTAAATTAACAAAAAAATTAAAGAGAGAGAGAGACTGACGGACTGACCAGGCAAATAGAGGAGGAGAGGAGAATCGTCCAGGCGGGAACCACAGTCTAACGGAGAGAACCACCGAGGCGGACCACCACCACCACCACCTTCTGATCTGATCAAATCCTTTGACTCCTCAAAGTAATCTTTAAGGCTCTTTCTACTCCTATCTTCATCACTTTCATTTCTCTCTAACCCCAGCTCGTAAGGATTTTTTTGTTTCTCTTTTGTTACTCCCTCCCTCGCTTCTTCTTTGTGTTTCTCCTTGAAAATCCCGTTCTCTCCAAAACTAGTCGTTCTTTTTGTTTCACTTTTTCTAACTGTCTTCGTGAATTGACTCTCGCTGGAAACAGCAAATTGCCTTAGACTCGGATTCGGTCTCAAATTACCGGATGATGGTGACGGTGTTACTTGGCAGGAGCGAACCACCGTGGAAAAGGCAACACAACCACCGGTGGCCGCCATGAAGTTTTTGAGAGAATATGTTAAGGATGTTTTGTACTTTACTGATTATGACTTAATTTGTCCAAAAGAAAAAATGATTTGCTAATATATATAAATATAAGCACGTGAAATTATAATAACGCTATTAGATCATTGGATTATTAAAAAAAGGCAAATAAGAGAATAAATAAATAAATATAATCGATTAAACCAAGGAGGAGGGGTTTTTGGAGTTTGAAAGTGGGCATAACAAGCTCGCAATCATGAGAGTGTGATGGTTAAAAAAAATCATTAGGAACAAGAAGGTTATAGCTTAATTTGAAGTCCTATTTTTTTAGTTTTTAAAGAAACATGATTAAAGCTTAAAAGTTTTTAGTTTTTGGTTGTGGAAAAAAAAAGACAATAAAATAAATATTAAAACTTGTTTAATTAAAAAATAAATAAATTTGTTTTTAGAATAGCTATAGAGCAAATAAAGAACTAGATAATTCCACTTAAAAAGCATTATAATTTTCACTTAAAAATATTAAAAGTAATTATTTTTTGAAGTAAAATTAAGACAACTTATTTCAATTAAATCTTAATAAAATTATATAATGTTTATATTTATTAAAAAAAAAGACTGATGCTTTTTTATTTTTTATACTTATATTGTAAAAAAAATCATTTTAATATTGAAAGGATTATTTTTTAAAATTAATTTATATTAATCTCTTGAAAATATTAAATTTAATCTATATAATGATGATTTACCTCAAACAAAATATAAATAAATTAGAGGTTAAACAAATTATATAAAAAAAATTCCAATAACACACTCCCTAAGCTTAGATTTAATTAGATTTAAATGTTAGGAACTCCTTAGCAGTAACCAATAAAATTACGATATAATATTGAAATTTTAAGTTATTAGTGGAATTTTAACACCAATTTTATATTAAACCATCAACAAACTGTTATTTTCTTTAATCAGATTGGTTCTGATAATTGCCTTTTTTTTTTATATAATGTGGTTGGAAAGTCTTTCTTAAAATATTTTTTATCAAAGAGCATTTTCAATTATTTTACTAAATAATAACTTGATGTGTTTGGGTTCATTGGTAGATGGATTTCTGTTATATTTTATGTCTAAGATTAAGATTTTATTTGGAAACGTTGTTGAAAAAATGCTAATTTTTTTTATGTCTTCAGATTATTTTTATATGCTGATCACAAAAATAATATTTAAAAATAAAAAAAAAATATCATTTTGATGCACTTGTAAGCGAAAAGCACTTTAAACCGTAATTGCTACCACAATTCCAAACAGGTCGAGGAAAAAAAAGTTTTTATATATACACCGGTTTTCTTTATTCATTTATATTTTGGCAAGTTATTATTGTTCGTTTCCAAAAAAATTTTAGAAAAAAAATTTATTCATGTAAGTCATTCAATTATAACTAGCCTCGATGTTTTTGTTTTTCCACAAGACTAAAATATATATATTTTTGTAAAAATTAATGTTTTGATGCCAAAATAAAATAAGAAAAGACAAAATAAAACTTGGTCATGATAAACCTATAAACCATGATAATCAGGGCCAAGCAAACCTGACATATCACGTCAAACTCTTGACATAAATAATGAAATTAGAATAACTTAATAAAAAATAAAAAAAATTATAAAGTTTTTTTTTTTTAAAAAAAACATGTGTTAACTTTTTAAACC
>Ga0307507_10008276_pt1 | contig 14498 bp, 2 predicted proteins | sample 7_EM_MG_FD_207223 | JGI IMG/M metagenome (GOLD analysis project Ga0307507, IMG submission 207223) | Populus trichocarpa ectomycorrhiza microbial communities from riparian zone in the Pacific Northwest, United States - 7_EM | ecosystem: Host-associated > Plants > Roots > Unclassified | place... | reverse complement strand
CGTGCCCGTAGTATATAGTCTCCACGATCCTCGAGGCCTTACCTCCTCAAGGATTCGTCTCTCTCACCAATCTATCTTGTTCCACAATCGTGTCCTTATAGCCCCCTGTCTACAAGTTCCCCTTACATAAACCCTCTACTATAAAATACAGTCCATGGAACATCCGTAAAAAAACCTACAAACCTCCTACCAGTTAATATCTGCTACATTAATGCCATAGGGTTCTACCAGAACTTAAAATAGCCTAATACTATTGCCTTTATAACTAACTTATATAAAATTAACCGGATAATTAAAGACAAGGAAGCCCTAGCCTATAACCAGCTTAGTAGGGAAAGTAAGCTTATAGATAAGGAGCTAGTAGAACAGAAACTACTCTATTAATACCAAGAATTTAAGAACATGTTCTCTAAGGCAGCATCCAATATACTCCCACCTTACTAACTATACAACTATAAGATTAAGATTAAGCCCAATAAAGAAAACACCCTTAGTTATAGCCCCCTCTACTAGCAATTTACTAATAAGCTATAGGCCACTAAGCAGTACCTTATTAATAACCTTAATAAGGGCTTTATTAAGCCTAGCTAAGTCCCCTTTTACTTTACCCATTCTCTTTGCAAAAAAGCTAAATAGTGGACTCTGTTTCTGCATTAACTACTATAAACTAAACTATATAACCCGTAAAGACCAATATTTACTGCCCTTACTTAAAGAAACACTGGCCTATATAAATAAGGCTAAGATTTTTACAAAGCTTAATATCCGCTAGGCCTTTTACTAAATTAGGATAGACCCCAGATCTAAGAATCTTACTATTTTTAAACCCGCTACGGATTATATAAATGTAAAGTACTACCTTTTAGACTAACTAATGGACCGGCTATATTCCAACGGTATATAAATAACGTACTCTTTAACTACCTTAATGACTTCTATATAGCCTACCTAGATAATATTATAATTTACTCTAAGAATAAACTGGAATATAAGGAGCATGTCTAGAAAGTCTTATAATAGCTCCGTAAAGCTGGTCTCTAGGCTAATATCAGGAAGTTAGAATTTAGTGTTAAGCGCACTAAGTACCTAGGGTTTATTATTAGTATAAATAGAATTAAGGCAGACCTAAAAAAAACGGCTATAATTAACTAGTAGACACTCCTATAGACCGTAAAGGGGGTATAATTATTTTTAGGTTTCTATAACTTCTACTAACGCTTTATTAAGAACTATAGCAGGATTACCTAGCCCCTTAACCATCTTACTAGGAAAGACCAGCCCTTCTACTTTAACGCCATATATAGGCAGGCCTTTAATAAGCTTAAGAAACGGCTAGTATCAGCTCCCCTACTTACCTACTTTAACCCAGAACGGCCCTTAATACTAGAAACTAATGCCTTAGACAGTATAATAGCTAGTGTCTTTTCCTAAAAGTAACTAGACAGAGAATAGCACCCTATTATATACTATTTAAAGACTATAATAGATACTAAGCTAAACTACCGCATCTATAATAAAGAAATGCTGGCTATTATCTCTAGCTTTTAGCACTAGCGTATATAGCTAGAAGGGACCCCTAAGCCTATTAAGGTGGTTTTGGATTATAAAGCCTTAGAATACTTTATAACAATAAAGGCCCTTACGGCCTAGTAGGCACACTAAGCAGATATCCTATCTTAGTTCCACTTCCTAATTATATATAGGCCAGGCGCAACCAACTATATAGATACCCTTATAAGGCGCGAACAGGACCTAGATGACCAGATTACTATAAAGATTATATTATAGACCCAGATGCTGCTATAACTAGAGCACCTTAACCCCTAAATATAGGTGGAACTAAATATAGACCCTATAAAGGTTAAGATATGCCCTATTAACACTACGGAACTTAACCTTATTAATAAACTGCTATAGGCAAACTATATAGCCCCTTCCCTACAGGAGTACCGTGAAAAGGTAAAGAATGCTACTAGCCTATAGTCCCTTAAAAACGGACTGCTTAAGCACCAGGAACAGCTAGTAGTAGTAGAGGAATAGAATTTACGGACTTGGCTTATTACTAAAGCATATACTTAGGTCTCTATGGCCTACCCCAGAAAAAATAAAACCTATAGAATTATTGGCGACCGCTACTACTAGCCTGGAATAGTTATAGATATTAACCACTATATACAGAACTACAACAACTGCTATAGATCTATAATTCCATGAGATAAAACCCTAGGGCTATTAAAGCCACTCCTAATACTAGAACGCCCCTAGTAGCATATCTTTATAGACTTCCACAAGTTACCTATAGACCGCGATGGATATAATATAGTTATAATCCTAGTTAACCGCTTTAGCAAGCGCCCGTTTTTAATCCCCTGTTATAAGAATATTAATACTAAAGAGGCGGCCTAACTGTATATTTACTATATTTACCAAATTTATAGACTACTAGATACTATTGTATCTAACCACAGGCTGCAGTTTATATTAGCCTTCTAGAACGAGTTTACCCAGATCCTAGGTATTAGGCTAAAGCTCTCTATGGCATACTACCTCTAGACAGACAGTTAGGCGGAGATTATAAATTAATACTTAGACTAGAGACTCTGGCCCTTTATTAACTACTTTTAGAATAACTAGAGTAAACTACTACCTATAATAAACTACGCCCAGGCAACTCTACCCCATAACTCTATAGGGTTTACACCTATTTAGCTAGAAATAGGATACTTACCCTATATAAGCTTTAACTGGGAGAGACCAGAAGGACTATAGACCATACACAAAAAACTATCTTATAGGGAAGCACAGCAGTATGCTAGACGCTTAGAAGAAGTATAGATAGTAGCCTGCAAGAACCTAAAGAAGGCCCAGAAATTAATAAAATAGCAGGTAAATAAGCATAGACGCGAGCCTGACTTTACCATAAGTAACAAGGTCTAGATTATAATAAAGAACTAGAAAATAGAATAGCCTAGCTATAAGCTAGACTATAAAATAGCAGGACTATATAAGATCCTTAATAAAGAAGGCAACTTATATAAGGTTAAACTCCTAGACTTAATTAAAGTCCACCCTGTTTTCTTACTAGATAAACTATAGAAAGCTATAAATAACCTACTACCTAGACAAAAGAATAAGCCTCCACTACTAATTTAAGTTAATGGCAATAATAAATAGGAAGTTAATAAAATACTAGCCTATAAACTAGTACAAGGAACGCTAAAATACCATATCTAATAGAAAGGTTACAATCTAGACCTAACCTAGTACCCCGCTTAGAACTTTATAGGTTACCCCTAGAAGCTTAAAGAATTCTATAACCAATACCCTAATAAGCTAGGACCCCTAAAGTATCTAGACAAGTAAATAGAGTGCTAGTATAGCGAAGATAATAAGCTACCTATTAAGCATATAGATAAGAACACCCCATAGATATAATACGGACATACAAAGCCTAAGGGCAGGCTTTTTTGGAGGGGGGGGTAATGTTACGGCGCTAGTGGAAAACGGTACTGGCAAATTGCCATCACGTGACCAGAGGATTGTAAATAGCTTCAAGCGGTGCTTCCGTTCTTCCCCTTTTCTTTCTTTAGCTTTGGATCCTCGTTTATAGACAATCCAATTGTACAGGCTTGCGCGACCCTCTTACCGTGCTTGTGCCTCGATTAACCGAGTCGCTAACAGCGATCTCATCTCGTCTTTGGTTTATAACTACATCGCTTTCTACCTCTACAAGCCTTGCGTCTCCCTTATCTTCTACCACTAGAAAGCTCTCTAAATCATCTAAATTATTTTAATTAATAAAGTTATAAATTGCAGTTAAGGCATACACCATATCTACCTACGTACTTAAAGGAAGATTGCTCCTACTAGCTTTAAAGTATCTAAACCGTTTCTTAAAGACACCTATAGTACACTCTACCACATTCCTTAGCGCCGCATAGCGAAGATTAAAGAGCTTCTTTGCGTTCCATAGCCTTATATTTGCCTACGCCTATTCTTAAAGATAATACTATACGCTATTGTAAGGGCGCGAAGAGGCTTTAGGGAAGATTTAAAGGAATGATATAAATTCTATCTAAATCTAAGGGTATATAGCTCTTAAAGAGAACAAGACGTTGCGTGAAGAAGAGAAAGGAATATAGGAAACTTGTAACTAAATATTCGTGGTCTTAGCAGTAGACGCGTGGGCATGAGCCCACGCGGATTTCGACAGGTTTCAACCAAATTCCATTACATTAGTGGAATTTGGTGGAGACTAGTGGAAATTAATTAAGTTGGCGGAATTTGGCAGAATTCAATTAAAGCGTTGGAATTTATCTATTAAGTGTTTCACTAAAATATTCCTACTGTAACTGGGCTAGTCCTGTTATAGTACCACCCCCTTTAGCCAAAGGTCTAAAACAATTCAATTTAGTCAAGAATTTATAACTTATTGCCTTATAAGTATCGTGATGTGGTTTAAGTTCTTTTTAATTTTAAGTTTCCTACTATTATGTTTCATGTCTTTATGTTAGGTGGCAGTTATTTACCTTTATATTATATCCATCTAGCCAAAGCAGGCTGTAAAGGATGGTCTTTATAGAATTCTTTTACCAGGGAAGGCGCGTTAGCCTTAACCTATTTATAGGGTTTCTAGGTTTGTGTTTTATATCCTTCCTACTTAATAAGAAGTTTAAATTGTTTAGATTATGTTTTCCATTGTATATTATTAATTAAGTTAATAAAGTATAAACCGTTGCCGTTGTTAACAATTACGGAAGGTAGCAGTGGAATTTTATAAGTTGTAGAATTGTTTCTTAAGGGTTATAGCAAGCTTATATAAAACGTTAGGTGTATTTTCATTTCAGCTAGCAGTTTAAGCTTATAGGCGTACAGGCTTAGTTTCTTCTTAATTTAGTATAGGCCCATAAACTTCCAATTAAGTTTCTTTAAAGGCCGTTAAGTCTTTAGGTTTTGTATACTTAGGTAAGCTATATTATCTTCCTTAAAGTCCTATATAGGAGCTCGTCCTTTATTCGCATGCTATTCCTATAATATTTAAGCGTATATTAACTTACTTTGTAACAGTTCTGTTAACTACTTTATTTAATTAGCAAAGTTATGCATGTTAATTAACTAGATTTATTTAATTGTGGGTCCTGTTATGTTAATATTAGGTTATAGCTTGAATCTAAGTTAAGGGTTTTGTCTATAGGTCGCGTAGAATAGTGTTACGCCTGTTAATATATTTATTGTGTTATTTACAGTAAACTTAGCTAAAGGTAGCCATTTTTTCTAGTCGTCTTATAGGTAGGAGCAGTATATTTATAAGTATTATTCTATAATCACGTTTGCAATTTTCATTTAACTATCTGTCTTTAGATAAAACGCAGTTAAGAGTTATATTTAAATGCTTAATTATTTATATAGAGCTTGCCAGAAGTCTGAAATAAACTGGCTTCCGTAATTAGATATTATTATATTAGGAAGTCCGTGTAGCTTAAAGACGTGCTTAATAAAACATTTGGCTACTAATATTGTATTAATTAAGTCTATAGAAATCATATGTTGTATTTTTATAAGACGGTTAACTACTACTATAATATTTGTGAACCTATTACTACTAGGCAAGTTAACTATAAAGTTAATTAAGATATTGCGCTATCTTTGTATTGGGATTAGTAGCGGTTAAAGTACTCCTTACTTCTTTATATAAGAGGTTTTTCTATACACGCACATCCTGTATGCTCGAACGTATTTCTGTATATAGTTATGCATTATAGGCTAGTAATATGCTCGTTAAACGATCTTATAGGTCTTTGCACGGCTAGGATGTCCTATTATGGGGGAGTTGTATATAAATTCAAGTATCTTAAATTATAAAGGTTTGGAATTTGGAACTACTATCTTCTATTAATAGTACAATCAATTGTTTTAAATTTTGTATTTAGCAAGTATAATATCCTTATACTATTATTTTCTAGTTTAGATTACCTTTATTATATCTACTATCCATATATCATTCTTGTATTTATATTTTATTAGCTTATTAATTCCCATTTCCTATTTATTAACTTCTAATTTATTCCTATTAAGTTCTATATTTAGAAACATAGGATATAGTTTTTTAAAATGTTTAGGGGGTAGTAAAATCTATAATTAATTTATAATCCGTTTATCTAAGGCGTTTATAGGTAAGTCCTGTAATTATTATATTAATATATTAGGCTTTTAATTAAGTTTGCCCAGTTAATATATAATCTTAAAGTTAAATTGTAAGAGGTATTCAACCCAATGAATTTGGCGCTGTGTTAATTGTTTTATAGTTATAAAGTATTATAGGTTCTTATGGTTTGTTAACACACGTATTAAAAACAATAATCCTTCTAGCTTAGGACGCCATTGTTTAAAGCATCTAATAATTATAAGCAGTTCCTTATTATATATCTTATAGTTTAATTTAGCAAGGGCAAGTTTTTAGGAGAGAAAGGCTACTAGACGTAGTTCGCCATTCTTATTGTATTGCGATAACACTCCCCCTAGCGCATAATCTAATAAGTCTGTTTTAACAATAGATTTAAGGTTAGGGTTAAAGTAAGTAAGGATTGGAGTAGTTATAAAGTAATGTTTTAAGTTATTAAAAGCTTATTTGCATCTAGCGGTCCATTTAAATTTTATGTTTTTCTTTATTAGGTTTACTAATAGCTAAGCAACTTCTAAGAAGTGGTCAATAAATCGTTAATAGAAATTTGTAAATCTTAAAAATCCTTAAAAATCCTATACATTGCTAGGGCTTTCCTAGTTTATAATTATAGCAACTTTCTTAGGGTCTATTTTAATTCCGTCGCGGGATATAATTAAGCCTAAGTATGTAACCTCGGACGCGTAGAACTTGCATTTCTTAATATCGCATTATAAGCCCGTGTCTTATAAGCGTTTAAGGACCATTCTAACGTGTTTTTAATGTTTAGAAAGCAAGGACGAGTAGATTGAGATATTATTAATATACGCGGTAATAAATATATTAAGGAATTTACGAAGCGTATTGTTAATATATTGCTAAAACGTACTGGGACCGTTCTTTAGCCAAATGGCATTACTAGGTATTTAAAGAGTCCCTATTATATATAAAAGGCTGTATACTTCTTATCTCCCTTATATATACAAATTTTATTAAAGGTAGCAATTATATTAAGCTTTATAAAGTACCGTGCCTTTACTAATTAGTTAAGCGTCTCTTAAATTAAGGGAATTGGATATTGGTTTTAAATTGTAATTGTATTTAGAGCTTAATAATTAATATAGAATCTTAAGCCTCCTCCTGGCTTTTTAATAAATAGCATAGGTAAGGCAAATGGAGATTAACTAGGGTAAATAAATCCTTTTTCTAGATGCTTGTTAAGGTATTAATATATTATAAGCAGTTCTTCTTATAACATGCCGTATAGCGGACCGAACTTTAATATTATGCTAGGCTCGAGTTCTATCTTAAAATCGTGCTTCTCTTAGTATAGGGCTAGTTAGTTTACAAATCATTTTTTAAACTTATTAATTAGGTTATGGTACTCTTTAGGTACAAAAGGTTAAGGATTGGGATACTATTTTAGTTCTAGTGCCTTCTTAATATCTTCTATAGTTATATTAAAGATTTTATAATCTTATCTTTTTGCTAATAAGATAAAAGGCGCGGCCTATATTATATAGATTTTAAGAGGGTTTAACATAACATCTTCGCATTCTTTACCATAATTAATAGTTATAGATTTATTGTGTTGGCTTAAGGTTTATAGCAAGGGTAATTTATATTATATTAAATTTAAATAGTTATATACATGTTTGTAGGGCAAATGGTTTTTTAAGTAATGACTTTAGTAGTAGGTTATATGGAACTTTAGTGTTTCTTTAACCCAGCTAATTAAAGGGTTATATTGTTTCAGCTATCTATATCCAAGTATTATCTTATAGTGCTTTAAGGGTGTTATAAACAAGGAAATGTATTTAAGGTGTTTACCTATCCGCAATTTTATAAGAGCATAGTGCGTTATTTTGCCATGTATTAAGGGTTTGCTATTAAAGCCTTATAGGCCTTAGGGCTTATCAAGTTTCTTTAAATTTAGGCGTTAAGCTTTTGCGTAGTTTATATTAATAAAGCTTATGCTAGTAGCTCCGCTATCTATAAGGACTTATACTTCCTTCCATTTTCTAAGTGTTTAAATTTTGCCAGGTATATTAAGGGAGTTGTGTTATATATCAGCGCTAGAAGAGCCTAGACACTTATACTCTTCCACTTTTTATCCTAAGGCGTGACTTGGCCCTAGGATAATTTATTTTCTAAGTTAACTAAAGGCGAGGTGCTTCGTGACGTCTAAGTATAATTTATAGCGTGGGTATAATTTAAGGAATGAGTACGGCTTGAAGAACGGGTATGATTTAAGGATTGGGTATGACTTAAGGATTAAGAGGAACTACGGTAGACTTTTTTAAAAGGGTGAGTTTGGCAATGTTTTTAAATATATCCTTTTTTACCGCATCTAAAACATTCTCCATTTATGGCTTGTGTTCTTCATTTGTTAGTTCCTAAGGGTGTATAGGATTAGATGGCATTGAGGTCCATAGAGTTGTACATAGGGCTTTTAGGTCTTAGAGAAGGATCGCGCCTTAAAGCATATACCGGTTTCAAGGAGTTTTAAACATAAGGTGTAGTTAACTTTAAAAAACGAGTCTATTTGTTATATTAAAGGTCTTCATTAATTCGTTAATATATTATAGCGAATTTAGATAGGTTTTTCGGCAGTTCCCTACCTACTAACTAGGCTCTAATTTCATCTAAGATAGCCTGTTAAAGGGCAGTAACTCTAGCGGCTTTATTCTAATCCAGTTCGCTAATAAGGCCTAAAAATTCTAAAAAGAAGCTAGTGAAGTCTTGGTTTTATTATTATAGGTTCTTAAGTTTAGTAATAGCTATATATTCGCGGCTGGCGTCATTATACGTTCATTCTAGTAGAGAGACAAAGATTTTAAAATTAATAAAGGTGTCATTACAGAAGAATAAATCTATGGTATGTACAGCGTCCTTGCTTAAACGAGACATTCTATAGCTAACCTTGCTAGCTTTAGTAGGGTATTGGTTATAGTTTGTTAAAAGTTTAAGATGGAGCTTAGTTATAAAGGGACGTAATAAAGGAAAAAGGAGCTCTTGCTGCACCCGGCCTAAAAAGACCAAAACCAACCAAAAGAACCCTGAAAATCACCCAGAGAATCCCCCTAAGATGCATGCATCGCAGGAAAGGCATACGTCGAACGACAGTGGTTCGCACTCACGCGCAACCGCCAGAACCACGCCCAGCAATAGCCCTCCACAACAAAGACGGGCGAATACCACACCATAAAGCGGAAATACCTCTATTAAGAAAGCATCTGATAAAATACAAAGCCTATTAGACGCGTCTAGTATCCAAAATTATAGGGGAGTAACCGTTAGCTATAACAAACTAACGCAGCTAGTAGAATGGCTCCGCTAGTTTAATAAACCTTAGGCGCCCCTCTAGCAAACCCTTAATTAAATCCTCTAATGGCTAAGTAAAATTAAAAACAAATAAAACCCCCCCTTACCGGCGAACCGTACCTAGGCCGCTATAGCTATACTTCTACAGCACAGGGAACCTACCCCCTATAAGACAACAACCGGGTATATAATTATAATATAACCAAACACAGAAAAAGTAGAGGGGCTTAGGGGACAATTAGAAATAAAAGTCCTTATAAAGATTTGCAAAGAGGTCCACAACGCTGTTATAGTCTAACACCTTAGGAGCGGAGACATTAGAGTTACCCTAAAGGACCAACAGGCAAAGGAACAAGCCGTAAGGGCAGGGGATAGGCTAGGTAAACATATTAGTATAAAAGTACTCTATAAGGATTACCCAGTCGAAGTCCTAGCGGTTCCCATAAGCCTTAGGGTAGAAAAGGGACGCCAGGTAGATAATACAGCAATTATATAAGAGATAGTAAGATAAACGGAATGCCTTATTCTAGGACTTAAGATCACCCAAATCCAATGGCTTTAATAGGAAAATGCAAACTAAGTATACAACAAGAATAATAAGAGGACATAAGGGTCGCCAGAGACTCGCTAGGGAGACACTAGATAAACGCATAGCTCCCTTATCATCAGCATATATACACTAGGAATGCAAAAACTCCTTATCTAAAAAGGAATAATTATAAATGGCCTTATATACAACACAAGACTCTATAACTACAGACTACACCTAGAACGATGCTATCGCTATATATAATAGGGACACACCTAAACCATATACATAGCACAGGTGTGCTGCGGCCACTATACAGGCCCCTATAATATAAGACACTGCTTAAACTAAGACTAAACAAAATGTGCAAACTGCCACCGAAGCACACATAAGGCGTAGGAGAGAGAAGACTGCATTAAATACAGGAGACGGAAGGCAAGGGCTTAACAGCTGCGGGAATAACTGCACGCTAGGTTATACAAATGGAAACAACAGGTAATAAGCTAGGGGGACGCAGGTGCCTTCCCAGCATTTCCTACCTTTAGTAATAGGGGGCTAGGCCGGCCATCCCAAGCCTTAACGGGCCAGAAGCGGCGTTATGTAATATTACCAGACCGAACAGGGACATAAGGGTTATAGGGGACACAAGGGTTACAGGGTATATAAGGAAGAGGACGCCCTATAGGAAGACCCCTATAGACATCTATAGCAAGCTTAAGACCAGGATAATTAAGAATTAGACTTAACGTGGCAAATATAATATTCGCAGCCGACCTATAAAGGGCATATAGCCGACCAGTAAGATTAGGGGAAGAACTGGAGATAATAACAGATTTAGATATAGAAGCGCTAGTAGGAATATAAGACACGGGAATGAAAAGCTCTATATAAAATAAGTAGCGACTAGGGTATAGACATAAGAGACAGAAGTTCTAAATATCCTAGAGAAAGTAGAAATAGAAGAAGTAAGGAATAAAGGAAAGACAAAGGACCCTTACTAGGGGTCCGCCACCTATCCATTATATAGTATAACTGCGGCAATACAAACCACCGTCTTATAAGGCCCCTACTAGACAGTCTAGACCTAGAGAAACACTATATCCTTGCTATATAAGAGCCGTATTACAATACCTATATATAATTAATATACTGCCCCTAAGGATTCTAGCTTCTGTATAAACCAAAAGCAGCTATACGCGTGTGCTTTATAATTAGTAAGGCTATTAGCCTGTCCTTATAGTTATAGTAGGCAATTAACCTAGATATTGTAGTTATAACAATCTAGATATATAGGGGACCGGTACAAATTATTAATGTGTATAACCCTAGGGTTAAAGGCGTCCCACAAATAGAGAATATTATATTGGTAATAAGCTTACTGGAAACCAAAGGCACAGAGTTTATTCTATTAGGAGACATAAACCTCTACTACCCATAGTGGGGAGGTATCTATGTTGCTACTAACCAATAGGCAAAGTGCCTATTAAGAGCTATAGATATCTGGGGCCTTAAGCTAGCTACCCCCCTAGGAGCAATTATATGGCAATAAGGCACCGCCAGAAGTACAATTAACCTTATATTTATAGACGAAGGCCTATACTAGAGACTTAAAAGGTGCAACCCTAAAGAAGAATGGGCACTTGCCTTAGACTATATCCCTATCTAGATATAACTAGATCTAGATATTAAGGCGCAACCAAATAGTAAAAGATACGCAATAAGGAAGCTTAAGACAGACAGTTTCCTTAGTATAGTTAAACAACAACTTTAAGACCTAGAAGAAATCCACCTAATACTAAATAAGCGAGGCTTGTTAGCTACCCCTAAGGAAATTAACTAAAGACTAGAAAGGATCCAGGCAGCAATTAAAAATGGGCTGGAAGAGCACTACCCAGTCTTAAAACCGGGCCCCTACGCGCAATATATGTGGTCCGTATAATGCGCGGTTCTTATTGCTAGCTAACAACAAGCAAGAAGGAAATATACAAGTAGCCACAACCCTAAAGATAAGAGATAATATAAAGATATAAGAAACTAGTTAAAGAATACCCTAAAAAAAGAAGTAAGGAATAACTAGAGATAGTTTATAAATAAGTATACTTCTAACCTAAGCCTCCCCTATAACAAGGGCCTTTGGGCCATGGCGAAATAGTTAAAGAAAAAGGTAGGGTGCCTAGTAGAAGACCTATACCTACCACTCCTATAAAGAGCAGGGGAAACACAGGCTACTAATAACAATAATAAAAAGGTAAAGATCCTTATAAAAAGGTTCTTCCCCTAACCGGCTCTAGTAGACCTTAGTGACATTATAGGTGAAATACTGGTGACTTGCCTGCAGGTCAACAGCAATATAATAATAGAGAAAATGGCCAGAACTATTAGCCGCCTTTTAAATAATATAGTACTAGGACCAGATGGAATTCTAAATAAGGCCTTAAAAACCTGTGGACTACTTATAGCACCTTAGCTTGCAGATATAGCCAAAGTATACTTTGCTATAGGCTACTACCCGCGACTTGGAAGATCTATAACAATAGTTATCCTATAAAAAGAAGGTAAAGTAGATTACTTAATCCCAGAAAGCTACCGCCCTATTGCCTTAGAAAACACCCTTAGCAAAATCTTAGAAAGGGTAATAGTAGACTATATAGTAAATATAGCTAAGGAACACACCCTATTACCACAAAGTTAAATAGGGGCAAGAAAGAACTGCTTAACACTATTAGCACTTACGCTACTCGCTACCACCATTAAGTCTGCATAGGCGATGCGAAGGGACTTTATAGTATTAATGCTTAGCTTAGATATTAGTGGTGCCTATAATAATATACCCCATAAGCGCCTTTTATATATCCTTAGGGCAAAGGGCTTTCTAGAATGGATTATATAATTTATTTAAGGGTTTATAGGCCAGAAAGAAATATTACTAGTCTTTAGCGGATACTAGAGCCCCTCTATTACAGTTATAATAGGAATACTATAAGGATTACCCCTCTCGCCTATACTCTTCCTTTTCTTTATAAGCAACCTACTTAACTTTTTTAAGGAAGGGGCAACCTAGGGGATAGGCTTTGTTGACGATATAAACCTAATTATATACGGCCTAACAGCCGCAGAGAATTGCAGAACACTAGAGAAAGCCTATAACACCTATATAGAATAGGTAAGATGATACGGAGTCTAATTCTTACTAGAGAAATACCAGCTAATCTACTTTATAAGAAAACGTAACTAATCTGCAGATCTCTAGCATGCAATTTATATTTAAGGCTTTAGGGGTTAACCAGTTTAAGGCCTAAGGGTATTAGGAGTATGGGTAGATAGTAAGCTCTGGTAGAGCGCATATGCGTTATAAGCGGCCCGTAAGGGCCAAGCATAGTATATCGCAATGTCCAGGATTGTTAATTCTATATAGGGTCCATGCTTCTAGAGGTTACGCCTACTATATATAGCAGTTATCCGGCTAACTATAATGTATGGATCCAGTATTTGGGCTATAGGAGAATCTAAAAAAGGCCCCCCTAAATTACTCCTTAAACCACTCTAAAAGGTCTAAACAGCTTATCTCCGGAGTATAACAGGTGGGTATAAGCGAACGGCCATAGCACTGCTTAAGAAGGAAGCTAATATCCCCCCCTATAATTATATATTGAAGCCGCTGTAATGTAAAGAGTGCAAAGGGAGCGCAACTTTAATGTTATAAAGTATATTAAGACATGCCTAAATAAACTATGGAGTAACCTTAGGGTGCCCTATAGGAGAACAAACTAACAACCCTAAAGTAGGGAAGATATGTTAGAGAAACAGGTAAAGAAAGCAGAAGAAGAATAGTGCCGTGTTAGGGCCCAGGCCTATATAGAGAAGGAAGGGAGACGCGTAAGAGATTAGCAAAGACAACAGTAAGAAAGAGAAAGGAGCTAAAGTAGAGCATAAAAGAGCACTGGAAAACTATCTACCGTAATATAACACTGGTTGGACTAACACTGGAGAGGCGCATAGGAGTTAAAGGTACAAAGGCTATCTTAGGCAAAAGAAACCTAAGCTATAGCATGGTTAATACTATAGGGGGTAAATACCTAAGGGCTCTAAGAAGGCCTAATAAAGGCGGAAAATATAATGGCAACACTCTTAAGAATAGGAATAATAGGACTAAAAGATTAGCTCTACTAGGTAAGTGTCCTAGTAGGTAGCCTAAAATGCAAATATAGCTGGCCAAGACAGATACTAAAATACGTAATACTGTTATGCCCCCTATGCACTAACTAAGAAGTAATGCTCTTAGTAGCTGGCATAGAAAACTATAATACACTACTCTTAATATAAAAAGGTCTTAAGGCGGTTACCCAGTGGCTTATTAGCTAAAATGTACTAGACCAGTTCTGGGTTGCAAAGGAAATAGTAATAGAAGGTAAAGGGGCGAGTACTAGGCGCCCCTTAATAACTCTACAGTAGTAGAGTTAAGTTTGCGATACTAGCGCGTCCGTA